>Ga0209830_10000413_pt1 | contig 44592 bp, 28 predicted proteins | sample ArcticOcean_MG_C_12_FD_187439 | JGI IMG/M metagenome (GOLD analysis project Ga0209830, IMG submission 187439) | Marine microbial communities from western Arctic Ocean - ArcticOcean_MG_CB8_130 (SPAdes) (version 2) | ecosystem: Environmental > Aquatic > Marine > Oceanic | place: Arctic Ocean...
AAGGAGTTGAAGTTCGTCTCAAGGTTCAATAAAGAAGTGCTCATAGCGGCAAATATGCGTTTCGAACAACTAAACGATGGAGTATGGGCAAAGACATACCTATTAGTTGATGAAAATACCATGGAAGCGGCATTGGTTGACCCTGTATACGATTATATGGATTCATACATAGAAACACTGGAGCAACAAAAACTGACCCTTCGTTATGCAATCGCTAGTCATACCCATGCAGATCATATTACTGCCTGTTTCAATCTCAGAGACCTCACTGGCTGTGAATATGTAATGTGGCATGAAACTGGATGCCTAGGAATTTCCAAATCTGTTATCGACCAAGAGAAAATAATGTTAGGAACTCATCCGATCACATTCCATTTTGCCCCTGGCCATACTTCCGATTCGATGATGATTCATTTTGGTAATTATTTGATGACTGGAGATTTTTTATTCACCGGAGATGGTGGTGTTGGAAGGGATGATTTGCCTGGTGGAAGTATCAATTTACATTGGGATTCTTTGCAAGTATTGAATCGCTTTGAAGGTGGAGAAATAGTGTGTACAGGTCACGATCCCCCAGGTACTGTAATGCAGTCTCTACAATGGAACCGTGAAAATAATTTTGTTTTAAAAATGACAACTTTTGAAGAATACGAGCAATGGCAAAGTGAAAACAATACTAAATTAGGTTCAGTTTCAAAAATTAAAACAGCGATTCCTGCTAATTTGTCTAGAGAAATACCTGACTTTATTCCTTGGTTGCAGTGAAAAGCGGGTCAATAGTACAAACTCTATGAAAGGCTTCAACAACTCTAGGGCTTTCGCAGGCATGGGGTTATTATGGCTATGCCAGTGGATACTAATGGTTTGATGTTGGCAGTAGGCCTTCTATCCATTCCATTATTACTGGCAATCCCTATGAAAATAACCTGGCAATACTGGATCGGTTCGGGGCATGAAGAAACTGAATACCGTGGTATGGTTAGGCAAATCATTGACTCGGGAAGGCAACTCTCTCCCTTCAGAGATACACTCGATGATTTGGCCAGAGGGTTAAGGATAAAGGCGGGTAGACAAAGGTTGATTGAAGCAGATTTACTTCATCCTCTCGCGCTGTCACACTTTTTGTTACTACCAGCTCTGATAATCTTCCCATTAGCAGTTGTTGTGGCCTTACCAGTTATCTTGATAGGGTTGCCTTTTTTGATATTAGTTGAATTTATATTGATCAAAAATAGAGTACTAATGAAGAGTTTGAGATTGATTGAGACTTGGTTACATTGGCAAGTAATACACATTCCTAAACCGCATAGAGGTTCAGTATTAACCAAGTCTGGAATTGGAGAGTTCTCACAGCATGTAGTGCACTTCTCGCAAGTGCCTCAAGGAACTTTTCTCGGACTATTTGCATGGTTGATGGTTCATTGGGCATTGAAAATAGATTCATTTGTGTTTGAACTTTCACTTGCAGCAGGATTTTACATTATACTATTGGGTTTATTGAGTGTACTTAATACTGCATTTGAGTCAGATTTAGTGTTCGTAGATCCATCGAAGGGAAGATTGGTACCAGTGGACCAATGGTTGGAAAGTATTCTCAAACCTATTGTTGGGATTGGTTTGCTATTTTTAATTGGTAGAAACTTACTGGATGAGGCCAGAGGAGGTAACCCTGCATTGTTTGCAACCACCGTACTCGCTCTCCTATACGGGGCTGCGGTTGTCGGAATTGCTTATCGCTGGGGATATTCATTGTGGCGAGGTGATAATGTTAGGTCCATTTTTGAGACGCAAATCATCGAAGGATTGGCACCATTGTCCTATGATCTAACGCGCAATAAAGGAAGAATTGATTTTAGAGTACGAATGACAATGGAGGAACGAATTGAAACGATATCTAAATTACCAACAAATCAGATGTCTTTCGAAGCGCTACAAAAACTTCCGAAGAGTAATACTTCTGACGTGATCCCAAATAACCCAATTAAGTAAGGTCTTATTTTGATTTTACAAGCGAAAGTTGATGAGACTTAGGCAGTCGCCTCAAGGTTATGGCTAGAATCGCAGTCACTGATGGTATGGCTCCAGCAGCTATAGAGTTGCTTGAAAAAGCAGGACATGAAGTTATCAATAAATCAATTGATGCCGTAGATTTACTTGCTGGTGAACTGTCCAATTTTGATGCTATTATTGTCCGCAGTGCTACAAAACTACCCGCTGAAGTAATATCTGCTACCAGTCAACGTTTGAAGGTCATCGGACGTGCTGGAGTCGGTGTTGACAATATAGACATAAAAGCAGCCGCAGAAGCAGGAATTCCTGTTGTCAATGCCCCTAGAGCATCAACTCAGTCTGTTGTTGAATTAACTATTGGGCACTTACTGGCTAGCCTTCGTCATTTACCTAAGGCAAATAAGGGTATGAGGGAAGGAAAGTGGGAGAAAAAAATTATGAGTGGTACTGAATTAAGTGGTAAATGCTTGGGATTAATTGGCTTTGGTAGAATTGCTCAAGGTGTTGGAGCGGTAGCGCAAGCAATGGGAATGGAAGTACATACATTTGACCCCTATCTTCCTGCTAAAATTGCTAAATCACAAAATACAACTCTGCACAAGTCAGTTGATACTTTATTCAAACGATGCACTCATATCTCAATACATTGCAATCTGACTGATGAAACTCATCATCTGGTAAATGAAGAAAGAATGGCTATGATGCCTGGGAAATCTAGGGATGGGATAAAATGTGGAAATCATGTTGTCAATTGCGCACGTGGCGGTATCATTGACGAGACTGCATTGCTTCAAGGCTTAGAACAAGGAGTAATTTCTTCAGCGGCTTTGGATGTATTCGAATCTGAACCAGTATCTGCAAATTATGCCCTAATTCAGCATGATAACTTTCACGGCACTCCACATATTGGAGCAGCCACATTAGAAGCACAGGCAAGAGTTGGCAGAGATATTGCCAACGCAATAATGACTGTACTTTCAGGTGAGGAATGCGAGACAACTGTCAATAAACATCTGCTTTGAATTTGACAAAGTTTGAAATTATTATTTGAGTTTATTAATATTTTAGAGTTATAGTTAAACACCGTTGACGGTCAAGTAATATCAATGACTGGTGCTGGAATCAATTGTTCCGATGAAGGCGCAACTGTAGATGGTGCTAGCAACAGTTCTGAGAGGATTATTGTTCATTGTGACTTAGATGCTTTCTTTGCAGCGGTTGAGACACTACATCACGACTTAGATCCAACTATCCCTCTAATTATCGGTTCTGATCCAAATCAAGGTCGTGCCAGAGGAATCGTTTCAACTTGCAATTACCCGGCGAGAAAATATGGAATTCATTCTGCCATGCCCATTGGGGAAGCATGGAGGAGGTGTCCAGGTGCACCATATGGAAATGCCATCTATCTTAGCGGAACTAGAGGATTGTATAGTAGAGCAAGCCGAAAGGTAATGGAGGTTCTCAAGCCTTCAGCAATAAAATTTGAGAAAGCCAGCATTGATGAAGCATATTTAGACATTACAGAATCTGTTGATGGCGATTGGGATTCTGCCTTTGCATTGTGCAGGAAGTTACAGCAATCGATATACAAAAAAGTTGGTTTAACAGCTTCATTTGGTATCGGGCCCACTAGGATATTGGCAAAGATGTCAAGTGAAATAAACAAGCCTAACGGTATTTTTAGAATCTTGCCGGATGAAATCCAAGAATTCTTTATTGATAGACCGGTTAGAGAAGTTCCCGGTGTCGGCCCTAAAACTGCAACTATGTTGGCTGAATGGGGGATTACAAGTGTCGATGAAGCATATGAAGTGGGTGAGTTGGCTCTGGCCAGAATGACAAATGAGCGTTTTGCATCTTGGATAATTAGGCTTGCTGATGGAAAAACTACCAACGAAGTAAGTCCGTTGAGGAGTCGTAAATCAGTTGGTAAAGAACATACTTTTGATGTTGACCAGTCTGATTCGGAGATTGTTTTGACAAGACTTAACCAATTGGTCACAACTGTTTTGAAAAGGGCGCAGGAGATGGGAGTCTCTGGAAGGTTGGCTGAGGTTAAAATAAGGTATACTGGCTTTGAAACACATACACATGGACGCTCTATTCCTGTAGCGATGGATGATGCAGAGGTATTTTCCCGCCTTGCCCAACAACTTTTTGCCAATAATCTTCATCACAAAGAAAAAGTTAGACTTATTGGGTTTAGACTTGGCAATTTAGAAATGCCAATTTCACGGCAAATCACTTTGCAATTATAAGATCAATAACTCATTCGAGTGAATGCATACTTGCCAATATCTTAGTGAATTCACTTAGTTCGTCAGGAATCATAATTCCAGAAATAGGCTTGTTTAGAGAGATTCCTGCATCCTTCTTGGCGTTCCAAGTTGAAGAATTAAATTCTTGAATCGAACTTGTTAGTTTTCTTAAATCATCACCTTGTTGCATATCAACTGCCAATTCATCAACAATATTTACTGGGAATGAATCAACATCTACAGCAGACTTTGAATAAATTGTTAGAGATATATGATGCGAGAAGAACGGGCATATCGGAGAGAATGCACTAAGGAAATCTCTAACAATTCTGTGAATTGTCCATGCTGCTGCTTCATCATCGTCGTAAAGTCTGGATTTAACCATCTCTAGCCAGTGGCTTGGTAATACACCTGTAGCAAATGACTTTAATGCCTGAGTTGCAGTATAAATATCGAGTTCATGCCACGATTTTTCAACGATTGACATTGTGCTTTGGAACTCTGCTATAATCCATTTATCCTCTATTGCTAAATCAGCAGGAGTTGTGTCTAAATCATCTGGGCAAGGGAACATTGAAGCAAATCTTGCGACATTGAATACCTTGGTCAAGACTCCGTAATACTTCTTTTCAATCTCTTCAGGATTAATGTGGAAATCATCTCCAACTTGAGCATCACATGCCTTCCACAATCTGAAACATTCAGAGCCGATTTTATTTGCTCGCAAACTTACGGTCTTATCTGGACCTTTGACCTTCCAAGAGCCTGTTTTACCACCTGCTCCACATTCTAGAACCGAATCTGCATCTATACCGTTACCAAGTGATTTACTCATCTTACGGCCCCATGGGTCCATTCCCAAACCATCGATCCAAACATGATTGAATCCAGGCTTATCCAATAGTAATGTTGATTTCAATAAAGTATAGTAGAGCCATGTTCTAACGATTTCTTTACCTTGAGGTCTTAGAGCGGTAGGGAATGCTTTTTCAAAGATTTCAGGATGATTTAGATACCCGCTGACGAATAGGTTAGAGTTGGAGGAATCCATCCATGTATCAAACACCTTTTCCTCTCCACTAATTTCTCCAAGTTCCTGTTTCAATTGTTGATATGAACCCATGTCTTCTCGAGTTTCCCGGTCTAATACTCTGCTGTCAATTGGTGGAGAATCCTTCCAAGGTTGTACATATGTTCCACTTGGAGGGACTATCACTTTAGTTTCATCTTGTGAATACCAGATTGGTATCTCGGTGTGGTACCATCTTCTTCGTGAAATAGGCCAATCAATACTGATATTATCCATCCAATCTATCAAAAATTGTTTATTTCTAACAGGGTGGAATTTAATTTCTTCAATATGCTCCTTCATCCTATCTTGGATGTGAGTTTGGCGGACATACCATTCTTTTAGCAGAATAGTTTCAACTGGATTTTTACCTCTCTCGGAAACAGGTATCTCTTGCTCACGTTCGACGATATCATGAATTTTACCATTTTCTTGTAGATATTCAATCACTGCTTTGCGAGCCTCTATGACTTTATTTCCATTCCAAGGTCCCGCTATACTGGTCATACAACCATCCAAATCAATCGCTCTAAACGGAGTTAATCCCATATCTCTGAAAATTGCAACATCGTTTTGGTCACCGAATGAACATACCATCAGTACACCAGAGCCGAAATCTGATTTAACAGATGTATGGGTTTTGATTTCAACACTTGTTTCCCTTCCACTAACAGGAACTGGTAAGATTATTTTTTTGCCAACCAAGTCTCTATATCTTTCATCATCTGGATGAACTACAACAATTCCGCATGCGCAAATTAATTCTGGTCTTGTAGTTGAAATTATTACTTCAATTCCATCCTCAGTGTGCCATTTGATGTCGACTAACTTAGTTTTTCTAGATTGTCGTTCAACCTCTGCTTCTGCAATAGTAGTCCCTTCAACAGGATCGTAAATATTTGGTCGAAGGTCTTCAATAATTTCACCTTTCTTGAATAATTCTACGAAAATTGCTTGTGTAACTTGGCGATATTGTGGAGAGTCGGTTAGGTATTCTTTGCTAAAGTCACAGGATAATCCCACACGCTTTGCAGTATTTCTCATCGCTTGTGTAAATTCCTCAATCGTCTCCTTACAAAGAGAAAGGAATTCCTCTCTATCATAAGTTTTCATCTTTCTTTTTGTATTTTTTTCAACAACGAATTCGATGTTAATTCCATTGCGGTCAACGCCCCATGGGAAATATACTTCTTTTCCAAGCAAGCGTTGTGAGCGGGCGATGACATCTATCATTGAATATTGGGCCACAGCGCCAATATGCCAAGTTCCAGAAGGGTACGGTGGTGGAGTATCAATGACAAATATTTCTTTGCCGCTATTCGGATTAAATCCGTACCGTGCGTTGTATTCTTGCTCATTCTCAGTATGAGCTTCTTGAATTTTCTTTTCTAGGTCAATCGACCATCTTTTTTCTGGTAATGTTGGGGATGACATTTGCCTCACCTCGGCTCCACACAAGTTAACTGTGCGACTCCATGTGGTGCTCAAACAAGTCACCTTTGAACCTCTCCCTAAAATCTCGTGAAATATGTATATCGAGAACGGATAAATCTGCTCAAAATAGTATATTTTATGAGCATTAATAGGCATGACTTTCAAGGGCATTGCGTCACAGCGAGAACATAAGGAGGTCGTTAGTGTGTCAAGAAGCAAAATCAATGACGAAAAAACCTCTGTAAGCGAGCGTTTGGAGGCTGTTGCGGATTATAGTAAAAGTAAACTCCAATCCAGTGCTTCAGACCTAGGAAAGACTATCAAAGGATTTGAAGCCAAACAAGCATTAGATGCAGTTTTAGAAGCACCAGACCGTTTCAAGAGGGAGTGGCAAAAGCATGGTGCTACAGGGGCAATCACTAGATTCCCTATCGCAACACTACTCATTTTTATTTTCCTGACGGGTTTCTTCGTAACCCAATCTGGATTCCTTGATGGTACGAGCTTTGATGATGATCCGAATGAATCAGCATTGAATGTTAATGGAGATATGGAGGTATATCTCCCAGAAGGCAGTCATGTAGGCGAACTGATTGAATTAATTGAAGAGGACTGGAGTACAAATGTAATGGTCGTCTACATCGAATTGGATGAAGATAGTGATAGAAATATTACTGATAAACGAATCTTACAAGAGATTTCATACGTTGAAAACATACTAAACCCACATCTTTCTAATTCAGTTGACGATCAAGTAATCTACATTTTATCACTTTCAACTGTTCTTAAAGAAGTAAATTCAAGTGTACCAAGAGTTAGAGAAGCGGTTGTAACCGAGTTAGGGCAACTGGGTTGCTTATCTGGCCAAGATGATTGTGCTAGTGCACTCGCAGCCAATGAACTTAACGACGCTTTATCACTAACAGATACCACGATTGGTGGCGGTTATGAGATACCATCTCAACAAACTATTGATTTAATCGTTCAAGAAATGTATGAGGATGATGGAAGCGCATCGCCTGGTTTAGATAAATTGGCTAGAGATGTAAAAGGTGCGGAGGATGGTGGTCCTGATGGCAAGTTGGATAGAGCAATTATGGCAGTTGCGGTTGCAGTTTCAGATGAAGAAGGGAAAACTGCAAAGGATATTATAGAAAGCACTCAAGCAACACTAGATATTATTTCAACGTCTGAAAGGGCATGCGTATATGACGAGAATGGTGCTCCAGCTAATGGTGAAATGTGCACATGGGCGGATTTTGGTCTGACAATGACTCTAACCGGAGCAGTTCCGATCACCAATGCAGTAACCGAGTTTTCCTTCGTCTTGTTCTGGGATATTTTTCCTAATGCTTGTGTCTTAGTTGCATTAGGCTTGTTTTTCTTCCATTCTGATTTTCTCCAAGGTGGATTGAGTGGAATACGCCCCCTTCAAGGACTGAAAGTGGTTAGTATTGCAGGACTTCCAACTTTGTGTGCGATATTTTGGACTCTGGGGATAATTGGTTGGACCAATTTTGAAGTGACGATGACGGTGATTATCGTAGGGCCTATTCTTCTCGCGCTAGGTGTTTCATACGGCTTACATATTACCAACCGCTATGCAGAAGAAGAGGGAACAAAACAAGAAAAAATGAAGGCTGCACTTAGTTCTACAGGAAAAGCAGTATTTTTGTCCGCAGTAACAACTGTGATTGGTTTTATTTCTTTAGTTTTCACTCCAATGGCACCGATTCAAACAGTTGGTATTGCATTATCAGGAGGTATAGTTATAGTCTATATTTTGACGATGTTTATGGTCCCTAATTTGACTTTATTATTAGATTTAAGAAAACCAAAGCACCCTCCATTAAAAGTATTTGAAAAAGTAGTGGAACTTCCTTTAAAATATAATGTTCCAGTTATCACGGTATTCCTAGTTTTGATTCTATTTTCTGCGACTATAGGACAACAAAATGTTAGAGAGGATATAGATCTTCTTGGAATGGCCCCTGAAGGTGAATTGTCTGTACAAAAAATGATTCAATACAGTGAAGAATTTGAAGCTGGACAAATAGGTATGATTTTGATTCATGCCAATATTAGTGGAGATATCAATGATGGTGATCCGGCAAATGATGACCCTGCAAGTAATTTGGATATTATAGATGCACTTGAAGGTAAATTGAATGGGATAGAAAATACATCTGCAGTTTCAATTGTGTTCTTAATGAAAGCCACTGGGCTAGAATTGGCAGTTTCTGGTACTCAGTTATCCGACTTTATTTCCAGTGTCCCACTTCCTGATGACATTAGAGATACAGCCCAAGTTCTGCTAGATCGTGAAGTGACAGGAGGTGCTTCATTCTGGGATTTATTAATGACTCCAGAAGATTATGGCTTACCTGGGACAAAGCAGAGTCAAATCTTTTTGCTGGATGTGTTTTATGCATCAATTACTAAAGAAACAAGAGAAATTTTCGTAAATGAAGATTTCGATAGAACATTAATCTTTGTTGATATGCCCTTTGTTCCAGTTGCTCAAACCTCTGAATATGTTGATGCGGTAAACGCTCACACAGAATCTTTTAGTGGTGGACATGGTGAATCTGCAGAAGATTTAACCGGAGTTGCAGCAACAGTAATTGAAGTAAATGAGTTAATTGTTGGTTCACAATGGACTTCTTTAGGGTTCGCAATAATTTTGACATTAATCACATTAGCAATTGTCTTCAAGGACATTAGATATTCGTTTTGGACAACTTCTCCAGTTATTGCAACAGTTGCTTTACAGTGGTTATTCATGTGGCAATTAGACGTGTCTCTCTCTCTCGTAACCGTGATGATCGGTTCGATTTTAGTCGGGGTTGGTGTCGACTTTTCAATTCACATTGCCAATCGGATAAAGGAATTGGGTGGAGGGATTCCTGCAATTAAAAACGCTGCTGTTGGTACCGGGATGTCACTGTTTGAAGCAGCGACCGTAACATCACTTGGTCTCATTACAGCAAAGAGCATACCCATACCTGCGATTCAACCTTTCATTAACGTCATTATCATTTTATTGTGGGTTGCAGCAGCATCCGCACTAATATTGCTACCTGCTATTTTCGTGACTTTAGAGAAAATGGGAATTGGTTCTGTTGGAGGTCCTTCTGGTATGGCCAAGAAACTCGGATTAGGGGCTGTCGGAAAACGAAATGAAATTGATGTTTTAGATGCTGCTTTAGTTGATGATATCGTTGACTCGTGGTGAAATGATTCCGTTACCAATCTAGTAATAGTCATAGAGTGCCACTTCTTCAAACGCTTCATGGCAAACTATTGGTTGATGAAATCAGAGCCCGATGTATACCCCTATTCACAACTTGTAAAAGATGGTTCTACTCATTGGGACGGGGTTCGAAATTATCAAGCAAGGAATATTATGCGTGATAATATGAAAGCCGGTGACTTAGTTTTGTTTTATCATTCTAATACCAAACCACCTCATGTAGCAGCGGTTGCTAGGGTTTGTAGAGAAGGTTATCCAGACCATACTTCATGGGATAGAAGCAGTAAATATTTCGATGAAAAATCTTCCAAACAAAAACCTCGGTGGATAATGGTAGATATTGAACCCGTTTGCGAACTCCCTAGCATCATTTCGCTTGCATCAATAAGAGAAAATGACCGTTGTGAGGGAATGTTATTGATTAGGAAAGGACAACGCCTATCCGTCCAACCGGTTGAAGAAATCCATTTTGATGCGATATTAGATATGGTTGGAATGTCAAGAAAAGATTTGTAGGTTAAGTTTGATAGTGGGTTGATAGTGGGGTGAATATCATGGCTGTAGAACAGATACCAGTGGCACAACGTGCTGCCAATATTGAATATGCTATTCGTGACGTAGTAGTCCCTGCTACAATACTTGAACAACAAGGTCATGAAATAATCAAATTGAATATTGGTGATCCGATTGCATATCCAGGATTACCAACTCCACAACATATGGTAGAAGCATACGTTAAGGCTCTGCGAGATGGAAGAAATGGTTATTCTCCTTCATACGGATTACCCGAATTAAGAACTGCTATCGCGGAAGATGAGTCCAATAAAGGGTGGAAGGCTTCAGTCGATGATGTTTATGTTTGTCATGGAGTAACTGAAGCACTACAGATAATTTTTGCTGCTACATTATCTGAAGGAGATATTGTCTTAGCACCAGGACCGCATTATCCACCATACATGGCATACCCTCAGGGATATGGCGCTAAAACGATTGAATACCGATTAGACCAAGATGATGGTTGGAAGATTGATTTTGATGACATAGAATCTAAAATGAATCACTCAGTGCGCTTATTGGTGATTATAAATCCAAATAATCCTTGTGGAAATGTGGCTACTGCTGATGAGATTGACCGATTATTATCAATTGCAAGTAAATGGCCAAATTGTATGGTCGTAGCCGATGAAATTTACGACGGTTTGGATTTTACAGGGCATCAAGTAAGTGTGGCCAGTCGCTCACATGACGTACCTGTATTCTCATTAAATGGAGTTTCAAAAGTATATTATGCTCCTGGCTGGAGAATTGGTTACATGGCAATTCATGATCCTCAGGGAAGAATGAATCTGGTAAGAGATGGCATTGAACGAATGCTTCGTTCAAGACTGTGCGCTTCCACACCAGCCCAACTGGGATATCTTGCAGGGTTGGTTAGTGACAGAACTTGGATGGATGCCTACAAACAGAAAGTAATTGCCCAACGTGATCTTTGCATTGAAAGAATTGCTGCTATCGATGGCTTGGAAGTTCAGGCACCGGGTGGTGCATTCTACATGTTCGTAAAATTGACTGATGAAAAGTGGGCTCAAGATGATAAGAATTTTGCTCTTGATCTACTTCATAAAGAGCATGTATTAGTCGTGCATGGTAGTGGCTTTTCAGCGCAATTAGGCAAAGGCCATTTCCGAATAGTGTACCTACCTAATATTGGAATCTTAAATGAAGCATTTGACCGGATTGACCGTTTTTTACAAGATAATCGTTGATTCATTAAGTAATTTTGTTGGCGATTAGTTGATGTGTCTAATGCTGGTGGTGTGACCATGAAGAGAGTGAACCATGCCCGTTTTCTCTTTTTATTTTCATTGATCGGGATTATTGCACTGCCCAGTGTACAAGCGGTAACAATAGCACATCCAAACGATATTCAAATGCGCTATCTTTTTCCTGCTTTAATTGCTTTTACAATCGCAATTCCAGTTTGGATATGGTTCATTCCAAAACAGTTATCCAATTTACAAGTTGCTTTTGAGATAGATGACGATCTATACGAAGTTCACAGAATCACCCGTAGTTTAAGTGATGCAAGAGAACTACTTAGAAGTCGTTCAGTATCCATTGGTGTCGGTTTGTATATGATGGGGATGACCGGTGTTCTATTACTGATAACTGAATTATTATTTAATGCAGAGGTTTACTACGAACCGAATTTGTTTTTGATAGGAATCCTCATTGCTATACCTGTAATTATTTCGCCGTGGGAAACTCTCAATGCACAACTGATTGGAAAACGCAAAAAGAGCACTATCAAAAGCCAAATATTCCGTAGAGGATTCCGCCGTATCTTGACATTGGTTGTCCTAATTGTAGCTACAGTTGGTACTATACTATTTGGAATACGAACTGAAGGTTCACTCACTGCTGTTTGGGTTGCTGCGGCTATGCTGACTTTTATGGCACCTACAATTATTGCCTATGGTCGAATCATGGGAGCATCTTGGAATATGCTTCTTATCAATAAATGGAGAACTGCTAATGGGAGGCCAAATCCAATCGACCCTGATAAAGCAGGGTTCATATCTAGGCTATTTTCCCTAATTTTAGTAATATTTTTGGCTACCATGCCAATTACTGCGCTAAATGGAATAGTTACTGTATTCTATATTTTAGTAAACGAACCTAATAATGCTACTGAAGTTTTGAATTATGGTGGAATTATAGGTCACTCAATTTATGTTAGAATTGATTTGATTTCAGAATTATTATTTCATTGGCAATTTATTAAAGCCATGCCACAATTCTTATCGGTTTATCTTACAATGAATATTGCAGTAGTTGGATTGGCATTCATTTTTGAATTGACTAGGAACTTGATCTTAGGTGGTCAATCTTTCGGAGGATTATTCGGGGTTACCCTTGACACCCCTAGAGAGATTAGAACAGAGAAAGCTGCTCAAGCAAGACAGTTAACTTTCGCGTTTGCTGGTTTTTCAGGTTATACAGTATTACTCTTGATACTGGTCAGTTACAAGGAATTCGGCGACTTGATGCCATTTACTGATGGACTAGAATCTAAAGGATTTGATGAAGGAATGAGGCTTCTCATTACTTGGATGTTTATCGCCGTTGGTCAAGCGATTTTCCTGATAACTTGGTTATTATCAATTATTAAATTCTCCAAACTTACCAACTTGAGATTCGATTTGAATCCAGATGAAAGAAGAGAAGGAGCAGTAAAGTTAGAGGGCGGTGGTTGGATGAGACAGGCAGTAGAAATTGCTGCCCGTAGCGAGGATATAGATTCACTTATTGCATTTCAAAGGCGTTCTATTAGCGAAGATGCTGCAATCGTGCGTCACGAAAAAGCCCGTGCAAAGATGTGGGAGATGGCTATTAGGGGTCTTTGGCCATCAGCCATTGAAGAAGCAAGAAAGGTTTTGGCTCAATCTGGTGGTAGCGATGATGAAGCAAGAATGATTGTGGCCACGGGGCATATTGCTTCAAGAAGGCTGGATGCTGCGAGGGAAGCATTACACGGATTACAGCAGCCAGAAGGGTACGATGAACCCGAATTATTGGCATTTATTTGTGAATGGATGGACCCTTGGCATGGCAATGTGACAGAAGATGATATTTGGGATTGGGAAAATAATTCATGTATAGATCATCTACAAATGCTGATGAACATGCTACGTGGATGGAAAGCAAACCCGCCTACGGATATTGTTCACAGTGACCGCCTTTCCCGCGTGGGTCAATTATCAACTATCGCATTGCTAAGGGCGCAAAGACAGCATGATGCTGCGTTAGAAATGGCCCTTCAGTTAGTCAAAGAAGAACCGGTTTCTGTGCGCCCACGAATCGCAGCAGCATTGTGTTTGGTCGATAAAGGCGATTGGCATTCTGCACGCTCGATAATGGTCGAATTAATGGAAAGTGACCCACATGACCCGAGAGTCTTAGCATTATCATTCATACTCGGACAGCCACAGGACGAGGAAGAAATAGAAGTGGCATTAGTAAATTCAGATAGTAAGAAAATGAAGAAATTCATTAATGAAGCACCTGTTAATTCTGTGGCTGCCCTTTCGATTAAGGGTGGGATGGATGAAGCGATTAATGCAAATATCCTAATCGCTAGTCATGAGGCTGTAAAAAGGGGAATGACTCCTAAATATTCATCTAGCATATTAACTATCATCATACATTATTTTGTATTGATCCCTTTATGGGTTATCGCGGGTATTTATGTTTATTCAATCAGAGGGGAGGCGCAGGGTATGGCTGTTGTAATTGCTCTTTCATTCACTCATTTCGGTTTCAGACGTTTATCGAAACAACAGAGAAGAGTTGTTCGTCATCGTGACCAACGAGGCATGGTCGCATATGCAAAAAGAATGAAGAGGAGCAAAGTAATTCCTGCTAAGGGCAATCTACCCATAGGGACCCATTTGTTGTTATCTGGTATCCTGGTTACCGTTAATGGGGTCGTTTTAGATGTCGGTATGCCTGGTTGGTTAACCGTAAGACTGCCAAAAGATTCTGAAAAAGTAGTTAGATCAAAATTAAAAAGACAGGCCAGATTGATAAATAAATCGCGTCCACCAAGATTACAACCGCTAGGTGAAGGTTGGTGGTTGAAAAGACCGAAAGAAGATGGTGCTGAAGTACCGGCATTAGAGCGCTTGATCGGACCAGCAGCATACCTCGGAAGACAACAATATGTCGAGCGTAAAAGAGGTAAGGCGAGCCGTCCTAGAGGAAGAGTTTCCGGTGGCACAAAACCTGTCGTAAGGATTGATATGAAAGGTTACGAAATACCTTCTAACACGATTCTATCAGAGCGCAAATCCGAACATATTTTTTCTAGTGACCCGGTATCTAGAATTGGTACCTTAAAACCAACCAAAGGAGTCGTTCCAAAACGTAAAAATAGAGATGAGAACGATGAAGATGTATCATTCCTTTGATGAACCAATTCTCTCATATTTGTCCTAATTTTATTAAACTAGTTCATCCATTAATTCAAAGACCGTACATGAGAACCATGTAGCATGTCCGAGCAAAGAGGAGCATGGTCTCCTGCACAATCTAATTTGAGTAAGGCAATGGCTGTGATGGATGCAACACGGGCTAGCGGTAATTTATACCGTGAAGGTTTTGGTATGATAGCTTCAGAGAATATTGTTTCTCCGATGGTCCAAAAAATCGTTTCTAGTGATCTGCACGGAAGATACGCTGAAGGGCTACCAGGAAAGAGATATTATCAAGGCTGCGATAGTTTTGATACAATTGAATCGATTGGTATCGATTTGGCTAAGAAAGTATTCAATGCACCGTTTGCCAATATTCAATCAACATCTGGAACAGTTTCCAATATTGGTGCGCTGAAAGCCCTAGCAAAACCAGGTGATAAAATAACTGCGGTATCAACAGCAGATGGTGGGCATATTTCTCATGCTAGAATGGGCGCAGTTGGTCTTAGAGATCTCAATCTGTCAACTTATCCTTGGAATGTGGAACGGATGGAACCAGATATAGATGGTGCATGTAACCTGATTAGAGAACTTGAACCAAAAGTTGCACTAATTGGCCAATCAGTATTTCTTTTCCCAACTCCATTGGCTGAAATTGCTGCTGCTGCTCATGAAGTAGGTGCAAAAGTAATGTATGATGGTGCTCATGTTTTGGGATTAATTGCTGGTGGAGTATTCCCAGATCCACTGAAAGAAGGTGCTGATGTGATGACAGGTTCATCCCACAAAACCTTCCCTGGTCCCCAGGGTGGATTTCTTCTCTCATCTAGTGAGGACGAGAAATTCCATAAAAAGTTGAATAATTCAATCTTCCCCGGTGTCTGTTCCTCATACCATCTGCACCATGTAGCTGGAAAAGTAGTTGCATTGGCAGAGTTTGAGGAATATGGGCAAGCATATGCACAAGATACAGTGGCAAATGCAAAAGCATTCGCATCTGCATTGGCTTCTGAAGGATTTGATGTATTGGCTGAATCCAGAGGATATACAGCCACTCACCAAGTTTTGACACGTCATGGTGAACTGGATTCCGGAGCAGGTGCAAAGGCTGCGAGGTTGCTAGAAAATGCAGGAATTATTACCAACATGAATATGCTACCTGGGGATACAAAAGCCTTGACTCCTTCTGGTTTGAGGCTAGGTGTGCAAGAATTAACCCGTGTCGGTATGGACCAAACCCAAATGGAAGAGGTCGCTGCTCTCTACGCAAGAGTCCTCATCAAAGGTGAAGACCCACAAAGCGTGAAGAAGGACGTAAAACAATTAAAATCAGAGTTCCAAACGATTCGCTATTGCTTCAATGAGGATAATCTCAATGGTTATCCATTTTGAACATCACATAGTAACAGTCAAAGAAGATTTTGATAAGGGGCAGTTATGCCCTTGTTCGATGGTGAAGTTGAAACCATTGATTATGAATTGAGCAAAGCGCTTGAGAGTATACTCAAGAAAGATCTGAACGGGCATATATTTGATTCAGATGGCAATCACCTTCTCCTATGGAAAGCCATGGAGTTTGAATCTTGGTGGATTCATTTTGAAAAAATAATTGGTATACCGATGGGAAGGAAAATGGTAAACGCAGCCACCGATGAAGAAGAGTTTCACATCATGAATAATAATCTATTTGAAGTGGGTCGCTTCTTCAAAAAATCTCGTAAGAAAAGTATCATTGCTTCTAGGTGGCTGCAATATGGTTGGGGCGAACTGCAAATAGATGATGAACAAATACTCACTCCAACAATCGCCCCCTTTACTGTAGGAGTTGCATTAGCTGCTATTGAGTATTACAGGGGTAGCCGGTTCAAGACGTCTTGGACCCAGCCCAATTCGGAATTAATTATCTTAAATTTAAAGGAAGACTCTCGCGACATCTCTCCTTCAAAGAAAGTTACTCAATTTTCTTGGACCAAAGATTGTGATTCCAATTATTCTTCACACCTCGAAGTTGGTGATTTCCAAGTTGTCAGAAAAAATGGTGGATGGGATTATGAAGGTGAAAGAATGGTTTTCATTCCGGCCAATATACTGACTAGATTACTATACAATACGCAGTCAAGAACTTTGGCTATAGGCGATGAACTCTATCAGTCTGTGAATTTTGTCGGATTAACAGATGCAGAAAAATCTACATTTCTCTGCACTGCACTTTCAATGGCTAATGTGATTGAGAAAAGTGAAAGACCGATATATATTCTTTCAGATTCTGAGTGGATTGATAAGTGTCAACATCTATTAGGGAAGTTTGGTTTTATTTGTCCTACCGAAGTATCATCGCTCGATGAAAATGGTGGGGTCGAATTTTCATTTAATCACTCACCCACACTACCATTTTCAGTTGGAGCATTGATGGCGTTTTGGCAAAGGGCTCATGGTAGAATTGCCAAAATGCACATCAACTTGTCTGGAAAGCAATGTGTTGTCAAGATAAGTTCTAAATTAGAATATATTTAGTAACTTATAGTCCTAGAAAATACTGTGAATTGTATTTTTAGGACTATCTAACTGTAATCAATAAGATAAGTTACTTATTGAAACATAGTTCTGGAGGGACACTTTTTACGCTCATCCATAGTTAAGGACTATAACCAACGCATGGAGTCGGGGATTTTGTACGTACGTGCAAGGTGTTTCTAATGTCTCTAACTCACAACCAAATGGCCTATGTAGCAATCGTTTCAACTCTAATTTTCGGTTCCCTTTTTGTTGGTGTCTCAGGATACTACCAAACCAGCGAATCTATCGGTCAATTCGATAGTGCAGTAGAAGATGATTTGTACGGAAAAGGCACGACTAGTTCAGAGGCTTTGGATTCAGATGGTGATGGACTTGCAGATTCTCTAGAAGAGACTCAATATGGTACCGACCCATTGGATGAGGACACTGATAAAGACGGAATGAGTGATGGTTGGGAAGTAGAGCACGGCCTGAACCCACTAGATAATGGTGAATCCGAGGACTTGGAAACAGAACCTGGTCAAGCAGATACCGAAGATGCATCCGAAAAGAACGAAACAGAATCTTGGCCAGATCCAAATCAAGGTCCTAATGGCGACCCTGATGGAGATGGCTTGACCAATCAAGAAGAAGCAGATTTAGGAACAGACCCACAAAGGTCAGACTCTGATAATGACGGACTCGGAGACCGCTGGGAATCACTTTACACTACAACAGTTCAAACCCCTGGTGGAACTGTTGATCTATTCGACCCATTATCTGGAAACTGGGATTGCCTACTTCTTGACCAAGCTATGACAGATGCTCTCTCCGAGAGATTTAACGGAGAAGATGGTAATGCTGATTGGGATGATTTAGCAAACCCAGCAGGAACTCATTCCTGCGACATGGTTCTTGATACAGATGATGACGGTTTAGCTAATTTCGAGGAAGAACAATTTGGAACCAATCCAACTTCACGAGATTCAGACTTTGACATGATAGATGATATCGTTGAAGTTTCTAATACATCAGTTTCTTTATTCGCTGGAACCGGCGAGGATTGTAATGTTCCGCTTCTAGAATCAATTACTAGAGCAGCACCATTCATGGCTATGGATAGAACATGGTTCTTACAAGACATGGATAATGATGGAATAAACAATGGTCCTTCCGATTGGGACACTGATGGCGATGGAATGCCTGATGGATTCGAATATTGCTATTCTCATCAATCAGAACATCCTCAAAATAATGATTATGAAACTCTTGACCCTGCTAATGCTTCTGATGGATACGGTGACTGGGACGAAGATGGAATGAACAATCTAGAAGAATACGAGGTTGCATTAATATTTGGACCAACAAATTTCACATCTCCTTGGAGAGTTGATACTGACCTTGACGGAATGCCTGATGGCTGGGAGTCATCTAATGGCCTTCACCCAAGAGATGGTTCTAACGGCGACCTTGACCCAGACCATGATGGCTGGGACGCTGACGGTGATGGAGCAGTACGTTATGACACATTGGAACTTACAGCAGTAGTTATTGGAATTGATGTACAAAAAGACCAGTGGGTAGTTGCCAACCAAACAGTTGCACGAGCACAAATTACTCTTGGTGGTGGAAATAAGCAAATAATTCCTCTTACAGCACCTGTGGACGGATATGTCTATGAAATTCATGTTGTCCTAGGACAAACTATTGAATCTAGGCTTGATGTATGGCTAGAAATTGTAGAACCAGAAGAACAATTCACTAATGTTATGGAATATAACGCTAGAGATAGGGACGGAGATGGCGTTATTGATGGGCGCTCTACGAACCCTTTGAACCCGGATACCGATGGTGATGGATTAATCGATGGAATCGAGGTAATGGGTTGGGAAATACTTGTTGTCAATAATGGTGTCAAAAGAACTTGGGTTACTTCTGACCCTGGATTGTATGACACTGATGAAGATGGATTGAGCGATTATGAAGAATTTGCAACAGTTTGTAACCAAGGTTCTAACGCTTCTAACCCAGATACTGATGGTGATGGACTAGGAGATCAATCCGAATCATTGGCTGGTTTCTCTTGGGAAGGAGAAGCATATTTCACTAGTCCATGTATGTTTGATACAGATAATGATGGCCTTGAAGATGGGGAAGAAGTCATTGCAGGTGCTGATAACTTCTTGACCCATGCTAATAATTCAGATACTGATGATGATGGCCTAATCGATGGTCATGAGGTTTTATTTGTTCCAAGACCTTTCCAAAATCCGACAAATCCATTGATTAATGATACTGATTCAGATGGAATGCTTGATGGTTGGGAAATGCAAGTTAAATCAACCGAAGAGAATACCAATTCTCATTCATTATGGGTTACGACATCATCTTGGCAGAGACCAAGTTGTACACCTACTCAAAACGATGATTGTTCAATGAGTGCTGGTGGATATGTTTGGCAAAATTGGCTTGGAGGATTCGTTCAAACCGCCAAGTACGAAGTATCTGAAATGAATCTAACTGGATTCACAATGCCTACTAATTCGAAGTGTGATGGTTGTTCAGGTAGATGGGCACTAGATCCTTCACTAGATTCATTGAAAGACGATACTTTCGATGTAGATAATGACACTTTACCTAATAGTGCAGAGGCACCAGATAGGTGGAATACAAATCCTGTAGATGATGATACTGATGGAGATCAACTTCCTGATGGATGGGAAGTACATTACTCAGAACTAGCTCTTTCACTTGGTCTAACAGATAATTCCACGACCAGTGTTTACGGTGCACGTGGTGTAATGGACCCTTCTATGCCAGACAGTGACTTAGATGGTATATGGGATAGTGAAGAAGACCCTGACCACGACGGTTTGAATCGTTCTGGCTTGATTAAGAAATACTGTCCTGGTTACAATGATACTACTAACTCAGATTGTCATATTGACCCTGAAACTCCAGATGGAAAGAAATTCTATGATAACTTAGAAAATTATACCAATCTAGAAGAAATGCAGAACATGACCAACCCTGTTTCAAATGATACAGATGGTGACGAGTGGAATGATGGACCTGAGGTTTATTACCAAGACCACGATAATGATGGCATGGCAACTGGATGGGAATTCCATTTCAAGTTCGATCCTCAAGATGCTGCTGATAGAATGGTAGATACTGACGGTGATGGTCATGTCAACTTCTGTGAGTACAAATGGGATACAAATCCAAGAAGCCCTCTTTCCTATCCTGGTCAGGGTGAGTTGTGTAATCCATTCGAGGAATAAGAATCCTTGAAAAGTTAAGCATTTCATGCTAAACTTGATGTCTAATAGCATTGCATCTATACCCATGGGAGAGAGTCGGTCGGTTGCAACCTGCTTGATAGGCCTCTTGCTTTGTATGTCGACGCTTGCAATAATTGTCTCTGCACACCATATTGAAGAAGAGACTTACAATTTGGTTATCCTTCAGGATGACGGCATACATTTCCCCGAAGATATATTGCTAACTGGAACAACCACACTTGCTCCTAGTGAAGCAACATGGGAATTATGGAATTTAGGTGATGGGTTCTCGGAGTGGAATCTTGAGGAATCTGGATCTCACTTTAGCGATGTCATTCCAGTATCTGAAAATATGTGGAATTGGACACTTGAGATTAATGACACAGAAATTGATTGTACCTGTTTACTTACTATTTCAATTCCAAATGGACTCGACCCAATGACAAAATCCATTATTGTTTATCTTGGAGTGTCAGAGCATAGACCAATGATCCTAGATATTCAATATGTAACAACCATAATAGTAGATCAACCGATTGCAATTGAAATGGAATATGTAACACCCGGCATCAATAACGCTGGGGTTACGGCTTTCTCCAATATCTGTGAAGCACCTCATGGGGTTTGTTTTGAGGAATTCCAGCCGCTTATATTCAATCAATCAGATGACGATGGTACAGTCACAATTACGTTAGATTCAGTAGAAATGGGGATTGATGATGGAATCTTTCAGTTGGAATTCTATATTACCGATGCCTTGTTATTGGATTCCAATACTGAAACATTAGCGATTGTTATTGACACACATCCTCCAATAGTAAATCTGAGTAGCGTAGAGCATGCTATAGAGTCACAAAATATCTTCATTTCAGCTTTTATCGATGATGGCTATAGTGGTTCGAGTGAAAATATTGTTTGGACGATACATTCACCAGATGGTAAGGTACGCAGTCCTACTAATGAAGAATTTCAAGATGAATATTCATTGAATTTAATTCCAGTTCTTTCAGGAGAGTGGACTGTTGACTTATTTGTAAGAGATATTGGTGGTCACTTCGTCACCACTAGTCATTCATTCACAGTATCTAATGAGGCACCCCAAGCACACCTTACATTGGATGGTTTTCAAGTCAATAACGGCAGCACCCTAACTCCTGCAAACACAGATAATTGGATTTTAGACGGCTCTGAAAGCACAGACACACTGGATGATATGCCAACTTTGCAGTATGTGTGGTATGTTGATGGAAATGCTAGAGTAAGTGGGAAGCCTATATTTACTCAAGCAGACTATTCATTTTCGGGATCTGAGGAAGTAATACTAGTAGTGACTGATGATGATGGAGTCGAGTCACGAATTTATTTTACAGTCTTTGTTGAAGAAGAATATAGCGCAAGTAAAGATTCATTACTTGTTATCGGGATTATTGCATTTTCAATCTTGATATCGGGACTTTTAGTCGTGCGGAATGTGATGGAAAAATCCAGGGATTCAACATCATCTAAGGATATTCCAAAATGGGGCGAGGGAAAAAATGTGGAAGTTGTTCAAAATGATGAATCTCTTGATTACAGCGTTGAGGAAGACATCAACGGAGACAAATCCCCCGAAGATAATTCCTAACAGTGCAACGGTTGAAAATGGGGTGGCCCTTGGCTGTCACTATGTTCGGGACGGCGATGTTGCAAATTGGTGAAAAACCTGCAACTATTAGCGTAGAAGAGTTTCGTTCTCGGCAAAGCAGATTATTATCACAGTTGAGACCTGATGACCTGTTAATTATTTGCCCAAACATGGAATCAACTCGTTCCAATGATGTCCATTATCCATATCGTAGTAGTAGTGACATGCTTTATCTATCTGGCTGGAAAGACCCAGAATCTATACTAACTGCCCATAATGATGGTAAATCATGGGTTGTCACATTATTTGTTCAACCAAAAAATACACTCAAAGAGATCTGGGAAGGTCGAAGAGAAGGTGTTGAAGGTGCATTAAAGGGATGGGCAATTGATTCTGCACATTCGATAGAAGACGCATCTACAATCTTAGGGCAAATGGTTGGCAAAGCAAATCGGATTTTGCTTAGAAGCGGCATCAATTCATTCGTAGACAATATGGTCAAGGGTGCTATCGAAAGAAGAGATAGAGGTCGACAACAGTTCGGAAGAGGTCCAATCTCAATTGAAGACCCATCTGCAAAAATTGCAGAATTAAGATTGAGAAAATCAGCGGCAGAAATTTCTCAAATGCGTCACGCTTCACAAATTAGTTCACTCGCTCATGAGATATCAATGCGTCATTCCGCAGTGGGTAGAAGAGAGTATCAATTACAATCTGTAATAGAAGGCTTCTTTTCTTACGCTGGAACAAGTGGATGGGCTTATCCTTCGATTGTAGGTTGTGGAGAGAATGCAACTGTTTTACATTATACTGTTAACGACGATATTTGTCAAGATGGTGAGATTATACTGATAGATGCAGGTGCTGAATACAACGGCTATGCGGCAGACATCACTCGTTCTTGGCCAATTAATGGGAAGTTTAGCGTCGCCCAGAAAGAGATCTATCAACTCGTACTCAATGCACAATTGGCAGCGATTGACGAGTGCAGAGTGGGAAGGCCCTACAATGCCCCTCATGAGGCTGCTAGAACTGTTCTAGCAGAAGGTCTGATAGAACTAGGTGTAATTACTCAAACCTTAGATGAAGCCCTATGTACAGATACTGGCCAACTTAAAATGTGGTACATGCATAACACCGGTCATTGGATTGGTTTAGATGTCCATGATGTTGGAATATACAAACCGAATGGAGAACCGCGCTTACTTGAAGAGGGAATGTGCCTAACCGTAGAACCAGGACTCTACTTTGGTGCTTGGAGGCCAGATGTCAATTGCCCTGAAAGATATGCAAATATTGGTATTCGTATTGAAGATGATGTTCTAGTCACGTCGGCTGATCCTGATGTACTGACCAAAGATTGCCCTAAAACGATTTTAGATTTGGAATCGTTAATTGGAAAGGATTTCGAGTAGGTGAACCATTTGGATTGGGCTCAGATATTAAAGCAACAAGCCTATTGGTCCAAAACCAATAGTTCAGAATATAGATTGACTCCTGAACAGGGTATTGAGTTGTATGACAACGCCCCACTACACCAATTAATGGCTGCGGCAATGGCTAGAAGAAAGTCCATGCATCCTGAAGGGGATGTAACTTACCTTATTGACAGAAATATCAATTATACAAATGTCTGTACAATCAATTGTCAATTCTGTTCTTTCTATCGTCCTCCAAATCATCCGGAAACATATACTCAAACCTTTGAGGAGATTAGTGCAAGGATAGTAGAATTGGAGCAAATAGGCGGAAGCAGAATCTTGATGCAAGGTGGTGTAAATCCTGAATTGCCGATAAAATGGTACCAAGATTTAATCTCTGCACTGGTTACCAACCATCCAACTATTGATTTAGATTGTTTTTCACCGATTGAAATTGAGGGTATTGCTGATGTTAGTGGCCTGACCACCCTTGAAGTTCTCAAAACGTTCCAATCTGTTGGAATGCATGGACTTCCTGGTGGTGGAGCAGAAATGCTAGTTGAGTCGGTCAGGAAAGATGTTTCTCCAAAGAAAGGCCTTCCTAAGAATTGGCTTAGAGTTATGCAAGAAGCACAATCGCTTGGGCTAACCACTAGCGCCACTAATGTTTTCGGTTTTGGTGAAGGTGCAAATGAGAGGGTTGAACATATGCTCAGGATACGAGAATTACAAGACCAATCGTTACAACAATATGATCTAGGATTTACATCATTTATCGCTTGGCCAGTTCAACTTGAAGTCAATAGTTTTGGAAAGCGTAACAAAGGACAAAACAAATTCGAATTAGGAGCGGGTTCAAGTGAATATCTTCGTCATGTAGCGGTATCTCGTCTTTTCCTTGATAACATAGAAAATATTCAATCTTCATGGCCAACAATGGGTGTTGCAGTAGCTCAAATGGCTTTGTTAGGTGGTGCTAACGATGTTGGCTCTACCATGATGGAAGAAAATGTTGTTTCTGCATCCGGTACTACAAAACTAAGTGCAAGTGAAGAAGAATTACAAGATGTAATACTTAGAGCGGGATTCCAACCTAAGAGAAGGGATTCAGATTATAATCTACTTCCGACTTCTATTCTAGCAGCAGAAGTATCCTCTATGAAAGCGCCTACCCCTATCCAATAATCAATTGATAGTCGGTGCAGAATAGACTACATATATTACAGCTCTAATCTCACGCTGACCATTTCCAATATTTTCGCTTGGAGTATATTCTTGACCATTGAACAAACCTCTGTAGGTCAAATGATTATTCCCGCCATCCATATTGCTCCATGAAGTGATATCGTAGGTCCACTGCTTTACATCTTGGCCTGCACACCAACCGGCTCGACCATATGGCCAAGAACCATATTGATTTGCTACTACACCATTTGCGATTTCAACCTTGCATCCATTTGCTTGATTATGAGCAACAGGGTGCCATTCATAGGTTTGGCTTCCATTCATGTAATAGTGATGTTCATGATCGCAAAATTCTGCACAATTAGCGGCATCTTTATTGAAACCGTGCCCTGTAATTGTAGCAACCAATGAGACCTTAGTAGCCCATGAAGGGACAGTGAAATTAAGTTGTCTCGTATATTTGGATTCATTATTATATGTTCCATCAAATTGACCACCTGAGAATGCGAAGTCAGCCTCATATGAACGTTCACCACTTCCCCAATTGCTAAAGAGGAATTTTACTGTTAAATCTCCCTTATTGGCACCACCATATTTGAATCGTCTATCCTCTCCATCATCTATCATGAACAAGTACGGTGAAATATCTGTTAACCACATACCTTCACGTCCATATGTAGTAATCCAACGCATTATTTCGGTATTACATACTGAACTATTTTGAGCATCACAGATATACAGATTAGCAAGATAATCCCATTCGTGGCAACCACCTGAACTACCGTCTGAGTTGCTATGTCTATTTTCTCTATCTGGGCAAGCATGCTCATGAAATACTTCCAGTGTATCATATGAACTGATGTTATTTGTTAAGTCAAATGTAGCATTTGAGAAACTACTGAATCCTCCGCCCCAGCCACCAGCATGGTTTTGGAAATCCCTAATTGTTACAACTTCAACACCTGGGTCCAATTCTCTAACTTTTGTTGGGAATTCAACATTCCATTGAACCGGCTCAAATGCAATGTGGCTTGGGTCATTTGATTGGGTTGGCCAATCATAGAATGAACCGACCTCACGAGAAAGTTGGAATCGGTCTATTCCCATGTATACTGGATTGTTAAATGAATTAATCATCTGGCCTAATCCACCACTAATACTACTTGCACGTTGGTCAATATAGTGAATTCTATCAGCCCATTTTGTTTCCTCTGAAGGGTTTAGTGCTGCGAGTACAGAAGATTTTTGTTGTGTTACATCATTGTGGTATGTTGAATCAAAGGACCCATAAAATAAATGTGTATTATCGGGTAATGCTCGAATAAGTTTACCAGGGTTTTGTCCCCATGTAGCAGAATTAGAACTTCCATCACTATTAGTGTATTTGAACATTAATAAGTAGACATCTTCACCATTCCATCTTTGTTCAAAATAGAATGTTCCATCTAAAGTAGGAATACTGAAATGTGGTACTGCTTGCATTGGGCCGCTTAATGATGTTGCAGATGTCCAAGCAATTGGTTGCTGAATCACTGCACAGCCAGAACTATTGGCAGTCCAACGCTGAGGCGTATCAGGACAAATATCTACATTTGAAAATATGCCATCAGAATCAATATCGGCACATCCAACAGAGTTAACCACAATATTGGCGGGAGTCCCCTCACACATATCATAGAAATCTAGAACTCCATCAGAATCACTATCCCTCTCGATTGATGCACAACCGTTTTCATCAACATCAATGCCAGATAATGGAGTGCGTGGGCAAAGATCCAATGTTGCACCTGTTGCATTGTAATCATTTATGCCATCATTATCATCATCGTCATCTTCGGAACTATCGTAGCATCCATCATCATCAAAATCATTCAAAGTATCTCTAATCCAAGAAATTAATCCCTTAGGACATGAATCAATAGTATCATTTCTTTGGTCGTTATCATCGTCATCATCTTCATCTAAATCAGAACATCCATCGCCATCCCAATCGCTGTATAGATTGGAAGCCCATCCAGTTAGTCCCATAGGGCAAGAATCAACCAAATCGTCAACTCCATCGCCATCATCATCTAAATCATAAGATTCATCGTGACACCCATCTTGATCGTAATCTGCATCCAAGGTACTTTTCCAACCGACAGAATTAGGGCAATTGTCTTTGACATCTTCAACCCCATCTCCATCGTCATCGTCATCCTCATCACGGTCTCTGCAACCATCAGAATCGATATCGTCTGTAGTAGAAGAAATCCAACCCTCTGCTTCCCCTATACCATTAGGGCAGTTATCATTCTCATCTAATATTCCATCGCCATCAGCATCAGTTCCTGAATTTTCAACGATGATAGTTGTAACTGATGTATCGCTAAGTACTGTCCATTCACCACAAGTTGCGACAAATGTGATCGTCATTTCTGCCACGCCATCATATAATTCAGTGAGCATTTTCCAAGTTCCATCAGATTTCACATCAACTTGACCTTGTTCTTCCTCGCTTGAGTAACTCAATGAACAACTTTCCAAATAGTCATGAAAGATTGAGCCTGAAACCCATGTTAATCCTGAATCCTCTAACAAGATTAAGGATGGGGCATTCAAAATTGGTGCACCTTCAACAGGAGGTGAGATTTGTATCACTTGAGTAATTATAACCGGGCCACCAATAATCGTAGTATCATCCCCACTAAAAGTCACAGTAACATTGTAGTTAACAACTTCACTAGGCATGAACACAATGTTCACAAGATCCTTTGATACCGTAATCGCAAATTCAGTAGTGGGATAAATTGATACAGATGGGACCCAATTTCCTTCACCCTGACTTTGAACTGAAATTTGAAGACTCACAATCTCGCCTAATAATGCACTCGATTGCGCTTCAATAAACAGTACACTGAGACTCAATTCATTGACTACAGGAACTGTCTCTTCCTCAGCGACATCATCTGAAGCACCGAAACAACCAGCGCTCAACATCACGAAAATCAATATCACCGCAGTAGTACGCTGATTGCCCATGTATTTGCATGGTTTAAGCCAACTCTTCAATGTGTTGCAAGATAGGTATCAAAAAATATTGGACTCAGTTCTACCATCATTGACCAGCAAAGTCTTCTGCTCAACATGTTTAGAAGAATGTTTTACTCTAAGAGGTTCGACCCACAACAAAGGGCCTTCATTTTCCCTTTCAATTTTAACTACAATTTCCCAATGAATCCTCACAAGAGGGGTTATCGTGGTGCCTGGCCATGAGTTCTGTGGATTATTCAGAACCATTTCATTCTTACTATATTCGACCTTTCCACCAGATTGCATTACACGCATAGGGCGCAAAAAAAGACCCCCTTTCACTTCTTGTCGTTGCATTGGAGCATCTTCTCCTGCTCCGGTTCCATCATCTAAACCCACTTCCCAATGATGTGGTAATTTGGTAGTTAGTCCTGGTGGAGGTTGCCCTTCAATTGTACGATTTAAAGCGGAAAATACTGCATCCCTAGCAGGGGGGAGTGCGCCAACTCTCCAATAAACAGAAATAGAATTCCAATTGTCTTGAATCGTATCAAATTTAATTTTTAACTTTAATTTTTTATCAGCTACAACATCACCTATAATCTTTATTTCCGGACTCAATGGCCGGTCATTGAGGAATCTTTTCTGCTTGCGCAAATCACTGAAATTAGCTGCAACACGCAATCCGAGAGGAATAAAAAAGAGGGGACCTACTACCAATGCTAGTAATGGGTAGTCAAGTAGTCCAATGCGTACAGTTTCAGTTCCGATTCCTGGAATTCCTATTGAATCTAGCAAAGGTTCGATGAATAAATATAGAAGTGAAATTAGTAGCACGTAAACTACTCCGTTGATGAATCTTCTAGCAGTTGCATGAATCGGGTGAGGGGTTAGGTACCACCCTCTACGCTGTTTTTCTACAATTATCGGCCATTCGGAATCGTCCTCAACCCCATAATCATAGATTTCATGCTTGATTGTCTTTCCATCAAACAAATATCTTCGTTCGATCAACCAACTTGATTTCTCTCCAATTTTGAAACTTGGAATAGATTTGGAAACAATTTCTAGAGCCTTCTTTTGTTCAATATCTTCCGCTAAGATTTCTTTGCTTCTCGAGATTGGTAATTGCGATGCGATTAATCTATGTGCCTCAAATGGCGGATATTTGACCAAATGCTGTACTTCTAAGGAACCCATTTCTAACCCTCACGTGAATAATAACTTGACCCCGGCCTTTAGGGCAAGTTTTCGGAATGCAGGCACCTTTTTCAATAATTCCATCCCCAATGGGACTGGCTTTTCAATATCACCTACAGAGTTTATTAATTTTAGAACTTCAGGTTTGGAAAAGTTTTCAAAGTGCATATCTAACTCTTCATCGGTACAATTACTAACTAATAAATCCCTCAATGCTCTTGCTTTATCTTGAGTTCTTTTCATTTCATGCCACTTTTTAGAGGTGATTTTTTGTAATTCTTTTTGTGATAATTGATTACGATTTATCGCTACTGAGAGATTATCGATAATCATCTCAATCTGTTTAAATCCTGGACCGATGCCACCTCCGGTAGTAGGTTTTGCCATTCCAGCAGCGTCGCCTATTAGCATGACCCTATTTGCGACGGGATTTTTTACCATTCCACAAGGTACCGGCCCGCAATATCTCGCAGTTTCTTGTATATCTCTAAACCTTTCAGCCCAAAGTGGATGTGTGATCAAATCATGATAGCATTGTTCAACTGAACGGCCTTTCAAGTGTTTAGCAGTTGACCATATGCCGATTCTGTGAGTTCCGAGGCCAGAAGGTATAACCCAAGCAAAAAAACCTGGGGAAATTTTTGACCCACTATACATTTCTAGCCATCTATCATCGCTTTGATAACCCACAACTTCTGCTTGAAAACCAATCATTAATTCTTTGGGCTTACCCATTTTGAAATATCTTCTAGTCCAAGAGTGAGCACCGTCACATCCGAGTAATAATTTACACTTCAATTCAACAACCTCTTTATCCTTGTCAATTGTTAATTTTACTCCATCGTCACCAACTGTAGCATCTAATGGCATTGAATTGAGCCAGATTTCTGCTCCGGCTTGCAAGGATTGCTGAACAACACCTTGATCAAATTTCTTGCGGCATACAACATATGTCCTTGGATTATTTTTTTCTCCAACTGGCACTAAAGTTCCGCTTGGTCCATGTATTAGTGCCCCATCAATCTCTTGAAGAATTGTATCTTGCAATGATACAGATTGCATTGCTTTCGGGTTGACCAATCCAGCGCACTGAAATGGCCGGCCGACTTCACTGTGTTCTTCTAGCAATAATACAGAGTGACCTCTTTCAGCCAATAAAGTGGCACAACGGCCACCGATTGGACCTGCGCCGACAATTACAACGTCCCACAATTGCTGTGTCATTAAACTGCAACCGCAAGCGATGAGACATCAACCTTCTCATGATAAGTGAAGATTAATCGCTAAATATACCAGTGATTAACGCTTAGCAAATTTATATCCAACAGATTCATTTTTCTTTAGGTAAAGAGATGAAGCGAATGGTTTTTGAGTTTTCTTCGAGAGGAAGTTATCAAATGGACCGAGAGATTTCTTCTCAATCAATTCCTTTGCTTCTTCGCGAGTAATTTCTCTTTTAGAGATCTCTCGCATTAACTGAATATTACATCCAGAACTTGCCTCCTCTGGTTGGTATGTGGTTTCAGTTTCAACAATATTGACGCTATGAATTGGACAAATGGCAACTACACCTGCAACAATAGGGAATTTCTTTGCATCCGCAGGTGCATCTCTAGGAGGGAACTCGAAACTTATTTTGTTTCCAGTCATAACTAGGAATGCACTAAATGGGCGATTTCGTTTTGAGGTGAAATCTTCCAAGAGTGGTGATTTTCCATCACTAAGAATTATCTTAGCTTCTTCAGCAGTTATAGGTCTCTTACACATTTCCTTAGAAACGCCTCTAAACTTACAATCATCATAATCGCAAGCATATACATTCTCTCCGATTCTGATTGTACCGTGTTCACAAGCAGGACATGGGCACAGTTCTTCATCGGTGATTTTACCTGTTGATTCACCACCACCGGCTAATGTAACTTTACCATCATCTTCTAAGGTAATTGTCGCATCATAGCCTTCACCACTGCGATTATAGAATCCATGCAAATCTGTTATTGATTTATTTTCAATTAAGCGTGAAGCGGTTATCCTGTCGAACCAACGACCAGAGGTATCTTTCCAAAATACGAATGAACAACCCTTGTCGCGCCCTTGATTATTAGCGCACTGGTAAGATAATGTAGTCTCCTTTATTTCGTTACCACATTTTGGGCAATCGCCTAATGAAGGTTCATTTGCATAAAGTTGAACTCGGTCATGTTCACGGATCAAAGTGACCATTGAAGTCGTTTTAGCGACAATACTTTGCATGTATGTTTCCCTTGGTTCCTCACCTCGTTGAACATTTAGAAGTGATGATTCCATCTCTCCAGTTAATTCAGCTGAAGTTATCCAATCAACTGGGATTCTTCGTAGAACATCAATAATTCTAATCCCATGCGCAGTTCCACTTATTGAACCATTACGTGAACGGATAATATATCCTCTATCGACTAACTTTTCAATGGTATCTGCTCTTGTAGCCGGAGTTCCAAGACCCTTGTCCTTGATTGCAGCTGCTAAGTCATCGTCATCAATTTGCTTACCGGCATGCTCCATTAATCTCAGCAAACCTGCTTCCTTCAAACGGTTTTTTGGTTTGGATTTCTCTTCCTTGAATTCCGAATCGGTAATATCTGCTTTACATGGGTTAGTTGGCAATGAATTCCAACCTTCAGGGAGATCTTGCGTTTTAGGCTTGACCTCTCTCCATCCAGGAACTTTTAGGCAGCGGGATTCTTTGATGAAATTTTCACCTTGGATTGATGCAGTTCTCTTCTGTACATCCCAAGTCGCTTCAGGGTACCATGAAGCAAGGAAAGTTCGCACAATTAAATCATATAATTTAGCATGGTCGCCACTGAGTCCATCAGGAATTTTCCCAGTAGGGATAACTGCAAAGTGATCGCTAACTTTAGCATTATTGAAATTGCGTTTTGTATTGTTCATGCCAGTTCCTGAAGAAGACTTCGCATCAACAATTTTTAGTGCATGTGAATTATATTTGTCCTGTGCAGCCAATTTACGAATCGTGTCGGTAATCTCCTCGAGCATGTCTTCCGGTAAGTATCGAGAATCAGTACGTGGATAAGTTGTTAATTTGTAAGTGTCATACAAAGCCTGAGCCACACCAAGTGTTCTTTTTGCTGACCAAGACCAGATGTTATTAGCCTCTCTTTGCAATGCGGTCAAATCAAAATTGAGTGGGGGCTTTTCAACCGAGTCTCTATTTTTTTGTGTCACATCAGCATCTTTACCAGTCGATAATATCGCCTCAAGTTTTTCTTTTTCAGATGCTTCGATTATTCTGTGTGACTTATACTCAGGTCTATCTTCATCATCTTTGTGCCCGTTTCTTTCCCAGCGAGCATTCCATGTTGCATCGCCCGAAGTGAATGTTGCCTCCAATTGCCAGTAAGGAACTGATTGATGTGCTAGAACTTCCAACTCGTGGTCAACTATCATAGCAAGCGTTGCGGTTTGCACCCGCCCAAGCGAAATAGCACCCTTGTCATTTCTTTTCTTAGGAAGGAATGAATTGGCAATTCTGGAACCATTCATACCAATTATCCAATCAGCCTCGCTACGAGAATAAGCAGCATCTCTAAGTGAGTTATATTCTTCACCAGGTTTTCTGCCATCCCATGCATTTTGGATAGAGTCTTGTGTCATGGATTGTAGCCACATTCTACTAGTAGGCAATTTAGAATTGCTATGTTCTACAATAGTTCTAAAAATCAATTCACCCTCTCTTGCAGCGTCACAAGCATTAACAATTTCAGTTATACTTTTATCTTTGATCAATTTTGTAATAGCAGTAAGTTGTTTCTTTCCTCTTCCACCTATTGCTTTGTATTGGAACTTTTCAGGAATGAATGGCAATCTTTCTACAGTTTTTCTCCAATCTTTAAAATCTGCATCATAGTCATCCATGTACTTTAATTGTAATAAATGACCTATTGCCCAGGTGACTATCAAGTCATTTCCTTGCCAATGAGTCTCATGCTTAGTATTGGCTCCAAGCACATTTGCAACATCAGCAGCAACACTTGGTTTTTCTGCGAGGATAAGAACTACCATGATTTTTAAGGCCAATGGCGACAATACTTGAACCCTCTCTAAATTAGATTTGAAAGGGTCTGCAAATAGATACTATAGTATCTAGTCCAAACGAACAATTTATTTTTGAAAATATCATGGCTCGCCGAAGCTAATATTTGTCGTGATATTTCTCTGTTTTAATTCGTCCCATTTTTGTTCAGAGTTAGGACCTCCACATCCTACACAACCAGGGTATCCAGCAGATAATAACTCATCACAAGCATCTAGGATTTCAAGCCACAGATCATTATCACCTTTGATCCAAAGAATATTGGAATCCGGTTCAGTGTGAGAGATTTGTATTATTGTTGCGTTGAGTTCTTCTTCTAAAACCAACATTTCAACAGCTATATCTGTGCCTTCGGCTATTTTTGGGAACGTTAATCGAGATGGTTGTTTCTCTCCAAGACCTAGTATCATTTTATTTGTAATCAAATGATATTCAGTTGGAATTGTAATTCGTATTTCCTTTAATCTCAAGATCCTTCTAGCGGCTTCGCGCAGTGCTGGCCATTGAGGGTCAGTGATGCGCATATTTGTGTCCATGAGAGCACAAGTCTTGAAGAATACCTTTGGACACCCACCTAACATGGGACTTGGTTACAGCATCATCGCCAAGCCCATATTGGCGATTCAAGATTCTGAGAAGGCTCATAGTAGAGCCCTTAAACTATTACGATTAATGGTCTCTAATCCAGTCACTCGGAGTTCAGTATCGCTAATCTACAAGCCATCCAAACAGATTCCAACTGCGTTATTCGGCTTGGATTTCAGGAATCCGTTTGGAATTGCAGCGGGTCTGGATAAGAGAGCAGAAGCATTGCGCGGCTGGGAATCACTCGGTTTAGGTTTCATGGAAATCGGAGGGATTACGATGCTTGAGCAATTAGGTAATCCCAAACCCAGAATGTTTCGTGCAGGAAAGTCAAAGGCTTTAGTTAATCGAATGGGATTCAATAATCCAGGTAGTGAGAATATTGCAATACAACTCAATAGACATTTTTCAAAGCATGGCCCGCCAAAAATTCCACTTTGGATAAATCTAGGTAAGTCTAAACTGACCGAACTTGAAGATGCTGCCGAAGATTATGCAACTACAATGCAACGGTTATGGAAATATGCAGATGTTTTTGTCATAAACGTCTCATCACCAAATACTCCTAATCTCAGAGAATTACAGAAAGATGAAGATTTAAGGAAGATAATAGAATCTTGTAAGTTTGTTAATGAATCTGAATCGAAGTTACAAGGAAAGTCTCTAAAGCCACTATTGGTTAAGATTTCACCTGATGTCGATGATGAACAATTGGTTGCAATAGTCAATACAGCCCGCTCCAATGGCTGTAACGGTATCATTGCGACAAATACCACTATGAGTCGGCCGAGCGAAATTAGTGCCAGTGAGCAAGCGTTATTCGCTCAAACTGGTGGCATGAGTGGTTTACCGATTCAGCAATCATCTACAGAAATGATTTCAAAAATTTATAAAATGACTAATGGAGAATTCCCAATAGTCGGAGTTGGTGGGATAATGTCGGGAGAAGATGCTTGGCAGAAGATTTGTGCAGGTGCATCCTTGATTCAAGCTTATAGTGGATTTGTTTTTGAAGGAGCTTCCTTGACAAAGCAGGTAGTTAATGGAATTGATAAGAAGATGAAGCAAAATGGTTATTCATCATTAGATCAAGCAATAGGTAGTTCTCATAGGGGTGACTGAATGATTGCAAGAAGAACAAGATTTCTAATCATTGGTGTATTGATTACCATCGGGATTCTTGGTGTTATTATCTTGGAGGCACCAGAACCAACTAGAACTGTAGATGTTCTAATGGAGGACCCAGATTCACTCATTGGCCAATCAATTGCTATTAGAGGTGAAGTTTCCGATGGAAGTATTGTCAATGAAACATCGACATTTATTCTGCATGGTGATAGTGCATCAGTTATTATTGATTTTTCTCAAGCATCAGTTTCTAATGGCCTTGGAGATAATAGAACGGTATACGCAGAAGGCATTTTGAGATTTGAAAATAACCAGTATGTGTTTGAAGCAAAAATCATCAAAACCTCTTGTCCATCAAAATATGAAGAACAAGTTGAGTCATAATCGGAATAATATTCCTTGCTACCAAAGCGAGTTGTTCAAATATAGCCAGTGCTAGGATTGTATGGGATAGGTGGGGAGCTAGGCGTACCCTATGCCACAAATCGTCTTTATGGTGGGCCGAAAGCCTTGGGGCGGCGAAAGCGGCTTATTGGTTTCTGTATGCGGACATTGATGTCTCGCCCCCACATGATTCGGGTGCTATGAACCGTCTTCGGAAGAAAACGGGAATTAGATAACCGAGGGATTAGGTCAGGCCGGGAACGGAGCAGCCCTACTCGGGGCCATGAGTGCTGTGGGGTTTCGGGATGGAGGAAGTGTACAGATTTGGCTGATAGGAACGCGCGTCCACCCTCGGATTCCCACTTTTATTATTATTACCAGTACCACTTTCAATTGTTCTTTCTCACTTTTTCAGATGTCAAATATAACATCACAAAACCACCCAGGTCCTTGAAAAGATGGAACTTCTGGCCATGAACTCAAAACCTCTTGATTCTGAGATACTTGTTCGAACTTCAATTGATGACTTGTGACCGCTTTAATCTCAATTTCGCGAGTAATTAATTCACAATCTATCCATGAAACTTGGGCCTGCAAATTTAATTTTCCGTTTGAATACCCAACATTCACCAGTCCATCAACAAACCATTGTTGGTGTATTTCGCTGCGATAAAGAATTTCGTCTAGCCATTTCAATAGAAGAAGATCATAGAAGAATTCATCCTCTTCACAATCGATACTAACATTCCACTGCGAATTATGCCTTAGATGTTTATTTATATTGGAATTAGATTCATCATCCAATAGAATATTTTGCATTCCAAGGGCAGCCTCTATCATCAAATTATTCTCTGAATTAGAAAATGCCCGCAAACCGATATCGGCAGTGGTTGGCCTTGGCCAATAACTCATGACATCACCTCAACGCTTGGAGACTTGGAGGTTCCAAGCCATTTCTCCAATTCTATCCACTAAATCATCACGATTCAATACAAATGAGTCTGAACTACTCGCTGCAAGAATACATTCACATGCCGCATTTACTAATTGAGCCGTATGCGAAACACTTAGTTTTTCTGAAATTGCAACTGCAATAGCAACTACTGCAGCATCGACCAAACCGATCATCTGGCGCAGGTCAGTTAGTGTACATTCTGCATGTACAGAACTTCCGTCAGCAGAATATATCGTAACTCCTGCCGCACCACAAACCACAACTAAATGCTTCCAATCGTGGTTTTTTATTAGTAAATGCGCAGCCTCATCACCACTTTCTACACCCAAACGTCTACGCATCAATTCCAAACCATTGGCTTGAAAAATGACCCAATCAACTCCGTGAGTATGATGTAATCCTGTTAATTTAGGGTCGGCTATTACTGGGATATTACTCTGCAATGCTGCCTCAAGGATTGTTTTGACTCCTTCTTCAACAATAACTCCTTGACCATAATCAGAAAGAATAACTGCTGTTGCTTTGTCAAGGTGGATTATGGCTTCTTCGAACAATACCTTAATGGCTTCACTTGGAATCTCTTCATCACCTTCAATATCCCAGCGGAGAAGTAATTGCTCTTCGCTTACTAGACTCTCTCTGGTTGCAAGAAGTCTATTTTTTACAGTTGTAGTAATACCTTCAACAATTGCGATTCCAGTTGATCTGACGCCTTCATCTTCCAATGAATCAAAAATGCTAATTCCTGCTCTGTCATCTCCGACAACGCCGAATAGATGAGTTTCGACACCCATAGAAATCAATCCTCTTGCTACGTGAGCAGCCCCTCCGACATCCTCTTCTCGACGTGTTTCTCTCAAAACAGGGACTGGAGCATTGGAATTAAGGTTATTAGCATAGCCATGGATGTATCTGTCTAGTATAATGTCTCCAATCAAAACGACCTTGCTATATTCAATTGATTTCACTTGAACCCTTAATGCGTTCAATTGGTCGTGGATTGCGACTTCATCATCGGTCATGCCCATTTCAAGTCCCCCTCGTACTAGGTGGTTATGGGGGCATCATTTGATGCTATCGCGTAATTCAGCAAGAATTTCTGCGTGTTGCAATTGTGAAATGTTCAAAGTTTGTTGCAATGTCTGTAGCATTGCATCTTCATCAGCAGTAATTATTCCATCCGCTAAAGCAGTTCCTAAAGTCGCACGGTATGTTTTGATATTTGGGGCTAATTCAGGTTCTTCTATTGCAACCTTCAACAACCTTTGATGTGCTAATTGATCTATTCCAAAGGCCACTCTTACAGTTTCAAGTAATGCTATTTCATCTTCAACCAATTTGCCATCGACTAATGCTTGCTTTAACATATCAAGGTAGATTTCTTCAGGTGGTGGGGCTTTTTGGCTACGGCGCGATTCATCTGACAGTCGGCGGACTCTTTCAGGATGCATCCCTAAAAATTCTACAACTTCCGATATTAATTGTTGCTCATCTTTAGTTATTTTTCCGTCTTCCCATGCTCTTGCAAACAACCTTCTGACCAGTTGCTCTCCTGCCTGAGCATCGAGTGATGCTACACCATCAGGATTTGAAACAGGTGAAATAACTGGATTTTCATGGAATACCATGGCCTCATCGATATGGGATAGCAAATCAAGAGTTAATTGGCCACCCTTTCTCAATTCAGATATTTTTATGGAAGTGCCTTCGTTTTTAACCTCTCTAGAGAGTATCTTGTTTCGCAATAGAGATGCTCTATTGCGCCCTTCGGAAGTTAATCCATATACGATTCGCCTTTGTTTTGCCCCTGGAATATGGCGCTTACTAGAAATTAGAAAACCATTACTTTCCAGTCGCTTCAGAGTTCTTGGAACATGCTTTCTTTGAACATGAACCGCTGCAGAGACTCCTGCTTGTGTTAGTGATAGGGGGGCTTCCCATTCACCTTCCGGCAAAACATGGTCGTGAAGATGCAATAACATCCTTTCTTCAGTGGTTAATTCACCTAAATAACCGTCAACCACTGAATCCCCTCTATGCTGGCTATGATAGCGAAAGCACATAGGGGCATCGGTTACAAGCCATAGAAATATGTGCCATGCAGTCTAATAATTGACCTGAACGATTGTCCGACGCCCTCAATTATGTGGTTTGCTAGCCAACATTATGGGGGACCAAAGGCGCAAGTTTACTCCGCGGCAACGCAACCGTCGCCCTCTTGGTCAGTCCTCAAGCAAAAACCAAGCACCTACAACTCCTCTTCCCCCACCGGTAAAGAGGGATGATTATTGGTATGTTGCAGCGCCGCTATCCTCAAGATTATACCAAAAAAGCGGTCTTGGTCAAACAACATCTGATGGAGGTATTCTGTTGCTCAGTGAAGAGGTATTATTCTGTCACTGGCATAGGCATATGCCCCTACCTTACGATTCATGGTTTACCGAACAATTGGATTTAGATTCACAACATATTGCTCGTGCAGTAGTTTTTGATGTTGCAAGAAGTGGTGGTGAATTAGTCATTCCAGCAGTTCATCTCAAAGATGATTTGAAGAAAAAGATTCACCCTAGTACATGGGCAGTAAGATGGAGAAGAAATCAATTATTTGGTAAGGAGCAACCTGAGGCACAAGCAAGATGGGCTTGCACTACAGACACCGTAGACATCGTTGAATTATTAGAGTGGGCAAGTAATGTCAAATCGGAAGGATACATTCCTGAATTATATATTGTTGATGAAGAGATGGACGTTACTATGTACAGACTTGAAAATATCGATATGGAGGGCAATCAAAAAACCTGGAATCAATTAGCTGAATCTGAGCAGGATTCGATTCGCCAATTATGGTCTCAGAAACTTCCTTGGGGTGAGGGTTGGTATATCCCTTCTCAGCAGCAATGGCAATGGGCGGCAGTTGGTGTTGAACACATGAGTGGTAGGCTGTTGAGGAAAGAGGAAGGTGAATGGCTTGGAAATATTATTTCAAGTGAGGATAAATCTTCCAATACAGATTCTCTTTTTGCTCACTTGATGGCAAAGGGTCTAATCATTAGGCCTGGATTTAAATTTGGCTGTCGCTGGAGAGTTTATGATGGGGCAGTGGAAAAATCCCATGCTCCTTGGCTAGTACAAACTGAATCAGATGCTCCTTCAACTTGGGAAGGAGTTTGCCTTTCAGTCCGATTAGCAGAAGGCGTGCACAAGAGTTGGGTCTGTATTATAGGACAGCAAGATACTTGGAATTGTCTACAAATAAAACGCTGGCTACCCGGAAAGAATTAATCGATCAATCTTCCCCATGAATCTAATTCTGGAACTTCCTCTTCAACTGAAACAATATTAATTTGTTCACTTGCTGTATCATCATCTTGAGTGTTGGTAGTTTCTATTAAAACTAAATTTTTCTTTTTATTGATGCTGTCTCGCATACCGAGAATAGTCCATAACATTGCTAAAGCGCCTGCCAATGCGAGCATATTGGAAGGCTGTCTCAATTGTTCCATTTCTGATGTATCCGATTTGGCAACAAATTCAACAGGATATTCCCATCTATGTCCGGAGAATGAAACCAATACGATTTCCCCGTTTATTATCATCCCGTCACTCAGTAGACCCTTTGGGTCTATATCAATTACTAACTGACTGGATTCATCTAAAAATATTTCATCACTTGTTTCAGTAATGCGTGATAGGGGGCCATTAACCTCTACTCTAAACGAGTTTGAAAAGTTACCAATTGAATCAATTTCCACAGATATTTGCTGCTGTTGGTCAGCATTAATTTTACCAAATATCTCGCTTGGAATCGGTATTTTGCCCAATGTTAATAGCATTGTATTTATTTCAAAATAAGAACTTCCACAAGAAATAGAACCAGTTAATGTAGACTGTGATTGTGGACTTCTAGTCCCTTGAATTATAGCAGAAAATTGCTTTGTACCAGCAGTCATTTGAGCATCACTAGGATTTGCAAAGGAAATCTGGTTACCATCTGATAATACCAAATCCAATTCCATCAAACAATTTTCAGAACCAGTTGCAGTGAATGTGAATTCATCATCAGGGAGGGTCACATAGCCATGATCTTGGAGGTCTATATCTATCGAAGGTGAGCAATTAGGAGCAGTGAAATTAACAAATAGTTCCTCGTGATGTTCTACGGTAGCAATCCACGGAACTAAGACTCCATCGTGATCGTAAATCTTTACTCCATCAGCCCCAAAACTACCTGAATTAAATAAATCTGAAGCCTCTCCACTATTGGTTCCACTGGTCATGTCATTTCTTCCATCCGCTTCGACAACAGATAACCAAGGTTGCTTAGGGTCACGATTCAACTCATTCTGTTCTACATCACCTACGCTCTTGTCTTGATATGTTACTAGGAGACCTGAACCAGGTAGATGTGAATCAAAACCACTATTGCTTCTATATTCTATCCAAACTACTTCTGATTGAGATATTTGAATTTTCAAATTATTGCCCCCTTCACTCATTCCGGTCATTTGGATACTTGGCCCAATGCACGGAGCGATTGCACTACTTGGCCATTGTAAATCCATATTTTGTTGACGCATTACACCAATTAATTCTAGACTTGCAGATGTAGGTAAAGCAGGCCAAGAGCCCCCGCCATTCCAGTTTCCACTGGCCATAATATCCCAATCCCCAACACCCTTCCATTGATGTGTTTGGAATGTATCGTGAACTGGGTACAAGTCTAATGATCCCATTTGATGGAGCATTTCGTGTAACATTGTCCCTATTCCACTTGATCCAGTACGCAAACTTGACATTGTGTAGTGTCCAACTTTCAAATCCTTTGAAACTTCTATTGGTTCTCTAAATGTGGTATAGTGGCTCCAAATCCGATCACTTGAGCCTGTATTTTCTTCTTGCCCTTTAGTCGTATGTAAAATCAATAATCTATCGACCCAACCATCTCCATCCAAGTCGTATTGACTCCAATTGACAGTAGAAATATGACTTTCAATTGCTTCCTGAGCCAATGCCATAGGCAGAAAATCACCATCTTCATCAACATCTCTTTGCCCATTAACGTCAGAACCATAGTCGGCTAGATTACCAGATGCTCTAGTTACATCATCGGCAACAATAATCTCAACAGAAGATTGACCTCCACTTATTTGTTCAATATAATCCACCGCACTTTCTTGTAGAATATTTCTTGCTTGAACCGGACCCCATGCTGAATCAACTGGAGATTGCTCAAAATCCACTATCAATACTAGCCATTTCTCTTGTTGTTGTAAGTTCAATATAGGTGTTTTTTCTTCCGATTCCACAATAATTGCGTTATCGCGCATCCATTGTTCTATTGTCTCACCATTTGAGTAAGACCACGAACTTGCTAGCAGGAGAACCACCAAAAATGGTACACCAAGTGCAGGTCGCATAACAACGCCTAATGCTTAAATCGTTTCAACTTTGGTGTAAGTGGATTATCAATTCAATATTTTTATATCTAAGTCAAGGGTTGACAACCGATTTACTATTTCGTCAATCTGCAGTCCATGAACCTTGATAAATGCTGCATCAGAATCAAGTTGTAGGCCCCAACGTCTATCCTTTGCTCTTGAATCCAATACAATCGATTTCGGTAGTCGAGATGTTTTTTCTAGCACTTCAACCAACCTAAAAGGTAAATCTTCTACTAGCCATGGGTCATTTTGACTGGCAATAGCAAGGGCAGCATCAAGGCCAAGTGGATTTTGTGGTATGGTTCGGTAAGATTGAATCTGCATTAGGTCTAATCCCCTCACATCACAACTTAGTGAATGACAATTACTCTTGAATAAATGTGGTAATGGTTCGCCGTTACATCCCGAAATAAATACATCAGTTACACGATCGACCCTTACTTTATCCAACAATTCCAAGCGCTCTTTTCTACTGTTACATAATCCATTATATGTTGAAACATTTAGGCCCAGAGTACTTTCGAAAGAAAGAGATTCGCATCCTCCATCACAGCGACAATCTGCGATTAAAATATTTCTTTTGGCCCCTTCAAGATCATATACATGTGAGCCGGAATTGATGCTTTTTGGAATCATAGAAGTCCATCTTAACGATAGTAGTTCTACTGAGAGTATTGAGATTAGGATTATGCTGAAAACAATCATTCCACCTACATCTGGCAAAGATAGCCCGAGTAACATTACCAATAAGCCATGAACTCTAAGTCTCCACCAGTCAGCAGTTTTTTGATTAAGATTCCCAGTTATACCTGCAACTACCATAGCCAACCCAGCAATTACAATCAGCATCTGTGCCCAAACTAATGATATAGCAAATTGTAACATCAATGGTGCGTCATACATTGGAGTGAAACCCATTGCGACATTGCTTGCATGGCCTAATGAAAATACCTTTGGTACAATCCATAAGATGGTAATTGACATTACCGATAAAATACCTATTGAACCGCCTATTATCCAATATAGGAACCACTTTTTCTCACTCGGCAAGAGTCCAGATTTTGCGAAGGAATATGATTGATAAATAAATATAGGAATTGAAGACAATATGCCTAATATTGTCGCAGAAAGCCACCTTACAGCGCTCCATCTAGCGGGGTCATAGAGGTTTAGACAGTCTGAAGCACATGGTTGCATTATTTGTAATAATTGAGTGAGTATTGAATCGATCCAATTCATCCAAATTGCGGTGAAAATTAGGGATGAGACTAACACTAAAGTCATTCTATTAGAGAATTCATCAACATGAGAATTAACCGTGTTATCTTTGTCGGTCTCTAATAACAAAGACATAAGATTACCTCAAGCCATTAAATAAATGGAATGTGAGTGCCTCAAATGAGATCTGTATATTTCTTTTCTGCACGAGCTTGAACTATTGTTCTGTAAACTCCGAATATAGCCCAAAGAGCCAACATCCCAACAACGAGTGGATAGCCATAGGCGAATCCTTCACGTATCATGTAAGCGAATAGTGCTGTTAGTACTATTGAAACGATACCTCGTTGAATACCTTGAGGCATGGCTAAACTTCTATCAAGATGAGGAGGTCCCCCGCCGAACTTTCTTTCATAGAATTCACCTTGGAAAACAGCAGCGATTAACAAAACCGATAACGTAGTCCAATAAAACAAATTACCATTTTCAAAGTATTGATCTGCGATATGTTGCTGGCGTTCTGCTTCTAATTCTTCAGGGTCTATGTCAGCCACGAATAACGAGTCATAATCTCCAACACTAATTGTTCTTAGCGCAAGTCCATCTTCATCATCATTTGTTGTGGTATCCGGTGCGCTGATAGAAAAAGATAGGACATTCCAATGATCTTCCTCATTTGGTAGTCCATCTCCATTTACTGCATTTCCAACTAATTGGAAAGCAATTGTACCGACATCTTCTGCGGGGGCAGTCCAAGTAACAATCCAATCATTGCCAGAAGCCGATTGAGATAATGCACCAGGTTCTTCTGTAACTGTTTGAGAACCATCTCCAGGTGTCAATGTTCCGCTATTGTAATCCCACAGCATGAATCCACCATCGGAATTAGTTGCATCTTGTAAAGAAATAGTGAAGTCATAACTCTGTCCAGTATCGTATGAACGAGGGATACCAGAGATTGAAACAACTACATTATTGCTTGGTGAACCGCCACCATGGCATGAACATCCAGTCTCAACAACCAAATTTCCGTTATTCTCCCAGGGAGGACCCGCAGGCATTCCAAGAGCAGGAGCAATGAATAGCAAAGCCAACAAAGAAACGATTAACAGACGACCACGACGTGATATCATAATCTCACCTATTCTTATCCAGCAGTGCCCGCCCTTTGAACATTACTTCTAAGCAATCTTCTATAGTTCAATAATTATATTGATATATGTCGGCGAAATCAATTTTCCTTGATTGAATTATTCAATGCAGTCATCATTTTCTTACCATCACCGAATAGCATCATTGTCTTGTCCATATAGAACAGATCATTGTCTACTCCAGCATATCCAACGCTCAAAGAACGCTTGATGATGACGACAGTTCTTGCTGCATCAACATCGATGATTGGCATACCAGCAAGTGGACCTTCACCGCTACGAGCTGCTGGATTGGTAGTATCATTTGCACCGATAACCACTGCGACATCACAATCTGGGAATTCTGAATTAATTTCATCCATCTCAATCAATTGCTCATAAGGAACATTTGCTTCAGCCAGTAGGACATCCA
>Ga0209830_10000419_pt1 | contig 44352 bp, 43 predicted proteins | sample ArcticOcean_MG_C_12_FD_187439 | JGI IMG/M metagenome (GOLD analysis project Ga0209830, IMG submission 187439) | Marine microbial communities from western Arctic Ocean - ArcticOcean_MG_CB8_130 (SPAdes) (version 2) | ecosystem: Environmental > Aquatic > Marine > Oceanic | place: Arctic Ocean...
TTAATAATAAATTTAATATTAGTTATTTTAAGTTAACTGATATTGAAAAAAATGAATAACTAATTACAAGCAGTTTTGTATTTATCCCAGTTTTTATTTGTTGAGGAATTTGGAAAATAATAACAGATCTGATCTCCGTTTGAAAATGTTAAGTTTTTCCAAAATCCAGTCGGAATATGTACACCAGTAGTTCTGATTTCGTGATTCGCAGCAAATACGAGTTCAATTTTAACTTTTATATTTCCACTTACTGACCAGTCTCTAACTTGTTGTTCTAATTGTGCCCACTCTCCTCTGTTTAAATTATCAATTTGCATAGCACAATTAATAAAAGAAAATGTCTTGTTTAAATTCTCTTCAGAATCACTAAAAGTAGCGGCTGGAGCAAGATGACCTTTGTCCCATTCATTTTTATAATAATCAGCATCATTAGAAGTTGTTACACCAGGTTCCAGATAAAAATCTTTGCTTCCTCTATCTACATTTTTAGGTCTATTAGAAACCGTATACTCTACCCAATTTGGCTGTTCATAAGGTTCATTATAAGAAACCTTATAAATACCTTTATCAATTAACACATCATATTTATCCCCAGAAAAAGGCCCCTCATTTTCGTCCTCACAACTAAGCAGAAATAAAAAGGAAAATAAAATTGATAATATTAAAATGTATTTTTTTGTCATTTAAAAAACTATGAATAGTTTGGTAAAGTTATTAAATTGGTTGTGAATGAAAAAATGGATAAATAATATAGGGCCTGGTCCGTTAATAGCCGCTGCTTTTATTGGACCTGGAACAGTTACTTTATGCAGTATAGCTGGACTTGATTTTGGTTTTTCTCTTCTTTGGACTCTTGTTCTTTCGATAATAGCAACAATAGTTCTTCAAGAAATGTCTGCTAGACTAGGAATTATTTCTAAAAAAGGTCTTTCTCAGGTAATAAGAGATGAGATAGAAAATCCTATTCTTAAAAACATTGTAATAACATTAATTTTATTAGCTATTGTTATTGGAAATGCAGCCTATGAAGCAGGTAATATAAGTGGAGGAGTTTTAGGATTAGAAGCTGTTTTTGGAGAGAAATATTTACACATATTAGATATTAATATTAACTTATACAGTGTTCTTTTAGGAATTATAGCTTTTGTTTTACTGTTTTTAGGAAACTATAAAATTTTAGAAAAATCTTTAATATTTCTAGTAATTATTATGAGTGTTTCATTTATAATAACGGCTATAATTACAAAACCTGATTTAGGTAAATTAATGCAAGGTTTATTTATTCCTAAATTTCCAAAAGGAAGTTTATTAATTATCATAGGATTGATTGGGACAACAGTTGTCCCTTATAATCTTTTTCTACATGCTTCTTTGGTTAAAGAAAAATGGAAAAACGTTAGTGACTTAAATTTGGCTAGAAATGATACAGTCATAGCTATAGTGCTTGGCGGGATAGTTTCTATGTGTATAGTAATCTCAAGCGCATCATTAAACATTGAGAGCATTAATAATGCGGCTGATTTAGCAAGAGGAATTGAGCCTCTTTATGGAGTCAATTCTAAATACATATTAGCTGTTGGATTATTTTCAGCTGGAATAACTAGTGCAATAACAGCTCCACTAGCAGCATCTTATGTAGCGGCAGGGTGCTTGGGTTGGCCTTTAAAAATGAAAAGTTTTAAGTTTAGAGGGGTTTGGATGTTTATTTTATTAGTTGGGGTATTATCTTCATCATCAGGATTTAAACCAATAGAGGTTATAAAATTTGCTCAAGTTACAAATGGGATTTTACTTCCTGTCATTGCTGGATTCTTAATATGGATAGTTAACAAGGAGTCTATTTTAGGGAAATATAAAAATTCTAAAATTCAAAATTCAATTGGTGGGATCATTCTAGTTATTACTATTTTCCTAGGTTTAAAAAGCATTCTAAAAGTTTTTGAAATATTATAATGAAAGAATATATAATAGATATTAACGCTGATGTTGGTGAGGGTTTGGGAAACGAAAGTGAACTGTTTTCAATGATTTCTTCATGCAATATAGCTTGTGGAGGACATGCTGGAAATCATCAAAGCATGCTGTCTATTGTAAGGTTAGCTAAAAAAAATAATATAAAAATTGGCGCACATCCTTCTTTTCCTGATAAAATTAATTTTGGAAGAAAAATATTAAAAATTGATAAAGAGATTTTATTAAAATCTCTAAAAAATCAGGTAAGATCTTTACAGAAAATATTAAATGAAAAAAACCTTAATTTAAATCACATAAAACCTCATGGCGCACTTTATAATCTTGCTGCTAATGACAAAGAAACCGCAAAAATTATAATTGATTTAACAAAAGATCTTGACACAAAACTATACGCCCCCTACTCTTCACTAATTTCTGAAATGGCAAAAAAACAAGGGATTGATATTTGCAATGAACTATTTATAGACAGAAACTACAACTCTGATTTTACCTTGGTTTCTAGAGATCATCCAAATGCTATGATAAAGGACTCAGAAAGTATTTTTCAGCATGTTAACGGAATTATTAATGATAAAACAATTACTACAATAGATCATAAAAAAATAGCTGTTGAGTTTGATACTTTATGTATTCATGGAGATAGTAAAAACGTAATTAATTTGATAAAAGATTTACATGTTAAATTAAATAATATTGGAATAAAAATTCTATAAACTTTGGGGTTATATGATTTAAAATATAAGAAATTTGGAGAGAATTCTATTTTAGTAAAATGGCCATCAATAATTGATGAAAATATTTTAAAAAATATATTATTATTTAAATCAGAAATTATTAAAGCAAATCTAGATCTTAACATATATGTCAAAACATCTTACAACTCTTTATTAGTTACTTATTTAAAAAAATCAGTTGATTCAAGTAAAGTAAATGAACTAAAAAATATATATAAAAGCATTGGATCTATTAAAATACAAGTTTTTAATAAATGGACGATACCAGTATGTTATGATATTAGTTTTGGAAAAGATTTAGTTTTTTTAGAAAAAAGCCTTTCAATTAAAAAGGAAGAAATTATTTCTTTACATGCCTCTAAAGATTACAGGGTTTATAACATAGGTTTTCTTCCTGGGTTTTTATATTTGGGTGGAATGGATAGTGAAATACACCATCCACGTAAAGAAAAACCAAGCTTAAATATTGAAAAAGGAGCAGTTGGAATCGGAGGTTCTCAAACTGGAATATATCCAAATAAAAGTCCTGGAGGATGGCATATTATAGGAAGAACACCAATAAATTTATTTGATATTGAAAAGGCATCTCCATGTTTAATTAATTCTGGAGACAAAGTAAAATTTGTTTCTATTTCTTTAGAGCAATACCAACTAATCTCTGTTCAAGTAGAATCAAATATTTATGAACTAAACAAAACTCTAATAGATGATTGAAGTTATTAAGTCTGGTTTATACTCAACAATACAAGATCTTGGTAGGTTTGGTTTTGAAAATTATGGCGTACCTATTTCTGGATCAATGGATCAATTTTCTTCAATTATTTCTAATAAATTATTAGGAAATAAAGACCAGGACGCTGTAATGGAAATTACAATGACTGGACCAGTCTTAAAATTCTTAGAAAAAACAAAAATAAGTATCACAGGAGCTGACATTAGTCCCTCTATAAATAATAATCCTGTTAAACTAAATATAGTTCATAATATTAATAAAGGAGATTTACTTTCATTTGGAAAACTTAAATACGGAATACGTTCTTACTTAAGTGTTTTAGGTGGGTTTTTAACAAAAGAGGTTATGGGCAGTAAAAGCATGTATCCTAACATTACAAAATCTTTTAGAATAGCCAACGGAGATTTTTTAAAAATAAAAACATTAAATAAAATAAATATTGATCCTGAAATAACTCAAATTAATTATTTAGAACATTTTAAAACCAATAAAATAAAGGTATTTAAAGGACCTGAATTTGATGAATTATCAGAGACACAAAAAAATAATATTTTCAAAAATAACTTTACTATTTCAAATAATAATAACAGAATGGCATTCCAGTTAAATGAACCTTTTGTAAATCAATTAAAACCTATAATCACTTCATTGGTAATGCAAGGCACAGTTCAACTAACACCCTCTGGAAAATTAATAATATTAATGAGAGACAATCAAACATGCGGAGGATACCCTAGAGTATTACAGCTTAACGAAAGTGCAATAAACAAACTATCTCAAAAATACATGAATAATGAAATTAAATTTGAATTAATTGAAAATTAAAACTTTTTTATAATCATCAATAACAAACATTCTACACAGTAGGTTGGAAAAAATGATTATATTCAAGAATTAATCAAAAAAACATATTTATGAAAAATTTTATTTTATTATTTAGTCTAATTGGACTATTTGTTTCCTGTGCTGATAATGATCACACATGTGAGGATCAAACTAACGGTTTTATTACAGGCTCCAATCAAACTATTATGATGGGAAGCCAAGCTACAGTTGAAGTGTTTAAAAAATTTGATGCTGCTTGGGCAGAAAGAGATTATGAAACATTAAAAGCTCACATCGGGTCTGGTTCTTTTATTCATGACGATGGAATAATCACAACCAATGGTGAGGAATTTGTAGCAAAAATTGACAGTAGCTACCAATCATCTTTAGAAACAGGAGAAGATTGGGGATGGACAACTAATTTTGCATATTCGGTAAAACCAAGTGCTTCTGATGATCCTGAAATGACTAACACACAAGGTGAATGGGTAAATGCTAGATTTACTGGAGCAGATGGAGCTGTATATGAAGAATGGTACCAATTTGTTGAAGGTAAATTAGTTAACTGGAGTTCTGCAAAAAGAGAATTAACAAAAGTAGAAGAGACTACTGAATAGTAAATACAAAATGAAAAAACTATTATTATTTATATTTACAATCACCCTAATTGGGTGTGTACAAGCTCCGGAATCTAAAAACGAAGCTAAAGACAAAAGTTTTATAGTAGTTACACTTAAGATTTCAGAAGGTAATCAACAAACTGTTTTTGATCTTTTAGACAGTGAAATGGGTTTGCCTACAACTAAGGCATATGATGGTTGCATTACACTTGAAACAACCTATAACCCAAGCTCTAATACACTTGTAATCATTGAAGAATGGGAAACATATGAAAAATATGGGACTTATCTTAAATGGAGAGAAGAAGAAGATGATTCTAAAGCTTTAGCTAGTTTACTTGACCTTTTAGAGGGTGGAATAGATGGGTTTACTGTTTATACTGATAACAAACAATATAAATCTTATTAATATGAAAAATCTATTGCTAATATTACTCATTTCTTTAACAGCCTGTAATCAAACTTTTGAAAATAAAAATGAGGCTGACTTAAAATTCCCTTATGAACCTACTTATCAAAAAGAATGGAAAACGGGAAGTCAAGAAAACATTCTTATTGTCCAAAATTTACATAAAGATATTATGGATGGAAATTTTAAAAAAGCCTATAGTCATTTTTCTGAAGATGTTACTGTTTGGCATGGAGATGGAACAACCACAGAGGGATTAGCTGATTTTAAAAAACTATATGACCCTGTGTTTAAATCTGCTAACATAAGAGACTATTCTGTTGGAGTTAATATTTCAGTTGTTTCTGAAGAAGGCCATGAATGGGTTTTACTATGGGACACAGCTTCAATGGATGGTGTTAATGGCGAGGAAACTCATGATTATATGGAATCTATTAGAATCGAAAATGGAAAGATTATTGCAATGAACCAGTTTACTAAACCAGTTAAAGATTAATTATGAAAAAAATTATATTATTTAGTCTATTTGGACTACTAGTTTCATGTGCTGACACTAAACCATGCGATGTACCTACAAATGGTTTTATCACAGGGACTGAACAAACAGTTATGATGGGAAGTGAATCAACTATTGATTTATTTAATAAATTTAATAAAGCTTGGTTAAATAGAGATTATGAAACAATGAAAGTTCACATTTCTGATAATGGAATATTCAGACATGCAGACGGAAGCATTACAAATAATGCAGAAGAATTCATTGCTCATTCAGAAAATAATTACCAAGAATCACTAGCAAGTGATGAGGAAGAAGTATGGATAACTAATTTTGCGTTCTCAGTTAAACCTAGTGCATCTGATGACCCTGAAATAACTAACACACAAGGTGAATGGGTTTGCGCTAGATTCACAGGATTGAATGCGGTTTATGATGAATGGTACCAATTTGTTGATGGTAAGTTAGTAGACTGGACATCGTCAAAAAGAGAATTAATTAAATAATTATATATAAAATGAAAAAAATAATATTACTAATAATTACAATATCAATGGTGAGTTGTAATAACAACGCAACAATAGTGACATTTGATGATGAAAAATCAAATGACATTAGAGGCCATTTTCAACATTATTTAAATAATGATATCGATGGTTTAAAAAAACTTTGGGCCGATGATGATAAAATTACTTTGTGGCTTGGAAGTGTTGAAAGCTCACCCTTATCAGAACTAATTGGTTTAATTGGAGCTCAACACGCTGCTTTTGACAACATTCAAATGCTGAATCCTAAGGGGGGAGATGCCCCTATCTTTGTTGAAACTAAAACATACCCTACAGGGGAAACATGGACTAATACGTGGTTTAGATGGTCAGCAGTTGGTAAAGAAAGTGGAAAATTAATTGAACTTCCCGCTAACATAAGTTTCAGATGGGAAAATGGTGAAATAGTCGAAGAAGTACATTTATTTGATCCTGCATTAATGAGTCAAGAAATAGCATTAATTCCAGCGCAAGTAAAAATGATGCAAATCGAAGAATAAAATAATTGTTTGAAATTTTATATTAAAAGCTCTAATTAATTAGGGCTTTTTTTATATTTAAATTTATTTGAAATGAAGTTTTGATATTTTCCCATTTCCAGCTGCATAAGCAATTGAGTCATTATAAAACCTAAATGAATAGTAACCTTCACTACTTAGGTTTGTCCATGAATCACCTGCGTCGCTAGAGTAATCAATACCATTAAAACCTAATGAAACAAGGCCTAAACCCTTTGAGTTAGGCACATATTGAACGCAACTTCGATAACCTGGATTTTCATTTTCTGCAACTGCATTCCATGTCAATCCTCCATCACTGGTTCTAATTTTATTACTAGAATTAATAAGAGGTTTTGTATAATCTCCTCCAATAGCAAATCCATTTTTTTTATCATAAAAATCAATACTAAAAATACCAGTGGTTGATTGTCCTTGAATAATTGGTGTTTCAATCACTTTCCAATCTTTTCCTTTGTTATTTGAATAATAAACTCTACTATTAATACCTCCACTTGCTAACCAAATATTCTCACCTACAACTGAAATATTCGTGTCACTAGCTGCAAAAAATCCTTCACCATCCTTTATACTATTTAGTTTATTACAATCAACTTTCTTCCAAATATTTCCACCATCTCTTGTTATTAAAATATTAATACAATTATCTGTAAAATCCCCCACAACAATTCCTTCATTATCATTCCAAAAATGCATTGAATCATAAAAAACTTTTTCATGAACTTCTCTAAAAACAACTTTTCCATCTTTAAAAAGAAGCGCTGGGTTTGCAATAGAAATTGCAAAAATATGATCTTTAGTAATTGCTAGAGATCTAAAATTAGGATAATCGATTGAATCCTCACTAGAGCTGTATTGTTGTTGCTTTATTAATTTAGGAGAATTAATGTCAAATGAATATATTAATCCTGTTGAACTAGCATTATAGACCTTATTATTTTTGATTTCAATTGCCCTAATATTTATTGTTGAGTCTAGTAGAATATGATTAATTTCTAAACTAACAAAAGGCTTAGTTTTATTTAAATTAGAATCGTTACAACTAATTAATAAAATAATTAAACTGGTTAAAAAAAAGAGTTTAAAAAGAAGTGGTTTATAACACATAAATATTAAAATTGTATAATTAAATTTATAACAATTAAAGTTATATTTAATTTAAAACATAATAATGATCGTAAAAGATGCAAACAATAACGAGTTGAAAGATGGAGATACTGTAAAGCTCATTAAAGACTTGAAACTAAAAGGCACCTCCACTACTCTAAAAAGAGGGACAACAGTTAAAAACATTAGACTTACAGATAGCGAAAGTGAAATTGATTGTAGAGTAAATAAAATGAGCATTGTACTTAAAACAGAATTTGTAAAAAAATAATACTAATTAACATGAAAAAAACAATTCTCACATTTATTTCTATAATATTATTTTATTCTTGTTCTAATTACCCAGTGAAACCTAGAATTGCCATAGCTGGTCTAGCTATTGAATCAAGCACATTCTCACCTGCTTTTACAGATGAAGAAGATTTTAAATCTAAAGTTGGAGAAGATGTTTTTTCATATTATCCATTTTTACAAAAAGACTCTATAAATAGAGCTCGTGCTCAGTGGATTCCTACTTTAAGAGGTCATGCTCTGCCTGGGGGAATAGTGACTAGAGAAGCTTATGAAGCTTTAGTTCAAAAAACATTAAAAATGTTAGAACAGAATTTACCTTACGACGGTTTATTTTTTGATATTCATGGAGCTATGAGTGTGGTAGGACTTGATGATCCAGAAGGTGACTTTATTAAAAGAATTAGAGGCGTTGTTGGCTATAGCACCTTAATTTCAACTTCAATGGACCTACACGGTAATGTGTCCTATGACTTAACAAAAGAAACAGATTTAATCACCTGTTATCGAATGGCTCCTCATGAAGACGCTATAGAATCTAAAAAAAGAGCAGTTGAAAACTTGCTTGAAAGACTAGAAAACGGAAAGGGGAAACCACTTTATAAAGCTAGAATTGAAGTCCCAATACTATTGCCTGGCGAAAAAACTAGTACCAGAATTGAACCTGGTAAAAGTCTTTATGCAAAAGTTGAGCCTACTTCAAAAAACAAGGGGGTTATTGACGCAGCAATATGGATTGGGTATGCTTGGGCAGATGAACCTAGGAATCATGGAGTTGTAATTGTTACAGGTGATGATAAAGAATCAGTTAATAAATCTGCAGAATACTTAGCCAAAAGCTTCTGGGATGTAAGAGATCAATTTGAGTTTGTCGCACCTGTTGGAAGTTTAAATGAAAGTTTAGACTTAGCTATAAACAGTAATTCAAAGCCATTTATAATAAGTGACATGGGTGATAATCCAACTGCAGGAGGTGCAGGAGATGTCACATGGACTTTAAATGAATTATTAAAAAGAAGTGAATTTAAAAATCCCAATGGACCTTCTTTAATTTACGCTTCAATACCAGGTCCAAAATTAATTGAAAAAGCAGTAAATTTAAAGGTAGGATCTTACATTGAAGGCTTAGTAGGAGCTGAAGTTGACGATCGTTACGCTAAGCCTATAAATCTAAAAGGAATTATACAGTCGATAAAGCATGGCGACAAATATGCAGAAACAGAAATAGTTGTTAAAACAGGTAGTATTTCAGTAATTGTTACAAAAAAAAGAAAGCCATATCATTATCAAAAAGATTTTACTGATTTAGATTTAAATCCACGTGAATGTGATATACTAATTGTAAAAATAGGATACTTAGTCCCTGAGTTATATGACATTAATAAAGGATGGATTATGGCATTAACTCCTGGGGGAGTTGACCAAGACCTTAGTAGATTAGGTTATAAAAGAATAAAAAGACCTATGTTTCCTCTTGATGATTTTATTGAAGAGCCTGATTTAAGTTCTCGTCTAGTTCCAGTTTCTCAATGATTTTATTTTTTAGATAAAACAGAAAATAAAAATTCTTGGGTAGTATTAAAGGGGGTTGGATGATTTGAATGCTGATAATTTAATAAAGTAAAGCACTTACTAAAAACATTACTTACAGATTTCTGGTTATATCTAGAAACTTCAAGTCCACTACATTTTAAAGGACCATTACTAGAAAATGTACCTAAAACTATTTTACCATTATTATTCAAAGATGAATTAGCTAAAACTACATAGTTATTTATTTGAACAGGGTCTTTCAAAAAATGAAATGCCGCTCTATCATGCCATAAATCATATTTTTCATCAGGTTTAAAATCATTAATATCTGAAACAATCCAATTAATTTTATCTGATTTTAACCCTAATCTTTTTTGTGCTTTTTCTATAGATTTTTTAGAAATATCTAAAATATCAATATTATTAAAACCTAAATCCAGTAAATTATCTACTAACCTACTCTCACCAGCACCAATATCAATAATTTTAGAATTTAAATTTAAATCCAATGATTTTATAATATCTAATGAAATATTTGGAACTTTTTGATACCAACTTACCTCATTTTCGTTTTTTTCATTATACACATTTTCCCAATGAAGTTTCATTTTATTTTCCATAATTATTAAAATTATGAATAAAAAAACAGATAAATCGCATAATTTAACCTAAATTCGCTGGAAATTTAATAAATAATATAATATGAAAAATGGAATTGTAAAATTCTTCAACGGATCAAAAGGTTATGGTTTTATCAAAGAAGACGGTATTGAAAAAGATCATTTTGTTCACGTATCAGGGCTAATTGACAGAATCGACGAAAACGATAAAGTTGAATTTGAACTAGAAGAAGGTCCAAAAGGATTAAGTGCTATCAACGTTAAGAAAATAGACTAATTTTTTTAAGAAGGCACCGGTTTAGTTATTTAACTCAAAAGATTTAAATAATAAAAAGCACACGACTATTTCTGTTAACAGAAATAGTCGTTTTTTTTTATACTAAATTTTAATCTATTTCTACCTTCTTGGTTACTAGGTAGATCCCAAGAAAAATCAATAGCATTCCAAAAACGTTTACTAGAGATAGCGTATCACTTTTTGTTCCAATTGCATAAACAATTCCTACTATAGGTTGTAAGTAAATAAATGAACTTACCGAGGAAGCTGTTAAGTTTTTTAATGCATAGGCATTTAACAAGTAAGTAAAAAAAGTTGTTCCAACAACTACATATACTATTGGAAGAATAGCCTCATACAAAGGAAGTGTAGTAAAATTAATATTAGAGAAATCGTTATAAGTTATTGGCAGATTTAATAGAAAGCCTATTGTAAATAGCCATTTTAAAAGAGTAATAATATCATATTTCGCAATCATTGGCTTAATTAAAACTAAGTACAACCCATAAGAAGCAGAATTTAAAATAAATAAAGAATTTCCTAATGGAATGTTTGGAGCATTCATTCCAGATTTTGCTGTGTAAAGAATCAAAACTAAAGCTCCAATAAAACCAGCTATAATTCCAACAGCTTTCATTACTCTAATCTTTTCTTTTAAAATTAAAGCTGAAAAAATAAAAACTAAAATTGGAGCAAGAGTAATTAAAACCGAACTATTCACAGGTGTTGATAATTCTAATCCTTTAAAAAAAGCGAGCATGTTTATAACCATTCCAAGAAAAGAACATAAAACCAGCCTAGGCCAATCTTTTTTTTCAATCGATTTTCCTTTAAAAAACAAACTTAAAGTCCAAAACAATAATGAAGCGCCTAATACTCTTAAAAAGATAAAACCAAAAGGCTCTATATAAGTAGGCATAACATTTTTGGCAATAGTATGGTTAAAACCATATATAAGTGTTGCTCCAAATGCAGCTAAAAAACCTAAATTTCTTTTATTCAAATTTTGTTAATTTTGTATTATAAAATGCAAGCAAAAATAATCTAATTAACACACAATCTTCTTAATTCATGAAAAAAATATTTTTATTAGCCACTCCCCTGTTACTACTGTTTATATCATGTCAAAAAACTGACTATGAGACGGTTGTAAAAGATGATGATTTTAGATCTACTATAAGTTCTGGAAATTTTGTAGAGCTAAGTAACGGCTACACCTATTATGAGTTAGCGAATGACAACAAAGAAAAGACGTTAGTATTTATACATGGATTCTCTGTTCCTTCTTACATATGGGACGAAACTTTTAATGCTGCTAAAAACAAAGGGTATAGAGTAATTAGGTTAGATTTATTTGGAAGAGGATATTCAAATAATCCAAATATTGATTATACAGATGATTTGTTCGCTAATCAGGTTATAGAACTACTAAATCATTTAAAAATCAAAAAAGCCACATTCTTAGGTCTATCTAATGGAGGAAGAGTTATTTCTAAACTAGCCTCTATAAAACCAAACTTAGTTGAAAAATTAATTTATGTTTCAGCATCAAGTTTTTATGATAATCCTAGTATTTCTAGCAATATTGTTACTGATAAAGAAGTTCAAGATTTCATAACCTCAAATTATCCAACCATATCAAAGGGTCAATTACTTGATTTTAAATATCCTGAAAACTATCCAAGTTGGGAGGGTAAGTACGAAGAGCTCTTAAACTATAAAGGTTTTGCAAGGGCTTTAATTTCTACAAGAAAAAATCATGTTAATTTAAATAAAGAAAATTTATTAATTAGTGAGATTAATCTACCGATATACACAATATGGGGAGATAGTGACTTGGCAGTAGTATATAATGATTTTAAAGAAAATTTAAATAAAGTTTTTCCAAATAGGTTTGAATATTTTGTTCCTAATTCTGGACACCTTCCTAATATCGAAAACAAGTCTAATTTTGAAAATTATTTATTTAATGTAGTTTTAAAAACAATCAATTAGGTTGGACAAAATAACTTATGAATTGGCATAAAAAGTTTACAGAGAGGGTATTAAAAAGTTTTGGGATGTAAATACTCAGCGATATGGATTTCGTTTATAAAAGGATTAATTATTGGAGGAGCTATTGTTTACTACTTTTCCCCTTTTTAATCTTCTTTTTTAAACAAGGAAGGTTCCTCTTTTTTAATTAAATAACCATCCTTTCTTATATAGTCTGAAGAACCAAATTCTTGTATATGAATCCCTAGTTTATTTTCTAACCAATCTGCTAATAAATGTCTGTGACAGAATTTAGTCTTGGGACAATGACACATTAGCACAGGTTCTTCCCCTCCAGTAAGAAAACTCAAATGTTCTACCACACTTGTAGCATTTAATTCATTTAATTGATCTTTATAAGCCAAAATAAATTTTTCTTCAGAAATAACTTTCCTTTTAAATTTATCAAGGATTTTCCAGTTTGGAGCTAAAGCTTTGTATTCAAATTTAAGATCACTAAAGTTTGATGCGAATAAAGCAATAGACACCGCCCCTTCCATTTCTTCTTTCTTTAATATGCTGAAACTAGCTGTTTTAATAGTTTTAATTTTTATTGAAATTATAATAATTCTTTAACATATTGATAATATTAATATAATAAGAGATAATTGAACTATTATCAGTATTTATAGGCTAATATAATCAGTATGTTAATGTTAACAACATTACACCACAAAATTAACATAAAACAATCCTTATAATTTTTGTTTTATTAACTTAAATTTAACATATTTGTGTATAATCAAAAATTAATATATGAAAAAACTAAACTTTTTTGTGACATTGTCTTTAGTGATGGTGTCTGTTTGGGGATTTGCACAAGATGTTACTATCACAGGAAATGTCTCTGATGATAATAGTCTTGCTCTTCCGGGAGCGACAGTATTAGTAGAAGGCACTTCAAATGGTGTAACTACTGATTTTGACGGTAATTATTCTATTTCAGCAAGTGTTGGAGACGTTTTGGTCTTTAGCTATGTTGGATTTGATAGTAAGTCAACTACTGTTGGTAATTCTTCAAAAATTAATGTACAACTTAATTCAAGCAATGAACTTGAAGAGGTAGTGGTAACGGGTATTACTAGTAGAGATCGTAAAAGATTAACTAGTAGCTCTGTTGTTGTTAGTTCTGAGCTTATTGAAGGTATAGCACTTAGCTCGCCGGATCAAGCGCTTCAAGGTCGTGTTGCAGGTTTAAGAGTAGCTACTACATCAGGTACACCTGGTGCGCCACAAGAAATTAGAATTAGAGGAGAAGGTTCAATATCTGGATCAAACTCCCCTTTATTTGTAATTGATGGTGTTCCAGTAAACAACAGTACTATTAGTCCTTTACTAACTGACATGGGTATTTTATCTATGATTAATGCTTCTGACATTGAAAGTATTACAGTTCTTAAGGATGCTTCTGCAACTGCTCCTTATGGTGCAAGAGGGTCAAATGGTGTTATTGTTATTACTACAAAATCTGGTACAGCTGGTGAGGTTAAATATAATTTAACCACTTCGTATGGTTTTCAAAACTATGCTTTAGATGAGCGTAGAATGTTAAATGGAAACGAGAGACTTGAACTTGGTGCTGAGACAATCATAAATGATTTTGGATGGGATAAAGAAAGAGCAACTAACTACGCTCTAGCAAATTTTGCTGGTGCTGCTGCTTGGGATGCTGGAGGAAGAGTTGATGGTAACTGGGAAGATCTTATTAAAGTAAAAGATGCTCCTTACCAATCTTATGACCTGTCAGCTTCTGGAGGTTCTGCTCAAGAAAATTTCAGAATGTCTGTAGGATATAAAAATACGGTTGGAACATCTGTTGGTACTGATTTTGAAAGTATAAGTGGATCTTTTACTTATAGAAGAAAAGCTGGAAAAGTTGATATCATTTCAAGTAACAGGGTAACAAACTCAGTTCAAAATGGTATTCACGAAGGAGGTTCTTATTTTGGAGCTCCTCAAGCAAATAGAATATTTATGAGTCCATTTCAACAACCAAAAAACCCTGATGGAACATGGAACATCAACCTTACAACTAGTGTGTTTAACACGCTTTATTTAGCTGAAAAAAATATTCAGCAAAATGATGGTACTAGAATGATTTCTAATACTACAGTAAATTATAAATTTACTGATGATCTTAAATTTAGTACTAGAGTCGCTCTTGACTATGTTTTAGGTGCTTCTCACGAATACAGAAATCAATTTCACGGAGACGGAGCAGGTAGTGGTGGTTATTCTTACCAGAGCACAAATAGAACACAAACTTTAGCTTTAACTAATACCTTATCATATGATAAGACTATTAATGATGTACACTTTATTTCTGCTTTAGCTCAAATGGAATGGCAAAAAAATAAAAGTACAACTAACTCATCATCAGGTCAAGGTGTTGCTGCTGAAGGACTTTATTACGTAGGTAGTTTTGGATCAAACCAGAGTGCTTATGGTGGATTGAGCGATTGGAAACAACTTTCTTATTTAGGGTTATTAAATTACTCTTACATGGATAAGTATATCGCAGACTTTTCTTTTAAAAATGAAGGTTCTTCAAGATTTGCTTTAGGATACAGATTCGGAAACTTCTGGTCTGCAGGAGTTGCTTGGAATGTTACTAATGAAAACTTTTTCTCTGATAATAAAGTGATTAACAACTTAAAGTTTAGAGCTTCAATTGGAGAAACTGGAAGTAACAGTGTTGGATTAAACGCGTACCAATCCCTATTTGGATACGGTAATAGTTATAATGATCAAGGTGCTGTGTATCCATCTTCTTTTGGAAATTTACTTTTATCATGGGAGAAACAAACACTTTATGATGTAGGTCTTGATTTTGGTTTATTTGATAATAGAATCACAGGTTCTGTTGGTTACTATAATAAAAACACAAATGACTTACTTCAAAGTGTTCCTTTATCAACAACTTCAGGTCACAGTTCACAAACACAAAATGTAGGTGAAGTTGAAAACAAAGGAATAGAGATCGAATTATCTGCTGATATCCTTAGACTAGGAGACTTCTCTTGGAATGTCTATGGAAATTATGCAACTAATGATAACGAGGTTTTAGCTTTAGCAAAAGATTCTCAAGGAAATGATCTTAACTTAGATGGAAGCTATAACAGAACAAGAGCTGGAGAAGGAATTGGTGTTTGGTATATAAGAGGTTGGGCCGGTGTAGATTCTGCAACAGGAGATCCTCGATACTATAAAGGTGGGGCAACAGACCCAAGTATGGAGATTGTAAACAGCTATGGAGCTGCTTCACAGGCTGTACAAGGAAATAGAATCCCTACTTACTCTGGTGGTATAGGTACTAGATTAAATTTCAAGAATTTTTACCTAGATGGTAACTTTTACTTCCAAGGTGGACATAAGATTTTTGAAAGATGGAGCTGGTATTCTGAATCAACTAACTTACTATCCACTAGATATTACCAAGGTGCTGCTAAATTATTGGAAAGATGGCAAAAACCTGGTGATATTACTGAAGTTCCTAGAATGAGATGGAGCACAAGCACTTCTGGAACTGGATCCGGAACAACAACTAGATTTTTACACGATGGTGATTTTATAAGATTAAGAGATGTTGTTATGGGATACAGTCTTCCTCAAAAAATTGCTAACAGATTAGGTTTAGACAACGTAGGGTTTAGCGTTAGAGGACTTAACTTATTTACTTGGGTGAAAGATCCTGATTTAACTGTTGATCCTGAGACTAGAAACACTGGTGCGTTTGAAATATTCACACCACCATTGAAGTCTATTTCTGTAGGTGTAAACTTAAAATTTTAAGAATATGAAAAATATATATAAATACTTAATGTTATTTGTTGCAGTCACAGTAATTGTTTCATGTAGCGAAGAAGATCTAGAGCCAACATTGTCTTTAGATAAAGATTTATCATCTGGTATTACTTCAGCTGGCGATTTAGCCTCTGTTTTAAACAGTGCCTATGATAGAATGTCCTCAACAGGATATTATGGAAGGAATTTCATCTTAGATGGTGATGTCAGAACTGACAACGCTTATTCAAACATGAATTCTGGAAGGTTTGCTAGTTCTGGAATGAACTATACATCTCAGGGAGCGGGACCGTGGGGTTCTATTTATGGCGTAATTGCTATTACTAATATTGTAATAGGCGCTGATCCGACTTCTTTAACAGGAAGTGCAGCTCAAATAGCTCACACTCAAGGTCAAGCTTATGCTATAAGAGCTTTAGCTCACTTTGATTTACTTAAATCTTATGGTCAGCATTTTGTTACTGGTCAAGGTGGTGGTGCAGGTTTGGGAATTCCTTATGTGAAAACATATAAAGACCCGGCATTCCTAACCCCAGCAAGAGGAACTGTAGGTTCCAATGTTGGAGATATTGTATCAGATTTAACTACTGCAATAGCAATGATGAGTCAATCTTTGGATGGTTCATCTAGTTACATGACTGTAGCTGGTGCATATGCTATTGGTGCTAGAGCATTATTGTATGCTGGCTCTGTAGACAGTAGTTTATATGCTACAGCAGGTACAATGGCTAAATGGGTAATTGATAATTCTGGAAGAAGTCCGGCAAGTGCCTCAGGTTTTGCTGCAACTTATACAACTGACAATGCAAGTAATTCTATAGTTGAACTTGCTTTTTCAGGAACTGATTCAAGAGGAATCAATGGGTGTGCTTATATCTTAAGAGGAACTTCTTATGGAGATGTTAGAATATTAACAGGTGACGGAGCTAATCCTGACTTGTATGATATCTTTGATGCTGCAGATGTAAGGTTTGGTGCTAATATGATTGGTACGGCTCAAGGATACCCAACAGTATTAGGGAAATACCCTACTATGAATGGGTCTGACAACATTACAATATTAAGAGTTGAAGAAATGCACTTAATATACGCGGAAGCAATGCTAAGAGCTGGAGACACTGCAACTGCTTTAACTTACCTTAACAACATCCCTGCTATTAGAGGAGCTGCACCTTATGCTTCTGCTACGCTTGATAACATTCTTTTAGAAAGAAGAAAAGAATTTTATTTTGAAGGATTACGTTATGATGACTTATTAAGAACTGGTCAAGGTATGCCGCTTATTGACAGTAAAAAACAGTTAAATGATGACCTTACAGGAACTCCTCCTGCCTTTGGTAGTTATAGAACTGCTTATCCAATTGGAACAGGCGAAATGAATGCTAATCCAAATATGGTTGAGAACTACGGATACTAATATCTTAAACTAACCAAGATATACACTGAAAAAACCCGCTTAATTGCGGGTTTTTTTTTAATAACATAAAACCTTCATAAATGAATCAAAAAGAAATAGACAATAACTTAAAGTTAATTAATAAAAGCTGGGAACTTTTTGAAAACAAACTACGTATCAACATTGAGTTTTCTGATTTTATCTCTGCTTTTAATTTTATGAAAGAAATTGCTAAAATAAGTGAAGAATTGAATCACCATCCGCAATGGACAAACAACTATAATAAGTTAGAAATAATCTTGTGGACACACGACAAACAAGCGCTAACCTCTTTAGATTTTCTTCTAGCAAAGGAAATAGATCAAAAAATGCTTGAGCTTAAGAAAGTTTAGGAATATAAACGAAACACACCACAGCTAAAGCAAATAGAAAGGCAAAGAATACAGCACCTGCAGAAACATCTTTTATTAAGCCTATTTTTTTATTAAAATCTGGGTGAATAAAATCAGCTACTTTTTCAATAGCAGAATTCAAGGATTCAGCAGTTAGAACTAAACTAATTGCTAATAAAACAAATAACCATTCCGTATTAGATAAACCAAGGTAACTACCTGCTATAACAAATAATAAGGCTATAAATAACTGAACCTGAATAGAGTGCTCAGTTTTAATTAAATAAAGAGCTCCTTTTACAGAATAAAATATACCTTTTAATCTTCCTGAAATAAATTTTATCATATCTAGTTATCTATTACTAATATATAATTAATTTTAATACCTCAGAAGCATAATAAAATAGCTAGTAGACAAACTTATTGGTACGATTATTGAATATATAAAAGCATGAAAAAACAGACACTTTTCTTGATTACTTTTTTATTGTTTTTAAACTCTAATTTTTCTCAAATTAATCCAAATAATATTGAAATTGTTCGTGACAATTACGGAGTCCCTCACATTTATGGTAAAACTGATGCAGAGGTTGCCTACGGCCTTGCCTGGTCGCACTGTGAAGATGATTTTAAAACAATTCAACAAGCATACCTAGCGGGTAATGGCCTACTAAGCAAACATATAGGAATTAAAGGAGCAGGAGCAGATTTTTTAACTCAGTTAATTGAATCTAAAGAAACTGTTGACAAGCTGTTTAATACTCTTAGTCTAGACTTTGTAATGGTTGCAGAAGGATATGCTCAGGGAATCAATAAATATGCTGAATTACATCCTAAAGAGATTTTAGAGAAGTCTTTATTTCCTGTCACTGTAAAAAAGATGCTACGCTATTCATTTTTACAGTTATTTATTTCAAATGAAGCTGGTGGTCTAGTTAGCTCTATAGTTTCAAACAAGGTTCCTAGACCAAACCCTATTAAGGCGGAAATGAACGGGTCTAACACCTTTGCTTTTAATTCTATTAAAACTGGTAAAAACGAAACTTATCTAGCCATAAATACTCACCAGCCTCTTGACGGACCTACATCTTGGTATGAAGCACATTTAATTAGCGAAGAAGGAACTAATATTATTGGGGCTACTTTTGCGGGAGCTCCTACCCTTTTAATAGGAGCTAATCAAAATTTAGCATGGGCTCATACTGTTAACTACCCAGATAAAGCAGATGTTTTTGAATTAGAAATGCATCCAACTAAAAAGTGGCATTACCTTGTGGATGGAAAAACATTTAAACTAGAAAAAAAACAAGCTAAATTATTTGTAAAATTCCTTGGTATTAAGTTAAAAATAAACAGAAAATACTTTACAAGTATTTATGGTCCAACTCTAAAAAACAAAAGTGGTTTCTATTCTATAAGAACTCCTAGTTTATTTACTATAAAGTCCTTAGAACAGTGGTGGAGATTGAATAAAGCCAACTCATTTACTGAATTTTATAATATTCTTAAAAAGAATGATCTCCCTGGATATAATATTGGCTATGCAGATAAAAATGATACTATTTTTTATATTTCAAATGGAATTATTCCAAAAAGAAATGACCAATATGATTGGAGAAAAGTAGTCCCAGGAAATACTAAAAAAACACTATGGGATAGTTACTATAAAACTGAAGAGCTTCCACAGGTATTAAATCCAAAATCTGGTTATATATACAATGCGAATCACAGTCCTTTTAAATCTACTTCAAAAGAAGAAAATCCACTTGCTGAAAATTTCCCTAAAAACATGGGTTATGAATTGTATGACAATAACAGAAGTACTAGACTTTACGACTTAATTAACTCCTATGATAAAATTGATTATAAGGATTTTAAAAAGATAAAATACGATAGAACTCTACCCACTCCATTAAACTACAACTACGTAAATGTTAATGAGTTGTTTGAAATGAATCCTAATGATTATCCTGAAATCTCAGACTTAATTAAAGTAATTCAAAACTGGGACAGAGAGGCTAACGTGGAGTCATTTGGAGCCGGAGCCTATGCTATGGTCTATTATAATTTAGGAAAATACTACCCTAAACTTAAAGAAGATAAGATTGTAAGTAAAGAGATGTTAGAAGAATGCCTTAAAGAAGTTAAGTTGAAAATGATCGAATCTTTTGGAACTATTAATGTTAGATTAGGAGACTATCAAAAATTAGTAAGAGGAAATAAAGAAATTTCTATCTTTGGAATGCCAGACGTAATAACAGCTATGAGAGGAGTTGATTATAAGGATGGTAAAATAAAAATTACTCATGGTGAATCCTATATTGAACTAGTGAAGTTTGTAGATGGAAAGGTAGAAATTGAATCTGTTATTTCTTACGGAAGTAGTGATCACGAAGATTCCCCACATTACAATGATCAAATGGAAATGTATTCTAAATTTGAAACAAAAAAAATGACTTTTAGCAAAGAGGAAATTTATAAAAATTCTAAAAAAATATATAACCCTAAATAAATTATGAAATCCAAGATACTTTTAGTTGCTATTACTATGTTCTTTATAACAAGTTGTAATTCTGTTAAAAAAGAAAATTCTAAAATAATTAAAGGTGAGATAGTTCATACAGTATATTTTTGGCTAAATAACCCGGATAACTCAGAGGAAGTGGCCTTATTTGAAAAAGAAATAAAAAAGCTAATGAATACAAATGATTTAGCAGTAAAAATGCATTTAGGTAAACCCGCAAGTACAACCAAAAGAGGAGTCGTTGATAATTCTTACAATTATTGTATGATTTTCACGTTCCCATCTTTGAAAAATCAAAGAATATATCAAGATCATCCTAGTCATTTAATTTTTATTGATAAGGCTAAGCACCTTTGGAAAAAAGTTCAGGTTTATGATTCAGCAACTCAGCCTATTTAAGAGACTTTATGGCCTTTAAATATATCTCTTCATAAAGTGGAACAATCTTTTTAATATCAAACTCCTGGGCCTTCTTATAGGCTCTAGTTTTAAACTCATCCAATACTTTTGAATCTTTTAATATTGAAATCGCATGATTAGACATAGACTCAACATCATCTGAATTTATTAAATAACCTGTTTCACCGTGAATATTAATTTCAGACAATCCTCCAGCATTAGAGGAAATTACCGGAACCTTTGACGCCATTGCTTCAAGAGCAGCTAAGCCAAAACTTTCAGCACTAGAGGGTAATAAAAAAAGATCTGAATGACATAACTTTTTTTCTACCTGATTTGTGTTTCCTAAAAACTCTACTTTTTCAGAAATTCCTAATTCCACACAAAGCTGTTCCGCCATTTCTTTTTCTGGCCCCTCTCCTATCATCACTAGCTTAGAATTGATTTCTTTTTGAATGTTATTAAACACATTTATAACATGTTTAATGTTTTTAACTGGTCTAAAATTACTAACGTGAGTTATTATAAACTCATCTGAAACCTTAGGGTTTTCATCTAGACATTTTATCTGTTGAAGGTTGTATTTATTTATATCAATAAAATTTGGAATCACATGGATATCTCTAGTGATTTCAAATTGATCTAAAGTGTCATTTTTAAGACTTTCTGAAACACAAGTCACCATGTCTGATTTATTAATACTAAAGGTTACTGCCGTCTTATAAGAGGGGTGGTTTCCAACTAAAGTAATGTCCGTTCCATGCAGTGTAGTTACAATAGGCACGTTAATAGATTGATCTTTTAGCATCTTCTTTGCCATATAAGCAGCATAGGCATGAGGAATAGCATAATGAACATGCATTAAGTCAATAGAATTATTCTTCACCACTTCAACTAATTTAGTAGAAAGGGCTAGTTCATATGGTGCAAAATTAAAAAGAGGATAATCAGGAACTTCCACCTTATGAAAAAACAATCCATTATTTAAATTGTTTAACCTAACAGGTTTTTTATAAGCTATAAAATGAACCTCGTGCCCATGTTCTGCCAATGACATTCCTAGTTCAGTAGCAAGAACTCCACTCCCACCAAAAGTAGGATAACAAACTATCGCAATTTTCATTCTATCTTTTTATTTAAATGATTCATAAATCACTCTTTGAATTTCTGTTCTAATATTATATGTTGACAACATCTTGTTTTCCATTGTTGGAAATGTTCGGTTTGACAAAAACACATAAACTATTTTATTTTCAGGGTCAGCCCAAACGTAGGTTCCAGTAAATCCAGAATGACCAAAACTAGACATGGGAACACATCCACAAGTGGGTGAACTATCATCTAATTGAGGTTTGTCAAAACCAAGCCCTCTTCTATTTCCGTTATCACAATAATAACAAGTGTTAAAGTTATCGATAGTTGAGCTAGAAAAAAATCTTTTGCCACCATAATAACCTCCTTGCAAGTACATTTGCATTATTTTCGCAACATCATTTGAATTAGAAAAAAGTCCAGCATGTCCACCAACACCTCCTTGCATAGCAGCGCCCATATCATGAACAACCCCCCTTAGAGTATCGTTTCTGAAATAATGATCTATTTCTGAGGGCACTATTTTTTTTTTAGAATAGTAATCAAGTGGATTATAAGTAGTGTAATTTGCTCCTAAATCAATTAATAGTTTGTTTTTAATTTGAAAATCTAAAGACTTATTGTACTGTTTTTCTAAATAATCTTTAATAAAATAATAAGGAAGGTCACTGTACATATAAGACTTTTTCTTAGAGAGATCACTTTCTATTATTTTGGAATTAATAGTATCTAAAAAAGAGTTTTTTAAATAAAGATTCTCAGCTACGCGAATAGTAAAATTTGATTTTTTTTTTTACTATACCAACTATCTAAAGGTAAGCTAGTCACACTGTCTATGGTTTGTTTATAAAATGGTATCCACGGAAATAAACCTGAATTATGAGTTAACATATCCAATATTGTCAAATTCCCTTTATCATTTAATAAAGTTTTAGGAAATAAATCTGATAACGTAGTTTTATTATTGATTTTATTTAACTCATACTCATTCATTAGTAATGGCAAAGTAGACAGGATTTTTGTCAAAGAAGCTAAATCATATAAGTCATTCCATTTCAAATTTTCAGAGGAATCATAAGTTTTTTTTCCAAAAGATTTATTGTAAATAACCTGACCATTTTTTGCAACTAGAACCTGAGCACCAGGTGTCATTTTCATGTCAATTGCAAATTTAACAATTGAATCAATTTCTTCTAATTTGTTTATATCAACTCCCTGATTTAGTGGAATACCATAGCTAAGCCTCTTTAAAACTTTAGTTTTCAAAGAAGTGTGTAAAGGATAATCTTCATTAATACTCACTGGTAACACACCTTGAGAAGCTATCGCTCCAAAAATTACTTGTGCTGATTTCTGTTGTGCAGTAATGTTATTTTGATAAGAAACCATTACAGAAGAAACATCTTTCATATCAACATTCATTAAAGCGTATGGTTTTGCAAAAACATTTAAAATTACATTGTTAGATTTTGAAATCATCTCCAATATTTCTATCTCATTAGCTGAAAACTTATAAGTGTCAAAAGGACTCTTATTTGATTTATGAAAACCTACAACTATATAATCATAAGGTTTTAATAATTTTAATAACACTTTATTATAACCACTTGATTTATATACGTAATCTATTTTATCTACTTGAGTATAATGGTTTAACATTTTAAAAAATTCATCAGAATCTGAATCACCCATCTTTAAATAAGCGACTTTAGATGATAGTTTTTTTATAGGTAAATTTTCATTGTCATTTTTTATAAGAGTTATAGATTTTTCAGTGAGCTCATCAAACAATGACTTATCTTCTTCTGTGTTTAAATCTTTAGAAATATTCTCAAGAGAAATTTCACTTACTTTATGTAATCCAGCTTTATATTTTGCTAATAATATTTTCTTTACCGAATAGCTGAGTCTCTTCTCGCTAATAACCCCCTCTTCTAATGCTTTTTTAATGCTTCTAGTACTCTGATCTAAATCGTCAGGCATCAACAAGACGTCATTTCCTGCTAAAAGCGCATTCACATCAGCTGATTCATCTTTATTAAAATCTACAACGCCTTTCATATCCATGGCGTCTGTTATTATAAGACCTTCAAATTTTAATTTCTTTTTTAATAATTTGGTAATAATGTTTTTCGATAATGTTGAAGGAAGTTTAGGGGTTTTTTCAAGAGAAGGCACTTCCATATGAGCAACCATAACCCCTGATAATTGATTTTTTATTAATTCTTTATAGGGATACAGTTCTACATTATTAATTCTTTTTGCAGAAAAATCAATACTAGGAAGAGTTTTATGTGAGTCTGTTGAAGTATCTCCATGTCCTGGAAAATGCTTGGCAGAACCCATAATACCCTCAGATTGCATTCCCTTTAAATAGGCTAAAGATTTTAAAGTTACGTTTATTTTATCCTCTCCAAAAGACCTGCTTCCTATAATTGGGTTATTTGGGTTTGTATTAATATCGGTCACAGGAGCGAAATTGATATGAACGCCTAATCGTTTAGCGTGTGCTCCTATTCTTTTACCAACTTTATAAATCAATGAATTATCTTCAATTGCTCCAAGAGTCATATTAAATGGAAATGAAAAAGCATCGTCAAGTCTCATTCCTATGCCATATTCAGCATCCATTCCAATTAATAAAGGAACTTTTGAAATAGTTTGAAATTTATTTGTTGCTTTCGCTTGGTCAACAATATTTCCTAATGAAAAAATTAACCCACCCAAATGATTTTTTTCAATAATTGATGAAACTTCTTTCATCTTTTCAGGGCCTTGTTTTGTAGCTACCCAAATAGTAAATAATTGGCCTATTTTCTGATCTATTGACAAACTATTATATGTACTATCAACCCATTTTTTTTGATTCTCAACATCGTTAGTTAAAAGTGGATTTTGAGAAAATAAAATCGATGAGAAAATCATTACAAAAAATAGGGTAAAATAGTATCTCATAGTCAAATAATTAATCAGTTAATTTATGAAATAGTTTGCCAAATTCTTGAGATTTTAGATTAAACGCTTTTTTGAAACTATTAAAAGAACCTAGAATGCCAACTATCGCTGGCCGGAACTTCCCAGTTTAAATTAAAATCATCAATATCGACAACTAAATTATTATAAACTATCGTCTTTTTCGAAACAGACTTGTTTGATACTAACTTTTTAAAATCTTGGATAGACTTATACGTTATATATTCCCCTTGTTTAAAAGCAACATTCATCTTATCTAAAAGAAGTACTTCGAATGTCTTTTCAAGTCCTTGAATGAAATGAACACATGAATCAATAGAACAACCACTTGCTGAAGTTTTAGTTTCATCTAAAGCAATAATAATGAACCGGTCATATTTGATTTGATAACTACACAACATTTCTGATCCGTGTGAAGCCCATGAATTTAAAAAAGCTACTATTTTACTATTTAATTCTTCTAATTCTGAAGCAATAAACTTCCTGTTAGATTGGTAAATCCAAATTCGTGAATCTTTCGACATTTCTGAAAAAGACATTATCATAAATCTGATGCTTGGTTTATTAATTCTGCAATATCTAGAACCTGTACGTTATCTTCTTCTTTTTTGTTTTTAACACCATCGGTAAGCATGGTATTACAAAAAGGACAACCTGATGCGATTATCTCAGGTTTTGTATCAAGAGCTTCTTCTATACGTTTTATGTTTATTTCTTTATCTCCAGGTTCTGCATCCTTGAACATTTGAGCACCCCCAGCCCCGCAACATAATCCTTTTTGTTTACAGCTTTTCATTTCTGACAACTCTGCATCTAACTTTTCAAGAACTTGCCTTGGAGCTTCATAAACATTATTTGCTCTACCTAAATAACAAGGGTCGTGGAAAGTAATTCTTTTACCCTTAAAGGCCCCTCCACTTACTGTTAATCTCCCTTCATTTAAAAGAGATTTCAAGAACTGTGTGTGGTGCATAACTTCATAATTACCTCCTAATTCCGGGTATTCATTCTTTAATGTATTAAAACAATGTGGACAGGTAGTAACAATTTTCTTTACGTTATAACCGTTTAAAACTTCAATATTTGATAAAGCTTGCATTTGAAATAAAAATTCATTTCCTGCTCTTTTTGCAGGATCTCCAGTACAACCTTCTTCACTTCCCAGTACTGCAAATGAAACATTTGCTTGATTTAAAATATTGGCAAAAGCTTTAGTTATCTTTTTAGCTCTTTCATCAAAACTACCTGCACAACCAACCCAAAATAAAATTTCTGGTGTTTTACCTAGCGCTATTAGTTCCGAAAAAGTATGAATTTCAATTTTTTTCATAATTAATCATATTGTCCGTCATCAAAGACTTGAATTGTCACTTCTTTATCTACTAAATCAGTGAATTTCCCATTATAACGAGTTGCTTTAACAAGATGATTGTCTACCCAGTGATAGTTGCCTCCTCTTGGTTTACCCATAACCATTCCATGAAATTTAAATCCATGTTTATTTAGCCACTCTTCAGTAACATCTCTATGTTCTTCAATTCTAGATGTAAAAAAACAAATTATATGTCCTTGTTCGTACCATTTGTTTAATGTTATTAAAGCATCAGGATAAACGTTCGCAGTAGCCATTCTTTCAGGCTCTTCATTAGGAATGTCATCACAAATAGTTCCGTCAATATCAATTAGATAATTCTTTATCCCCTCAGGTAAAATTGGACTGATATGCTCGCCATCCTCCATTTTATCACTTAAAAGCTTATCTACTTCTTCTTTTTTCATAAAATATATCTTATTTAAAGTTCATTTTTCCAATTCAACTTATCCATTTGATTAAAAGGCCATGGGGCACCATTATTTTCAATGTTTGTCATCATGTTATTTAACTCAGATGGTGCATCAGACTTTTCCATAACTAAATACCTTCTCATGTCGATTATAATCGAAAGTGGATCTATGCCTATTGGGCAAGCTTCTACACAAGCGTTACATGAGGTACAAGCCCATAATTCTTCATTAGAAATATAATCATCTAACAGCTGCTTTCCATCAGGTTTAAATTCTCCATTATTTTTATCAAGATTTCTACTTACTTCTTCAAGTCTATCTCTAGTATCCATCATTATTTTCCTTGGTGATAGCTTTTTCCCTGTTTGATTAGCTGGGCATTCACTTGTGCATCTTCCACATTCAGTACAGGTATAGGCGTTCAAAAGTTGAATCCAAGACAAGTCAAAAACATCAGATGCACCAAACTTTGAAACTTCATCACTGGCAGGTGCTGAAAAAGGATCTATTGATGGATCCATCATCATTTTAACCTCATTGGTGACGGATTTTAAATTTGAAAGCCTTCCTTTTGAATTTAGATTAGCAAAATAGGTGTTAGGGAAAGCTAACAAAATATGTAAATGCTTAGAATAATATAAATAGTTCAAGAAACTAAGTATACCCAAAATATGTAGCCACCAAGCTGTTCTTTCAATTATGAATACAGAATTAACAGAAAGGTTGTCAAACAAAGGAATCAAAAATTGACTAACAGGAAATGCTCCTGCTTTTAAATAATTTAAATCATTTGCATTGTTTTGAAGCCATAAGTCAGCACCATTCATTGTTAAAAAAAGCATCATTAATATAACCTCTATGTAAAGGATATAATTGGCATCACTTTTAGGCCATCCTTTCATTTCATTTTTCCAAAACCTATTAATTTTTAAAACATTTCTTCTAGACCAGAAAAAAATTATAGCAACAATTACTAGAAGTGCAAAGTACTCAAAGAAAGATATTAGGAAATCATAAAAAGAACCTAGGAAAGGGGCAAAGACTCTATGAGTTCCTATAACTCCATCAACTACTATTTCTAGAAGCTCAATATTGATAACTAAAAAACCTACATACACTACAACATGTAAGATTCCTACAATAGGCTTATCAATCATTTTTGATTGTCCAAATGCGATTCTTAACATTTGAGTCCATCTTTGTTTTTTATTATCTGAGCGATCCTCTTTAATACCTAAATTTATATTTCTATAGATTTTTTTTACATTTTTAGAAAAATTAAAAATTGCAAAAACAAAAATAATAGTAAATAATATGTTCGGTAAAATTGAAATCAAAAGTTATTTAGTTTTTGCTTGAACGGGTTTGTTTTTTTTTCCAAAAACTGAAAAATGGATATATCTTTTAGGATTAAGCCTAATATCTTCAATTAGTAAATCAATAGACTTCGAAGCATCATTCAAATTTTGAAATAAAGAATCATTATCTATAAGTTTAGAAATGGTGCCATTTCCTTCATTAATATTGTTTAAAACACGACTCAAGCCTTCAGAAGAGTTTTTAAAGTTCATCATAGTTGTACTTAATTCTGATTGATTTATAGTTTTTGAAATTTCTGAAAGATCTGTTGAGATATCTAAAACATTAGTAATGGTTTGATCAATACTTAACTTATTAGACTTCATAACAGATTTGATCATCTTTGAAGTTTCTTTTAAATCTTTGATAGTCTCACTGAAATCAGAGACACTGGTTCTTAAGTTAGCTCTTGTAGGATCATCGAAAATTGCATTTACTTTGTCAAGCACGTTATTTGCACTCACTATCATGGACTCAATATTTTCTTGTAATGGAGTTAGTTTTTCGTTTACAAGCTCAGTTAATCCAGGAGCTACAGATGAAGCTAAAGTGTCATTATAAACCGCTACCCTACTGTTATCATTAGCAGGAATTATAGCCAACGCTTTACCACCAATTAAACCTGTTTCATAAATTTGAGCAATACTATTAATTGAAAAATTTATGTCATTTTCTACTCTAAACTTAACCAAAAGACTATTGTTTTTAAAAAAAGAAATATTTTGTATACTACCTACTGGAAAACCATTAACGGTAACTGGTGTGCCATTTACAACTCCCTCTACATCGTCATAAACTGCATAAAAAGTTCTATCACTAACAAAAATGTCATTAGATTTCAAGTAACTAAATCCGAAAATAAATAAACCAATTCCAAGTACTACTAAAACACCTGTCTTTATTTCATTTTTATTTTTCAATGTAAAAAATATTTATGGACATAAAGTTATGAATAAATTCTTCAAAAAATTAATTAAATAGAGGTTAAAAATTCATTTAAAGAAATCCTAACTCCATTTTTAAATGCGACAATTTTAGAATCTTTATAACCAGTTTTTTTTTGCCTTTGACAATAGTTTTTTTGCAGAACCATAATCATTTGTTTTTCCAAAAAAATACTTATATGTATTATCAATTTTATCAATGCTTAAATCTGAAAGCCCTTTAAAGTTATATGACTTTAATGGAAGGTTTTTTTTACTAGAAGCAATTTGAATTTTTAATTCAAAATAATCTTTAGAATCAGAAATTAAATCACTCTCAAATGAATCATTCACATTAGTTCCAATTTCATTATTAAAGAGTTCCTTGTAATTAATTATTCCTTTTGCTATTGATTGAGACATTTCTTTTTGTCCTTTTTTTGAATTTAAATAAGCTCCTTCTTTTTTGTTAGTTAAAAACCCTGTTTCAACAAGAACACTAGGCATATAAGTGTATTTTAAAACCACAAAACCAGCTTGTTTTACAGTCCTGTTTTTTCTTTTCAAATCAGAAACAAAAATCTTTTGAATTAAATCTGCAATGACAATACTTTGATCAAGGTAGTCTTCTTGCATAAGGACTAAACCTATAACTGATTCAGGTGAATTCGGGTCAAATCCCTCGTATTTTTGCTCATAATTTTCTTCTAAAAAAATTACCGAATTTTCTTTTTTGGCAATTTCAAAATTCCTTTGATTTGCATGCAAACCTAAAACAAATGTTCCTGCGCCATAAGCCTTTGAATTATGAGAGTCACAATGAATAGATATAAACAAATCAGCCTTAGCTTTATTAGCTATATCTGCTCTTACGATTAAATCAACATAAACATCTTTTTTTCGAGTATATACCACCTTAAAGGAGGGGTTTTCGCTAAGTATTTTTCCTATTTGAAGAGCAATGTTTAGTGCAATCTTCTTTTCATAATACCCATTCCCCCTATTACCTGGATCTCTTCCTCCATGACCAGCATCCAAAACAACCGTAAACTTTTCTCTGTTTTCTTGAGAGAAACCATTAGGACTGTAGAAAAAACATAAAACAGTTAACAGAACTTTAAAAATATATTTAACTATATTATTCATATAAAATTATGACTCCAAAAATATATGTAATTTTACTGTTAAATTAAATTGTTCTTGCAGACAAAAAAATCACACATATCTAGATTTGTTAAATTAATTTTTATTTGCACACTATTGTTTAATATAAAAATTAATTATTCACAAGATATTAAAGTAAATGATTCCATTGTTTCTAATGATTCCATAACCAAACCTGCGCTTTTGCTTGGTAAAATAACTAGAAATGCTAAAGGGTATATTAAAATTGACAAAGCTAAAGGCAAGCTTTACCTATATGATAATGCTGAGCTATATTATTTAGATACTGAATTAAAGGCAGGAATAATAGTTTTAGATTATAATAAAAATGAGGTTTCTGCTGGAAGAATAAAAGATTCATCTGGAAAATTAATACAACCGCCCTACTTTAAGCAGGCAGGTAATGAAGTTAATCCTGACTCTATAAGGTTCAATTTTGACACAAAAAAAGCTATTATTTGGAATTCCAGAAGTGAACAAGACGGAATGAACGTATCAGCTTTAACTACTAAAAAAGAAAATGATTCTGTATATTTTATTAAAGAAGCTAAAGTAACTACCTCGAAAAATACTGTTGATCCAGACTACTACATTAGGATAAGGAAAGGGAAATTTATTCCCAAAAGTAAAATAATAGCAGGACTAAGTAATTTGTATATAGCCAATGTGCCAACTCCAATTTTTTTACCGTTTGCTTATTTTCCTTTAACCGAAAACAGAAGAACTGGTTTTATTTTTCCAAGTATTGGTCAAAATAATGATAGAGGTTATTTTGTTCAAAATGGAGGGTATTACTTCGCTCCCAGTGACTTGTTTGACGTAACTTTACTTGGTGACTACTATACTAATGGTAGTTACGGATTTAGAACTGAATCAAAATATAGGAAAAGATATGCCTTTAGTGGATCGTTAAGTCTAAGATTTGAAAACCTGATAAATGGCGAGAGAGGTTTACCTGGTTATTCTAAAAATAATATATATAACATTAGGTGGTCTCATAGTCAAGATTCTAAGTCAAATCCTAACAGTAGGTTTTCAGCTTCTGTAAATTTAGGAAGTAGCAACTACTTCAGAGAATCAGTAAATCAACTAAATACTCCAAATTTTTTAAACAACACATTAAATTCTTCGGTTTCTTATTCAAAAACTTTTAAATCATATCCTTCTGTTAATCTATCGTTAACTGCCTCACATTCTCAAAACACTAGAACTCAAACCGTGAATATGAGTCTTCCAACTCTTCAAGCCAATATGGAAAGAATATATCCATTTGTTAAAAGAAATGGTCAAAAGAAAGGTTTTTTTAAAAATATAAATTTTCAATACTCTGTAAGAGGAGAAAATAGAATTCAAACTTCTGATTCTCTTTTTTTAAAAAAAGAAATGTTTAATGACGCTAACTATGGGATGAAACACTCTATACCGATTAGCACAAACTTCAAGGTTCTTAAACATTTGAGTGTGAGTGTGAGTGGGAATTTTGAAGAGATATGGGCAGGTCAGACTATTAAAAAAAATAATTATGACGTATTAGCTCAATCAATGGGTAAAAAAGACACGATAAAAGGTTTTGACAGATTTAGTAAGTATAATTTTAATGCTAGTATTGGAACAACTATATATGGAGTTTTTAATTTCAAAGAAGGAAAAAGAATACAATCTATCAGGCATGTAATGAGGCCTTCTGTTAATTACGGAATTAACCCAAGCTTTGAAAAATATTATGATAAGTATATTATAGATGCCGACGGAAATACTAATGATTACACACGTTTTGAAGGAGGTTTTTTTGGAAGTCCAGGAAATAATTTTTCTAGCTCTGTTGGACTAGGCTTAAGCAATGTTTTAGAAGCTAAAGTTAGGGATCGTGATAGTTCAGTAGTTGAACCTAAAAAAATTAAATTATTAAATAATTTAAACTTTACTACCAGTTACAACATAGCTGCTGATTCTTTAAACTGGAGTCCTGTTAGAATGACAACTGGAACAACTTTATTTGACGATAAATTAAACATAAATGTAGGAGCTACTTTTGATCCATATACCATAAATGAAAATGGATCAAGAGTCAATAAATTTAACGGAAATGGAACGCTTTTTAGAATGACAAGCGCTAATGTAAACATGGGGTTTTCTTTCTCAAGTAAAAACTCTAAGGAAGACAAATCTTCAAAATCTGGCTTTAACAATACTAGAAGCGGAGGAAGAGATGATGACTTGTTTGGAAGAGTAGATGACTTTGCAGATAGTTCATTTGATAATAAAGAAGAGGAAGGTGATCAGACTACAAAAAAAGAAGATTCAAAGTTTTACAACAATAAAATGCCTTGGGATATTAGACTTGCTCATTCATTAACCTACTCAAATAATAAAGCGCAAAAAGAAATAACCAATAATTCTTTGATGTTTTCTGGTAATATTTCATTGTCAAAAAAATGGAAAATAGGAGGGTCTTCAGGTTATGATTTTAAAAATAGTGGAGTAACCTATACCCAACTAAGGTTTGAAAGAGATTTAGATAGTTGGAAAATGAACTTAAACTGGGTGCCTTTTAGCAATAGAGCTTCTTGGTATTTCTTTATTGGAATAAAATCAAGTCTACTTAGTGATTTAAAATATGATAAAAGAAGGTTGCCAGATAAAAACCTTTAACATGAGATTTACATTATTAACGCTATTATTATTATTTAATATAAATTTATATTCACAAACAAAATTGAGACCAATCAAAAAGATTCCAACTATTATGAAAAAAATCATAAATACTACAAATGCTCCTCAAGCTCTAGGACCTTACAGTCAAGCAATCTTAGTTGATAACACACTTTATGTTTCTGGTCAAATTGCTCTAGATTCAAAAAGTATGAAAATGATTGGAGAAACAGTTGAAGAAGAGACTGAAAAAGTAATGAAAAATATTAAAGCAATTCTTATAGAAGCGGGTTTTACTTTTGAAAATGTTATTAAAGCAACAATTTTCATTGCAGACATGGATGACTATAGTAAAATGAATTCTGTCTATGCAAAATACTTTAATTTAAAAACAGCACCAGCTAGAGAAGTCGTTGAAGTATCTGCTTTACCTAAAAATGCTAAAATTGAAATATCAGTAATAGCAAAAATAAAAAACTAAGCAATTGATAGGTGATAAGAAACTAAACCGTCAATAGGTTTTTTAACAACTTTACCTAATTTCAATCCTTTTGATTTTAAAACTTTTTCAAGATTTTTTTTAAGATAAAAACTAATTGACCCTACAAAATGTAATGGAAATTCATTTGGATTTTCAAATTGATAAATTTGATTTTCTACAAACAGATTAAAACCTTTTTTGATTAGTTTTTTAGAATATTTAAGGTCTTTGTTTTCAACCAAAAATTTTGCAAATTTTGCTAAATAAGTATTAGGGTTAGGTTTTTTATAAAGGAAATCTTTAATAAACTCAGGTTCGAGATTAAATTCATCTCTAAATTTAATTCTTAAATCTTTAGGCATTTTATTAAAATAGTAATCTCTTAATAATTGTCTGCCAAAATAATTTCCACTTGCATCATCCATTAATACATATCCCAAAGAAGTTACTTTTTGATGAACTATTTCTCCATCAAAAAAACTACAGTTTGATCCCGTACCTACAATTGACACGATTGCTTTTTCTCCAGGTTTACAGCAAGAATAGACTGCTGCATAGGTGTCTTCTTTAATGTCAATATCAGCATTGATAAATATTGGATTAAATACTTTTAACAATAATTGTTTAGGGGGTTCAGTACCACAACCCGCCCCATAAAAATAAATCTTGGAGACCTCTTTTCTAGCTTGATAGAGGTCATAGTTGTTTATTATTCTTTCTTCTAGAATATACTCTGTTAATACTTGAGGATTCAAACCCAAAGTTTGAGTTTCAAATAATTTATTACCATTATCGTCTAATGCAATCCAATCAGTTTTGGTAGAACCACTATCAACAATAAGTTTCATAAAAAATTATAAAGAATTTACGTGACAAGCAAGATCAATAAGCTTACTAGAATATCCCGCTTCATTATCATACCAAGTAACAATTTTAAAAAAAGTGCTATTTAGTTCAATTCCTGCATTATAATCTACTATAGACGTTCTAGTATCTCCAATAAAGTCTTGGGAAACAACTAAATCTTCTGTATAACCTAAAACACCTTTTAATTCATTCTGTGAAGCTTCTTTTAAAGCTTGCATAACGTCATCGTAAGAAGTTTTTGATTCTAACTTAACTGTTAAATCAACTACAGAAACATTAGCAGTTGGCACTCTAAATGCCATTCCTGTAATTTTACCCGCTAAACTTGGGATTACTTTAGTTACTGCTTTAGCTGCTCCAGTTGAAGCTGGCATTATATTTAAAAGAGAACTTCTTCCACCTCTAAAATCTTTTTTAGATGGGCCATCTACAGTAAACTGAGTTGCTGTAGTAGCATGTACAGTAGTCATAAGAGCTTCAGAAATAACAAATTTATCATTAAGGACTTTGGCTACAGGAGCCAAGCAATTAGTCGTACAAGAAGCATTTGAGACAATTAAATCACTAGACTTTGCGTCCTTATGATTAACACCAACAACAAACATCGGTGCATCTGAAGATGGTGCAGAAATAACAACTTTCTTCGCTCCACCATCAATATGTAATTGTGCTTTTTCAAGTGTTGTAAAAATTCCTGTACATTCAGCAACAACGTCGGTATCGATAGAACCCCAACCAATTTGCTTAGGATCTCTTTCTGCTGTGATTTTAATAACATTTCCATTTACTATTAAATTACCATTTTCCACCTTAATTGAAGCGTCACAAGTACCATGGACAGAATCATACTTAAGTAGGTAAGCGAGGTGTTCCACATCGAGTAAATCATTTATACCAACAACCTGAACATCATCTCTATTTAAGGATGAACGAAAAACCATTCTACCTATCCTTCCAAAACCATTGATTCCTAATTTAATTTTTGACATATTTTTACATATTTAAATTTACCAGATCAAACCTAAAAAAAAATCTCGCAATATTAATTATTTAATTTGTGTTTTTTATTTGTTTTGAGAATTTCACAATATATGAGATTATAAATGAGATTATAACAACACTTAGGTATTCATAATCTGAGAAACTTTAAGAAGCTCAGAATTAATTTTAGTTTTCCCCTTAATTGCTGCTTTTAAAGGAGTCAAATTGATTTTACCATTATTTAGACCAATCATCACCCCTTTTTCACCGTCCATTAAACACTCTACTGCCTTTACACCCATTCTTGAAGCTAGAACTCTATCAAAGCATGTAGGACTTCCTCCTCTTTGCATATGACCCAGAACTGAAACTCTAATTTCATAATTAGGGAACTCCTTTTCAACACTTTTAGCTAATTCAAAAACATTTTCACCTGTTTTATCTCCTTCAGCCACTACAATAATACTTGAAGTTTTTCCTGCACTTTTACTTTTTTTAAGTGACGAAATTAAAACATCTAGTCCAATGTTTTCTTCGGGAATTAAAATTTCCTGTGCCCCAATTGCAATTCCAGAGTTTAATGCTATATGTCCAGCATCCCTACCCATCACTTCAACAAAAAACAATCGGTCATGTGAAATAGCAGTATCTCTAATTTTATCTATTGCTTCCATTACTGTATTTAAAGCAGTATCATAACCAAGCGTATGAGTAGTCCCAGATAAATCATTATCTATTGTGCCGGGAATTCCAACAACTGGAATGTTAAATTCATTTTGAAAGATCAATCCTCCAGTAAAAGAACCATCTCCACCAATAACAACTAAAGCATCAATATTGTGTTTTTTAATATTTTCAAAAGCCTTAGCTCTCCCTTTTTTTTCTCTAAACTCATTTGATCTTGCTGAGTATAACATCGTTCCGCCGCGATTAATGATTCCTCTTACACTTCTAGTCTTCAAGACCTTTATATCATCATTTATTAATCCTTGAAAACCTCTTGAAACCCCATAACATTCAATTTCATAAAATGCACAAGTACGAACAACTGCTCTTAAAGCAGTATTCATTCCTGGAGAATCTCCACCGGACGTTAATACAGCTATTTTTTTTAATTCCATTTTCTAAATATTATGTGTAAAATTACGAACTAATTTTTAAAACAAAAGTTTGATGTTACTTATTTAGAGTTTGATGATTTTAAATCAGAGTCCTTTTTAAAAATTCTTCTAAAACTATCAAAGTCTAGTTCGTAGGATATCCCTAATCCTTGGGTATAACCAATATCATTAGCAAAGTATTGATATTCATTCTCTTTATTAAAAAACCTAGCTTTTAAATTTCCTTTATCATTTAAAAGAAATTCAATTTGAACATCTCCAATTATTACATTTTCCTCAACACCACCCACTGGAACACCAACTTTACCATTTATCAAAATCTTATCACTAATTTCTGTTTTTAAAGTCAGACCTAACCTATCTCTATTAAGTAAAGAAGATGCAGCATTTTTATCTCCTTTTAAATAATTAATTCCAATATTCATTTTATCATCTCTATTTGTAAAAATATCATCAATTATACCAGAAGCTTTTTGAAATAAATTATTTGTAATCGCTTGTGAAGAAACTGAAGACAAGGAAACTTCATCTATAAAAGTCCCTTGATAAAGTAAAGAAATAGCCTGTTTTTGTTTTTTTTCATTATCAACTAAATAATACTCAATTTCTGATTTAATTGGCCCACTTGTATTTGGAAAATTAATTTCAAAACTCGGCGTATTCATTTCAATAAAATTTCCTGAAAGAAAAACATTAACATTAGTTGGAATTTTTCTATTAAAATTAGTGTTCTGAATTAATATTGCAGGATTTGCTCCGCCTGGAACTTGGTAATTAGCATTTATATTAATTTCAGCTAAATAAGGATCTCCATTCCAAACTAAATTTGATCCTTTAATAATATCGAATTCTCTATTTACAATCCCTAAAGATTTATAAAAATATGATCCATTTTCTACTGAAAACCCTCCAAAAATATTAAAATCTCCCAATGTATTAATTTGAAAATTAAGTTTTCCACTTCCAACTAATTCAATCTTAGAGTTTGAATCAGAATCTAAGAGTACTTCTAAATTAGCGTTAGAATTGAAATCTATATCGAGATCTACTTTTAATCCGTTTTCATCACTTAGTAAAACTTTAGAGTCGTTTACATTTTGAGATTCAATAAAATTAAGATAATTCAAATCTCCTGTGTTTTGTGATTTTTTGATAGGAATTGTCAAACTTGTATTTTTATTAGTAGAACCTTTAATATTAATTGAAAGAGCATTTCCAGGGCCTTTAATAATAGATTCTCCATTAAGCATTCCCGTTCCATAATATGCAAGACTAGGACTCGGTAAAGTATTTAAAATCATTAAATTATCAGAGTTTATTTTTAAGTCTAAATCCCAGTCTTTGAACTTTTTATGAGAAATTTTTCCATTTAAAACTCCTTCTGAATTTGATATTTGATTAAATAAAGTAAAATTATTTATAAAAAAAGATTGACCTTCTAAAACAAATGATGGATTGTTCTTTAGATCATATTGAATGTTTAAATACGGTATTTTAAAACTTACGTTTTCAGTTTTTATTAACCCTGAAAAAATAGGCGAATTAGATGTGCCTGAAATCAAAATACTTGAATTAAACAAACCTTGAAAATCTGAAATAACATTTTTACCTAACTTAGAAAATGGACTAATATCAAAATTTTCTGATTTTAATATCATTTCCAGAGGAATAAATCCTTCTTCAATGTTGAATTTTCCATTTAAACTTAAGTTTTGAAAAGAATTTTTAAGAATTTCAAAAGAGAGATTAAAACTTTTTAAATCTTCTGAAGCTTTAATATCTAAATTAGCGATACCCAAATCCTGATTGTTTACTTTTAAATCATTTATTGTTAGCTCTGACTTGCCGTTATAAACATCCTTTTCTTTATTTAAATTTAATTCTCCGTTAATATTTCCATTAAAAAAAAGATGATCTTCTTTAGACGTAAAGTTTTCTAAACTAACTTCATTAAAAGAAAAAAAGTAATCAGACCTGTTTAAACCCTCAATTATATTAAACCTTATAATTTGATTAGCATTTATGAAGTTTGCATTCGTTAATTTTAAATCTTTTACTGTCCTATCAAAAACAAGTGTAGGAGTAATGAAATTATTATTTTTATCCAAAGACCACTCTTGATTATTTACAGTTAAATCTAATTCAGTGAACCCGATAGTTGATTTATTTTCTTTGTTTATAGTATGATAAAATTTTAAATTATTTACGTCCTCTCCTAATGAGCTATATGTTGATCCAATAAATAGAGTGTCATTAAGAAACTTTGAATTTAAATTAAAGGACTTTCCATTTATAAGTTTAGATTTTAAATCACTTATATTAATATATCCATCGATATTGTTAGCACTTAACTCTATGTTTTCTAGAGAAATATCATTGTATTCAATTTTAGAAGAATCCAAACTTAACTGATAGGATCCATCCTCTTCAAATACTCCTTTTATAAAAGTGTTTTCATCAACTAAAAGACTACCATTAATAAGATTGAATAATTTTGGTTTTAAGTTTAAACTAAAAGATATGTTTTGAGTTTTAGTTACCTTATTTGGCTTAAAGTTTGTATAATGGTTTCCAAAACTATTTAACAACGAAGATTTTAAATTATAAAAATCATATTCTCCAATTAAAATTCCATTTATAACATCCTCTGAAGAGATGTTAATAATTTTTTTACCCTCATTATTCCTTAACTGAGCATAAAAGTTGTCGAACTTAATATTCCTTTCTTCATTTAAATATTTTCCATTTTTGATAGTTAAATCGCCTATTAAATCCTTTATATTGCTTCCTCTAAGTTTTACAATAACCTCACCACTTAGAATAGCACTTTGATCAAAACCTAAATTATATAGATCAGCATTATTAATTATTGTATTAAAATCAAAGTCAATTAAATCTTCACTAAAATCAACTAAACCATTAAAAACTAAATTAAGGTTATTGTCATTTGAAACTAAATTACCATCAAAAACTTGATCTTTAACTTGTCCAAATATTTCAATATTTTCAAAAATATTAGATTCATATGAAAAGTTGTTTATTTTTCCAATAACAGAAGAGTTTAAGTATTTAGTGGTAAAACCTCTTCCTGTAATTCCTAATTCAAAATCAGACCTACCTAATCCATCAATATTTATAAACTTCGATAAATCAAAATTAAAACCTTTGATAGAACCTTCATAGACCGCATTATCAATTTTTGATAACTCTGATATTTTTAATAATGACTTAATAGAGCCTTGATTAACCTTTAAATCAAAATCAGATTCAACTTGATTAGAATTAATTTTAGCTACTCCATCTAAACTAAACCTTCCTAGATTTTTTAAAGATGAAGGAATTACAGTTCCAAATATTTGAGGAAAAATCAAATTAACTATTTCAGATGAAGTATCTATTTTCTTGAAATCTACAGTTAGATTGTAATCATTATTAGTACTAAATAAGTTTATAAAAGAAGAGTTAAAACTTATTTTATTCCCTTCGTTATAGAGAAGAATGTTGGTTAAAGACAAGTCATTTAAAGTACCTTTAAAATCTCCACTTAATGTCCATCTGGAAACATATGCATTACTTATTTTATTGTAAAACGAGTTAAAGTCTGAAGTTATAATTTTTGAATTTTTCAAATTAAACTCAAACAATAAAGAATCTGAGATTTCTTGAGAATTCATATTCATTATTTTGGAAAAATCAAATTCTATATCAGCATTTAGATTTGAACCGCCTAATTCTATTTTGGAATCCTTAAATAAAATCTTTCTGTTTGAATAGCTAAAAAAAGATGATAAATTATTTAAATCTAATTCATAATTGTTTTTCAAATTTAAATTTTTTATTTCAAATTTTAAATCATTATCTATAAACTGAAAATCTTTAAATAAAAAATTTAAATCAGAAAAGACAATCAGCTTATTACTTTTATTAAAGTCTTTGAATTTTATAATTGCATTACTTGATTCTATTGTGTTTATCAAATAATTTAAATCAGATTTCTTTAGACTTTTTTTATTTTCTATACTTATTTTATTAATAAAGATTTCTAGGTTTGTCTGATAATCGTTTAAATATTTATATATATTTAAATTAACTCCTTCTAAAGAAAGAGAGCTAAAATTAAAATCTGCAGAGAGCACCTTACCTAAACTAGTTGGACTTAAATAAAAACTATTAAAATATATTAAAGTATCATTTTTATGATCCCTAATAAGAAAGTCATTTAAATCTATTTTACCTGAATAGTCTAGTTCAGCTCTACTAATTTCTAATTCTGTTCCATATTGTTTGTTAATACTATTTGCAATTTTTTGAGCAAAAAATGTTTGAACAATTGATGTGGAACTAAAAAAAATAACTATAACTACAATTGCAATTATTGAAAAAATTAATATTCTGTATTTTTTTAAAATATATTTGATATTTATATGTATTATCTTTGTTAATAAACAAAAATTGTGCCTACTTATATTTTAGGAATAGAATCTTCTTGTGATGATACTTCAGCATCAGTTTTATGTGATGGAAAAGTACTATCAAACCTTGTTGCTAACCAAGAAGTTCACAAATCCTATGGAGGAGTGGTTCCTGAACTCGCATCAAGAGCTCATCAACAAAATATTATTCCAGTTGTTAAACAGGCAATTTCTAAAGCAAATATCAACAAAAATCAGTTAAATGCCATAGCATATACTAGAGGGCCTGGATTATTAGGTTCGCTTCTAGTTGGATCATCATTTTCTAAATCACTTTCAATTGGATTAGATATTCCATTAATTGAAGTTAACCACATGCAGGCTCATTTATTAGCACACTTTATAGATGATTGTGGTCCTAAACCTTCATTTCCTTTTATAGGTGTAACTATTTCTGGTGGACATACTCAAATAGTTGTTGTTAAAGATTATTTTGAGATAGAACTAATTGGGGAAACTTTAGACGATGCTATAGGGGAAACTTTCGATAAGTGTGGGAAAATGATGGGATTAACCTACCCAGCAGGTGCAATCATTAATGAGTACTCTAATCTTGGAGATTCTCTTAAATATAAATTTACAAAACCTAAAGTTGGTGGTTTAAACTATAGTTTTAGTGGCTTAAAAACTGCTTTCTTAAGGTTTATTGAAAAAGAAAGTAAAATAAATAAAGATTTCGTTCAAAAAGAAATCAACAACCTGTGCGCTTCTCTTCAATATACAATTGTAGAGATATTATATGAAAAAGTTATTTTATCTCTAAAACAAACTGACATTTCAAGTGTAGTTTTTGGTGGTGGTGTTTCATGTAATAGTGGAATTATTACAAAATTTAAAGAAAATGAGTCATTAGAAGACTATGTATCTTATTTTCCGAAATTTGAATACACAACTGATAATGCAGCGATGATTGCTATGGTTGGTTATCTCAAATATAATAATAAGGATTTTTCATCAATTGAAAAAGGAGCTAAAGCTAGATATTTATACTAATATGCAATTATTTTTTTTACCAAACTTATCTAAAAATGACAAAGTCGCTGAGTTCGATAAAGAAGAAAGTAAACATATATTTAAAGTCTTAAGAAAAGACGTTGGAGATAAATTAAATATTACTAATGGATTAAATTACTTTTTTGAAGCTTCTATAAATTCAATTTCAAAAAATCATTGTAAAATTGACATAAATAAAGCAACTAAAAACTCTGCTCTTTCATATGGCTTACATATTGCAATATCTCCGCTTAAATCGATGGAAAGATTCGAATGGTTTTTAGAAAAATCTAGCGAAATTGGGATTTCAAAAATAACTCCTATAATTTGCGATAGAACTGAAAAAAAATTTATAAACGAAAAAAGATTAAGAAAAGTCCTTGTTTCAGCAATGAAACAATCTTTAAAATCTCACCTCCCTCAAATTAATCCTATTATTTCTTTAAAAAAATTCTTAAATATTGAGTTTACTGAAGATTTGTTTATTGCTCATTGTGAAGAAATAAAAAAAGTAACCCTATTAAGTTCAATAAAACCAAAATCATCAAATTTAATTTTAATTGGACCTGAAGGAGATTTTAGTGAGAATGAAATTAAACTAGCAACTAGTAAAGGATTTAAAAACATTAGTCTAGGAGATGCTAGATTTAGATCTGAAACTGCAGGCATTATAGCATGTCATACAGCTTCAATTGCTAATATGTGATATATTTGTGTATGACAAAAAATATAATAGCTAATGGAATATTAAAATCTATACTAATAATTACTAGTATTTTAATTGGGTTATTCCTTCTTAATGAAATTAAAATTCTTATTTCATATATCATTATTGCTGCAATAGTATCTTTAATTGGAAGACCTATTGTTAAGTTTTTAATGAATAAATTAAAATTCAAAAATTCTTCAGCGTCCATATTAACAATGGCCCTTCTAGTAGGGCTGATTATAGGTGTTATATCACTATTTATCCCCCTAATTATAGAACAAGGAAAAAATCTTTCTCTCTTAGACGTGGATTCTTTTCAAGAAAATATAAAATATTTATATATTGAAATGTCAAACTACTTAAATCAATTCAATATTAATTTAGATAAAACTATTTTCAATTTAGATTGGCTTAACAACATTGACTTTACTTTTATAACAGAAATTTTAAATTCTATTGGAAAAACACTGGGAAATTTAACAATTGGTATCCTTTCTGTTATGTTTATTTCTTTCTTTTTTCTTAAGGATTCACAAATGCTGCAAAAGATTCTATTTATTTTACTTCCAAAAAAATCAAGTGAAAGAATTAAAAATTCTTATGATAAAATAAAATTATTACTGTCAAGATATTTCGCAGGATTAATCTTACAAATATTTATATTATTTGTTATTTACACTGTCATTTTATTAATAATTGGAACTCCAAATGCAGTGGTTATAGCTTTCTTATGCTCATTATTAAATCTAATCCCATTTATTGGACCTTTTATTGGAGGAATATTAATGGTATTACTTACTATGTCAAGTCATATAAGCGAAGACTTTAGTAGTGTAATACTCCCTAAAGCAACTTATGTAGCCATCGGTTTTACTTTTGGTCAGCTAATAGATAATTTCTTAAGTCAACCTTTTATCTTTTCAAATAGTGTTAAATCACATCCATTAGAGATATTCTTAGTAATAATTATCGCAGGATTATTGTTTGGACCTATTGGAATGATTGCTGCAGTTCCAACCTATACAGCTCTTAAAGTTATTGGCAAAGAATTTCTTTCAGAAAACAGAATAATAAAGGAATTAACAAAGAATCTATAATTTTTATTTTAAACCTTGTTGAATTGAGTTGGAAAAGTTAAATTTGCTCGCTCATTTAATTTAAATGTGTATTGGAGAGGTGCCAGAGTGGTAATGGAGCAGTTTGCTAAACTGTCGACGGGTAACTGTCGCCAGGGTTCGAGTCCCTGTCTCTCCGCAAAAGCCCTTGTAAGTCATTGATTTACAGGGGTTTTTAATTTTGGTTGCCTGAATCGTTGCCTTTACTACTTTTAACTATCACTAAGTTATAACAAAAACCCAAAAAATCTCAATAGTTGTTTATAATTGCTGCTCCCCTACTCAAAGAATATCGGTTTTCTTTTTTAGGGAGGTGTTTGTATAATTATGTATAATAGTGAGGTTCTGTTTACTTAATTTTTTTTTATTTACAATGATGATTAAAGGTTTGATACTGTGAGCTTAATTTGATATAATGATTGCTTTATTGGCAC
>Ga0209830_10000424_pt1 | contig 44207 bp, 64 predicted proteins | sample ArcticOcean_MG_C_12_FD_187439 | JGI IMG/M metagenome (GOLD analysis project Ga0209830, IMG submission 187439) | Marine microbial communities from western Arctic Ocean - ArcticOcean_MG_CB8_130 (SPAdes) (version 2) | ecosystem: Environmental > Aquatic > Marine > Oceanic | place: Arctic Ocean...
AAATTGGACTCTCAACATGGAATTTTAGTAGCGTTGATTGACAGAATTCGTAGTTTAGATAACGAAATTATACGCCAAGACACCATGATAAAAACAATCTTAGGCGTACCGCAACTTATTAATATAGATAAGATTGCAAAAGCAGATAGAGATGACCAAAGAAAAGACTAACAAAGATAAAATTGATGATTTATTGTTTGTCATCTCTTCAATAATAATAGTTACAGCCGTTGGCCTAGCGGTTATGTTGAGTGGCGCTTTAGAAGGTTCGCCTATTACACATGAGTTTAAAAACCCTAGCTTCAGCGGTATAGGTGCATCAGCTCACTACCTCACAATAGACGAACAAGAAACAAAAAGACGTGACGAACTGGCAGAAGAAATACAATCTGCTTTAGAAGAAATCCAGAGAGATATAGACAACAGTACTCTAAATAAATTCTTATCCAATCTACAGAGTAGGATATTTAGCAACCTATCCAGAGACATTAGCGACATGCTCTTTTCAGAAGATGGAGGGACAGGTGGTACGATAGATTTAGAAGGCAATCAAATATCGTTTAGTAACGATGGCGAGTACATCACGTTAACTGTTATAGACGAAAATGGCACTATTACTGAAATAGTAATACCAATTGGGATATTTGGGGTATGTACCGCAGATTGTGGAGTATAGCCTTGATAGGCTTAATTACAGGTTGTGCTTCTTTTGCGCCACCTAGAGCCGTTGATTGCCATTTACCAGGTCTTATTTGTCCAGAAGAAGCCAGGATAGAAAGAGTTACGTTACAAAAACTATTGGATTTACCTCCGCCAAAACAAAAAGCTGTTATAGCGGTTTACGAATTTAAAGACCTAACAGGGCAACGCAAGCCTTCTAATAAGATGGCTTTGTTTTCTACAGCAGTTACTCAGGGAGCAGAAAATTATTTAATTGAAGCGCTTAGTAACGCAGGGAATGGAAATTGGTTTGTTGTAGTTGAAAGAAGTGGCTTGGATCATTTAACAAAAGAACGTCAATTAATTAAAAACACTAGAAAAACCTACGATGGAGAAAAAGGCAACAAGCTGAAACCTATCTTGTTTGCAGGTATAATCTTAGAAGGTGGTATAGTTTCTTACGAGTCAGACATTATGACTGGAGGAAATGGTGCAAGATATTTGGGTATTGGTAACACCAATCAATACAGAAAGGACGATGTGACTGTATCTATTAGAGCAGTATTGGTTCAAACGGGTGAAGTTATGTTAAACACTACAGTAAGTAAGACTATACTAAGTGCAGGTGTAAATAGAGATATTTTTAGATTTACAGAACTGGGTACGGAGTTAGTAGAAATAGAAACAGGTTACACAAGAACAGAAGCCACAGGCTATGCAACGAGATCTGCTATCGAGACGGCAGTTTATTCGTTAATACAGGAAGGTCTTGACAAACAATTGTGGGATTTTGATTATTCGCTTTTAAGCGAGGAGGTAAAATGAAAAATCTAATTAAAATATTGTTATTCTGTTTTATGTCGTTTACATACGCGGGCAACAATGACATCTATTTGACTCAAAGTGGTGGTGGAGACTTTACACTTCTTATTGACCAGATAGGAAATACCAACATTATAGGTACATCAGGAGCTAGGGTTATAATGGCAGGCAGTTCTTTAGATGCTAACTTTAAACAACAAGGTAACTCAAATACTTTGGCAGCTAGTATTCTACAAGGCAACGCTTCCAGTTGGACTATGTGGCAAATAGGAGACTCTAATACATCAACTATTACAGCAGGCGGTAGTGGGTCAGTAGGTTCATCTGATTTTGACTACACCGCTACGGGTAACTCAAACGTACTTACCTGGTTGCAAGGCAGCTCAAGTGCAGCCACAGGTGGTAACTTTGATGCAGCCTTAACAGGTAACAGCAACGACCTAAACATCAGAAGTGAAGTAATTGGTGCAATCAACAACTGGGATATTGATGGTAACTCAAATGATATAGACGTTACTCAAATAGGAACGGATGACAAAGCCATTACATTTACGCTAGTAGGTGACAGCAACGATATTGATATTGACCAGACAACCGCAGCATCAGGAGTTACAGACACTATCAGCTTGGTAGCCAATTCAACAAGTGGCAGTATAAATATTGACCAATGTGCAAGTGGCTGTTAGTAGCCTTATTATCTAGTACAACTTATGCAGATATAGGTTCTATATCAGAACTGCGAGGCAACGGAGAAGTCTTACGCAGTACAGAGGGAGATAAGCTATTGGCAGAACTGTCTTTAGGCATTCTTAGTAATGACGACGTAAGAACTGGAGATGGCCGTATGGCGATACAGTTTTTAGACGATTCGGTACTTAAACTTACAGAGCATTCTAAAATTGTAGTTGATGAATACATCTTTGACCCTAATCCTAAAAAATCTAAGTTAGCTTTAAGGATGGCTAGTGGTACTGCTAGATTCATAACAGGTAAACTGGGTAAGATAGATAAAAAGAATATATCCATTAAAACTCCTTCAGCAACCATCTCAGTTTTAGGAACGGATTTCACCACAACAGTAGACGAGGTAGGTCGTAGCCTTATTATTCTTTTGCCTAATGAAGATGGTACAAGTTCAGGACAAATAACAGTAGAGACTTCAGCAGGTGTAGAAATTCTTAATAAGCCATTTCAAGCGACTATGGTAAGCGTTTCTGAGTCACCTCCTACCAAACCAGTAACTTTAATCAATATGACGTTAGGATTGATTAATAACCTTTTAATAATTAATCAACCAAAAGAAGTGCAAAAAGCAGTAGAAGAGCAAAATATTAAAAGCACCAACGTTTTAGACGTAGACTTTTTAGAAGAAAACTTTGACGAAGATGAGTTGGAAGAGGACGAACTGGAAATAGACAGATTGGATATAGATTTGTTGTCTGTAGACTTTTTAATAGATCTGTTGGCTTTTATTGAAGATGATGATTCAGGTGTGCAAAAAATAGGCGATGTAACTATAGAAGGTATTAAAGTTGGCTACGATTCTAAAGCTCAAGTGTATTCTTTTGTAGAAGGAGAAATGTTGACGTTCTTTAGAAGTGTAGACAACACAGTAGATCTACAAATAGCAAAAGAAAGTGCCTACGAAATAAGACTATTGGTAGGCGGTAAACTTATAGACATCACAGTAAACGGAGGGGGAGATGGTGAAATATTTATTAATCAGTCTGATTAGCTTTAGTTGTATTATAAGTTCTGCTAATAATACAATTACACTGCAACACAAAGGCAGTTCATCTGTTATTAACATCAAGCAAGTAGGATATACAAACAACGCTACTGTTTATTGCGGTCTTAGTAACGGAGTTTACTCTACCCATACTTGTACTAGGGCAGTAATCAATTTGAACACCACAGGGCATGGAAACACTACTAAAGCTTATTCACAATGGTCCAATCACACAGATAACGTATTTACCATTACACAAAATGGCGACAACAATTTAGGTTACTTAGATTTAGACAAGAATGACAACGTAGGTATTATAAATCAAAACGGCAACTCAAATACTGGCATAGTTCTGATGGCTGGAGACGACAACGCTTACACCATCACCCAAACTGGCAACTCAAAGTACGGAAAAATATACAGTTTTGGAGATGACTCTGACGCTACAATTACTCAATCAGGAACAGGAGCGCACAATGGCTACGTCTACAATTACAATTACGCAGACAACAACTCAAGCACCATAACGCAGTCTGGGAGTGGTTCACACGATGCAGATATTTGGTGGTATGCAGATGCAGACAATGGCGTGGCTTCTATAACGCAATCAGGTTCAGGAGATCATACTGCTAGGCTTAATTTCTACACCGATGATTACAACGTAGGCGTTACTCAATCAGGAGCTAACGATAAGTCATTTACTGCTACTTATAATTGCGTGAGCAGTTGTACCAAGACAGTTACAATAACTCAATATGATTAAACGTTTAATACCATTATCACTCATACTTATATTAGGGGCGCCTTTAGTCTTTCAGTCTACATTTACTGAAATTTTAAAACTTAAAATATTTGATGCCTTAATACCAGAACAACAAGAAAGTGGTTATTTTACTGTACTTAACATTACAGATGATGATATAAATAGAGAGGGTGGCTATCCGTTATCCAGGCAAAGGCTCTCTGAAATACAAACGCAGATTATAGATAGAGGAGCAATAGGTGTTGGATGGGTTGTCACCTTTCCTAATAAAAACAGAATTACTCAAAACGGCGATCAATTGTTCGCAGAAGCTTTATCTAAAGCACCCAGCGTACTTGCTATGTTTGAAAACGACAAAGGCATCTACCCTAAAACGACAGGCACAGTCATACTTGGTGAAGATCAAGGTGGCACTTTAGCTGCTGGCGTTACGCAAAACATTTCAATATTAGCAAACAACGCAAATCAAGGTATAGCTGTAGCTAGGCCAGAAGTAGACTCTTTGGTAAGAAGATTGCCACTTTTATTAAGAACTCCCGATGGTTGGGTGCCTGCTTACGGAACAGAAGTATTAAAAGTTTTAGCAGGAGCAGACACTTACGTTATAAAAACTAATGATAATGGTCTGGAAGAAATACGAGTAAAAGGCTTGCCTCCAGTTCCTGTAGATTCACTTGGGAGAAAATGGATCAGTTGGGTAGACACTCCTCAAACAAATTTATTAGAAATGAACGTAAAAGATAAATTTGTATTTGTTGGGTTTACTGCCAAAGGAATTATGCCTCAATTATCTACCCCCGTTGGATATTTAGAGCCTCATAAAATTCAAACTGCTTTAGCAGAGTCAATTCTTATAGAAAACAGTCCCTTTGTTCCTGATTACGCAATTGCTGTAGAAATTTTAATTTTTTTATTTTTTGTCTCTCTCACGTGGATAGTATTAAATGTTCTTGGGGTAACTAATGGCATAGTGACAGCGATAGGCATAATGGTTGTAACAGGCGTTTACGGAGCTTATACAATCAATCAAGGCATTTTGATTGATGTTTCTTGGACTTTTGTATCAGAATTTATAACTGGGACCGTTGCGTTCTATTTAAACTACCGAGAGCAGTATAAATTGCGTCAACAGATTAAAAAACAATTTGAACATTATTTAGATCCTCGCCAAGTTAAACGATTGCAAGAAAATCCTGAGTTATTAAAATTGGGAGGCGAAAAAAAATACGCTACTTTTCTTTTTACTGACGTTAGGGGTTTTACTTCAATGTCTGAAAAATTAGAACCAGAACAAGTTACTTACATAATGAACAGAGCCTTAACCGCGCAACAGACCGCAGTACAAAAAAACGATGGCATGGTAGATAAGTATATAGGTGATGCAATGATGGCAATATTTAACGCACCGTTAGATTTAGATTTCCATGAAAACAAAGCTTTGGATTGCGCAATAGATATACAAAAAAACATGGAAGATTTAAACATAGAATTAGAAGAAAAAGGAATACCACCAGTTGCCATAGGTATAGGCATTAATACAGGATATGCAGTTATAGGTAATATGGGTAGCGACACTAGGTTTGACTTTACAGCTATAGGAGATGCAGTTAATACCGCAGCAAGGTTAGAATCAGGAACAAAAGAAGCTGGTGTAGATGTGTTAATTGGTTACAACACTGCCATAAAGACCGATTATAAGTTAGAATTATTACAACCTTTAAAGGTAAAAGGCAAGGATAAACCGTTGGAAGTGTATACATGGGATTTAAATTAGCATTAATATTAGGAAGCTTACTGTTGGTAAGCGCTTCTGGGTCTTTGTACTATATTGATCGTTTGAATGACAAAATCTCTACGCTTAAAGGTAATCAGATAATTTTGGAAACAGAGATACAAAAACAAAACGATTCTATAAAGCAATATTTAGAAAACCAAAAGAATCAACAATTACAATTGCAACAACTTGAAGCTGATAAACAAGCTGCCATGCAAGACGTTAACAGGTTACGCAAAACATTTGCTAAACACGACCTAGACGAATTGGCCTTAGCCAAACCAGGTCTTTTGCAAAAAAGAGTAAACAAAGCGTCTACCAGAGTTATGACTACGCTTGAAAAATTAACCAACCCCAATCAGTTTGATGAAAAACCTAGCAATAATTAGTCTAAGCATATTTTTGGCAAGCTGTAGCTTGATGGATTCTGTAAAACCTGTAGAGGTTAGAAGCATACAAGAAAGAGCGCCTTTGTATCATCCCCCTTTGCCATACCCTATGAGCTTGTCAAAAGTAGATTGGGAAATAATTACACCAGAGTTAATGCAAGAATATCTTGATTTGGTAGAAAAAGGCGAAGCACCTAGAAAAGCTTATTACGCACTTTCAAGTAAAGAATACGAAAATTTAAGTATGGATATGGCTGAAATAACCAGATATACCAAAGATATACTGTCAATAATTAAGTATTATAGAGAATTAGATAAACCAAAAGAGAAAGATAATGAGTAAATCACCAGATGAATTTGTATACAGAGCTACTTTGGATCGTATTGTTGATGGAGATACGTTTGATTGTATATTAGATCTTGGATTTAACGTTAAGTTGCATAAACAAAGAGTTAGGCTTGCAGGAATAGATACACCAGAAAGCAGAACTAGAAACTTACCAGAAAAAGCACTTGGTTTAAAGGCCAAAGAAAGACTCAAAGAACTTTGCACTGGTACATTTAAACTTAAATCACTTGGGAAAGGTAAATATGGACGGATTCTTGGCATTCCTTATACAGAAGATGGCAAAGATATTTGCGCCACTCTTATCAAAGAAAAACACGCAGTTGAATACTGGGGCGGAACTAAGACAGGAAAAATCTTGGAAGACGGAACTTGGGGAGAATAATATGAACGCATCAAAAGAAGGTATTGAATTAATTAAAAATTTTGAAGGGTGCGAACTAAAAGCATACCAAGACAGTGTAGGAGTTTGGACAATTGGATACGGACACACCAAAGAAGTAAAGGAAGGTGATGAAATAAACCAAGAACACGCAGAGTTTATGCTTACCGAAGAAATGCCTGAGTACGAAGGTTATATAAATAGTATGGTTGAAGTACCTTTAGAACAACATCAGTTTGATGCTTTGTGTGCTTGGGTATACAACTTAGGCCCAACAAACTTAAAAAACTCTACTCTTTTACATGAGTTAAATTCTAGTAATTACAAAGAAGTTCCAAACCAAATAAAACGTTGGAATAAAGCAGGAGGCGAAGTTTTGCAAGGATTGGTAAGGAGAAGAGAAGCAGAAGCTTTGTTGTTTGAAAAAAAAGAATGGAGAAACGTATAAATGGCATACACCAAATTAACACTAAGACCTGGAATAAACAGAGAAGGTACGGCTTACGATAACGAGGGCGGTTGGTTTGACGGAAATTTAATTCGTTTTAGAAACGGACACGTAGAAAAATTTGGCGGTTGGGAAAAATTAAGTTCCAATACTTTTTTAGGAACAACAAGAGCTTTACACAATTGGATGAGCTTGGGTAGCAATCTTTATTTAGGATTAGGCACTACTCTTAAATATTACGTAAAAGAAGGAGACGTTTACAACGACGTTACTCCTATACGTGCAACCACTACTAATGGTATTGTTTTTGCAGCGACTAATGGCTCTTCTATTTTAACTGTTACCGACTCTTCGCATGGTGTTGTGGTAAATGATTTTGTAACCATATCAGGAGCTGCTACTTTAGGGGGTGTTGTAACCGCTGTTGTACTCAATCAAGAATATCAAGTTTCTTCAGTTACTTCAGCAAACGTTTATACAATAGTTGCTAAAGACACTAGCGGTGAAACAGTAACAGCCAACTCTAGCGACAGTGGTAACGGTGGTGCTGGTGTGGATGGTGCTTATCAAATAAACGTAGGATTAGATGCCTATGTACCTTCTGCTGGTTGGGGATCAGGGACTTGGGGATCAAGCACCTTTGGATCAACAAGTGCTATTAGTGCTAGCGGACAGTTAAGACTTTGGACGCACGATAATTTTGGTGAAGACTTAATCATTAATCCGCGTGGCGGTGGTATCTACAAGTGGGTACAAAACGATGGAACCGATACAAGAGCAGTAGATTTATCTGGTATAAGCGGAGCCAATTTGGTACCGACACTTGGTTTGCAAGTAATTACATCAGAAGTTGACAGGCATTTAATAGTATTGGGAGCCGATCCTATTGTTGGCAGCTCAAGAACTGGATCTATAGACCCGATGCTTATTTCTTTTTCTGACCAAGAAAACGCATTAGAATTTGAACCATTAATAACAAATACCGCAGGATCTTTACGTTTATCAAGCGGTTCTAAAATTGTAGGAGCTGTTAAGTCCAGACAAGAAATAGTTATATTTAGTGATACTTCTGTTTACAGCATGCAATTTGTAGGTCCTCCATTTACTTTTGCTGTTAATTTAATAAACGAAGCTACAGGTTTAATAGGGCCTAAAGCAGCCGTTACAGGGGACGCTGGCATATATTTTATGAGTTACGGAAGTTTTTATATTTACAACGGCAGTGTGCAAAAATTACCTTGTTCTGTATTGGATTACGTATTTTCTGATTTTAACGTTGGACAAGCTTTTAAAATACATGCTTTTACCAATAGCGAAAATAATGAAGTGGGTTGGTTCTATCCTTCTTCTTCTTCAGATGAAATAGATCGTTACGTTATTTACAACACACAAGAACAAGTTTGGTATTACGGAAATTTAGAAAGACACGCTTGGTTAGATTCTGGAGTAGAAAACTTTCCACAAGCTACAAACGACAATTACGTTTACCAACACGAAATAGGTTTCAACGACGATGGTAGTGCTATGACCAATGTTTTTATAGAGTCTAGCGACTTTGATATAGGAGACGGCGATCAATTTTCGTCCATATCTTCTATCATACCTGACATACGTTTTTTACAAGACGTCAACTCAGGTTCAGTAAACGTAGTAACCAAAGTAAGGAACTATCCAGGCGAGTCTTTAACCACCAAAGCTACATCAGAAATTAGCTCCAATACAACAAAAGCCAATATTAGAGCCAGAGGCAGGCAGGCTGTTGTAAGAGTAGAATCAAATGACGACCAATCAAATAGTGGTAATGTTTCTTTGGGATGGCGATTGGGTGCTACTAGACTAGACGTAAAAACCGATGGCAGAAGATGAGCAAACTGCTAGAAACTAGACTTCCTATTGAGTCTAATGAGTTTGCTAATCGAGACACTTTTAATCGTTTGGTTAGAATACTAGAAATTAATCTAGGAACTTTTGATCCCGACTCAACACCTCAATACAACGACCAACAAATCAGCACTTTGGCTTTTTCTACTGGTGATGTAATATGGAACACATCCATTGGTGTATTACAGGTTTATATAGGTAATAGGTGGATACAGCTACATACTCCAGCAAATCCGCAGGGGTACGAACTGCAAGCATCGGTAGGCTCTGTTTCTATTCAAACAAATGGAAACGTCACCGTAAGTTTAACTAGCTCCGTCTCAGGATGGAACATAGAAAATTGGTACTCATAGTAATATGCAAGCAGTTAAAAATGAACAATTTACAGAAAACTATCAAGTAAAGAATCTTTTACTTACGCAACCTGCTGATTGGTATATTGATGAAAATACCCTTAAAGCGGTTAAAGAATCTGAAAAAGATTTAAGTTTATTTTTTAAATCTGAAGGGCAAAAAGATTTACCTAATATGCCAATTAATAAATGTTTAACAGAACATTTTTCTGATGTTTACAGCATACCGTTTTTTTCAGAAATATTTTGCGATATATTTAAGGATGAAATGAAAAATATGGAAAGTTATTTTAACTTTACTACTAATCCAGAAGAAGACGAACTTAGACAAATACCAGAAATGGTATTGCAAGAATGTGTTCCTGAAATATACAGGTCTTTAATGTATGTAGTTTTAACCATTTTAAATCCTATTTTTATAGCTATTTGGGGCAGAACAATATCTGAGGGTGGTATTCAAGTAGCTAATTACAATTTAATAGACAAACAACAAGGTGCGTGGCACCACGATTCTAGTTCCGATATAAGTGTGGTAGTCCCTTTAAATACAGGCGATTACAAGGGTGGTGGGACAGAATTTTCAAAACGAGGAACTTTAAAACCTATACCTGTAGGTAACGCTTTAATGTTTCCAAGCTTTACCCACATGCACCGAGGAATGGCAGTAGAGTCTGGAAATAGATACCTATTGGTATTTTGGTTAGTAAATAAACAATCAGAAGAAGACAAAAAAAACAATTTTAATTTCATTTATAATTAACAGAAACCAATATAAAGGGTAAAATCAAAAGAATATGAACAGAATAGACAATAGCGGAACTGGAATAGCCGCACTAGGAAGAGACGAAGATCAATACATGGCTCACGTTGCTTTAGGGGAAATGGTTGTACCACCAGTTATTACGCCAGAAACTAGGCTGAGACTTTTGCAAGAAATGCAGGACGCTGGCCTTGATCCATCTGAGTATACCGTAGGGGATCGTATGTCCATCAATCCAATTACGGGTTTGCCTGAATTTGGATTTTTAAGCAAAGCTTGGAAAGGAATTAAAAAAGTTATTAAAGTTATAGCGCCTATAGCCGCTGTTATACCTGGACCTTGGCAATCATTTGCAGTTGTTTACAACAAAGCAAACGCCGTAAACAATATTGCGAAAGGAGACGGCGGATTAGGAGACATACTTACTTTAGGAGCTGGTGGATCGCAAAAATTGTTTGGAGATAGCGGAGCTATAAAAAATATTACATCTGGAGGTTTTAAAACAGCAGGGGGTGGTATTACAAATGCTTTTAAAAATATTGGACAAGTTGCCAAATTAGATAATTTAGGAAATGTTATAGAAGGAGAAACTGTATTTAATCCTTTTCAATACAGTAAAGAATTAGGAAAAACATACCTTGATGACCAAAAACAAGGATACGGAGGCTTCTTTAGTGATGTAGGAGGTGCTGATACAATTGGAGGACAGGCTTTCAATACCGTTACAAATACTGGAAATCCTATGAACGCTGCATTCACTCCTGGTATGGAAGGCCAAATGTTACAAACTTCTGGACAACCATCAGCAGGAGGACAACCATCAGCAGAGGATAAACAAGCTTGGTTAACCAGTAACTTTGATTTAGGAACAGAAAAAATAGTAAATGGACAATCGGTTATACAACATAAAGATGGTAACTTTTACACTCCAGAACAAGCTTTACAGATGTACAATCAAACTATTAATCAAACTGCATCTTCTGGAGGCACCCCAGATTGGATAAAAGCTATTGGCGACAAATTTGGATTTGGTGGGCGCAGCGGTTTGAGAGATGCTTATGGGGGAGATGGAAAAACACCTGGATTTATAAAAGGAATTGAAGACACTATAAAAGGTCAAACAGATCCTAACAGCAACAGTTTGTTTGCTGGCGGAGGTATGGGCGGTCTAGGTTCTTTAGGACTAGCAGGGTTCTTGGGTAAAATGGCTTACGACTCGGCTAAGAAAAAAGAAGGTGGAATATCTGAAACACCTAAAATAACAATGGATCAACTTGGCAGATACCAATTGGCATCCGATTTAGGGACTGGCGGTACTCGAAGTGAGTTTGGATTGGCCCCTGCACCTGTTAAATTAACCGTAGCAAACGGAGGTCCAATAGACAACAGGATGTACTATGCCGAAGGCGGTATAGCCGAACTGGATATGCGTGAGGGTGGTGAATCAGAAGGACCTGGAACGGGTACTTCAGACGACATACCAGCGATGCTATCCGATGGTGAGTTTGTAATGACAGCAGCAGCTACTAAAGGAGCAGGTTCTTTCAACGTAAACAAAACCAAATCAGGTATTGAACTAATATCTGGCGGAAAGTCATCTAGAGACAAAGGCGTGGAAAACATGCGTGAATTAATGAACATATTTGAGGCAGTTTAATGGCAGAAGTACCAGCATCAATTGATCCTGTATTAACAAAAATAGACAGAAACGAATATCTTTCTGATCCTTTTGTACGTGAAGCGTATTTTGGGTCGCCTGACACTCCAGGTTTAATAGCTCAAGCCACTAGCGCTGCTAACAGAGCTTACGGACAGCCAGCTATTATGAGGCAGACCGCAGGTTTGTCGCCTTTAGAAAAAGCGGCGATGCAAGGTGCTTACGGAGGAATTGGATCTTACCAACCTTATACGGATGCTAATTTATTTGGCATACAAGAAGGTATGGGCATGTCCAGACGTGCTGGTGAATTGGCTCAACCTTATTTTTCTGGTCAAGAACAATATTTAGGAGCTGCTACCGATACTGCTCGTCAAGCCGCTGGTATGCAGTTTGATCCAAACTTAACCAAACAATTTTACGATCCGTTTGAAAACAGAGTAGTACAACAAACAATAGACGACGCATTTAAAGGTGGTGAAATAGCCGACATATCGGCCAGAGCGCAAAACATAAGTAGCGGCGGAGAATCGGCTTTTGGTTCTAGAGCAAGACTGTCTGCCGACGAAAGAAGGGCAGCTTTAGGTAGGGGTATTGGAGAGTCATTAGCAGCAATACGTTCTGGAGGTTTCCAACAAGCGCAAAATACTGCACTAGGAGAATTTGGTAGGCAAGTGGGTGCCAGAGAAAGATTGGCAGGTAACTTATCAAGTTACGGTAATCAATTGGGTAATATCGGAGCAGCCAGATCAGGACTTGCAAGAGATATAGGTTCCGATGTTGCTGGATACGGCGGGCAAATAGGAAATCTAGGACGAACAGAATACGACTTGGCTTCTTCTCAAAGAAGAGAATTGTCAGACTTAGGAGGAATAGCAAGAGGTGTCAAAGAGACTGGACTTGGAAGACAATACGATCAAGCTCAACAGAATAGGTTTGCACCTACTCAAGCAGCCAGTTACGTACAAGGATTCTTGCCTCAATATCAAGGTGGTAAAACTCAAATCAATAAAACGTATGGCATGCCAATAGATCCTTACTCTCAAGGCATAGGAACGTTCTTAACTGCATACGGATCAATGAATCCTAATAGTGCAGCAGGAAATGCAGCAACTACAGTTGGTGGAGGATACACCTAGAAATGAATATCTTACAAAGAAGAATGTTTGCTAATGGAGATGCGGTTAGTTCTCAACCAACAACTTTACGTAGAGCAGTTACTGATCCTTATGCTGAAATTGCAAATTACACTTTAAGTGGTTACGCGCCAATAGAAATATTTGAAATACTGCAAGCTGACTATTTGCAAAGAGGTATGGAAATACCTTTTGGAATGGCTACGATTGAAAGAATTTCACAAGAATTAGGAGGCTCAATGAAAGAGAATCCTAAGTTTATTGGTCCAAAAATCCCTCAAGACCAAGCAAAATCTAGAATAATGGAAATTACACCAGAAACAGTCAACCCAAATTTATCGGCTGATCCTAGCTCTGAATTAGGCCGAAGATTAAGAGAATTAAATCCACAAATACAACCTGAAAGTCTTGATATTACAGAGCAACTCAATCAATTAGGAGCTGTAGAAAATCTTTCCAATACAGATGTTTCTAATGTTGAAGGCAAAACTTCTGGAATAGAAGGTTTTGAACTGTTACCAGAAGGCTCAAACGATGGTTTACCTGTTGTTGAAGAAACTGTTAGTAGTATAAAAGACAATCAAGTAATAATTGGCGACAGAACTTGGACGTTTAAAGATATAGATAAGTTTGAGCAAGATGTAAAAGATGGCATGTTGGATGGAACGGACTTGTATCCTATTCTTAATGCTGATGGAGTACAACGTGGATCTGAAATACAAAGAATTTTAAATAAATTTGCAGAATTTGACGAACCAGAAATAATGCCAGGTAGAGCAGCAGCAAATATAATGGGTACCGCACAAGAAGACAGAGCTGGCACTATCAGCGCTCCTGGAGATTTTGGATCTACTGCACAAAACATAGCATTGGCTGGCGTAAGAGGTGGGCAAAGTTTAGCAAATGTAGGTATTGGAGGAATAAATTTATTAAATAAAGCTGGAGATTATGTATCTGATTTTTTTCAAGGACCTGATATACAAGGTGCAATTAAAGGACAGAGAGGTAGAGAAGCTGCTTTAGAAAGAGAAAATCCACCCGTTGAAAATGTTTTTGACTTTATACCTTTAACAGAAAAAAGAGATATTGCTGCAATGCGTTTGGATCAAATGGTTGGTGTAGATAGCTCAGATACCATAGATAAATCTTTAGAAGATTTATCTGAAGAGTTACAGCCAATACCTCCAAAATCTCAAGCTGAAATTGATACGGATCAACAAAAACAAGATGAAGAAGCTATAGAGAAAGATGTTAAAGATAATTCTAAAGATCCTATTACTTCTAAAGAAAAAGAAGCAGTTGAAGAAGCGGCAGCGGTAGCAGTAGTTGCCGAAACACCTCAAGTAAAACAACAAAGAATGCTTAATAATCCTAACTTTACAAATTTGTTAAGAAATATTGGCATTAGTATGGTAGAAACAGGAGATATTGGTTACGGCATTTCTCAAGGTTCTGCTCAAACTGCAAAAGATCAAATGGTTGCGGAAGAAGCAGAAAGGCAACTCAGACTAGAATCTGAATTAAGCGGTAGCGAGTTTGCAGAATGGTTAGCTAAAGAAGATATAAAGAATGCTAATAAATTTAGAGACAACGAATCTAATTATGCTGAAGCACTAGGTCAAACTATATTTGAAATTGAATCTTCTGATGCAATTTTACTTGCAATTACTCAAGCTAAAGAATTAGTAGCAACTGGAGACGTAACTGGACTTTCGCCAGCTTTCCAACAATTAGTAAACAAAGCTGCAAGACAACTTGGTATCAGCGTAAAACTTGCTCCAAGAGAAATTGCGCAAAACATAATTAACGATATTATAAATGGAAATATCAAAGAACTTACTGGAGAAAGTGGCAGAACCATTTCTAACTTAGACCGAGAAGTAGCTAAAAATTTAGTTGGCGCTATTGATTGGAAAGCAGACAAAGAAAATGTTACGGCTAAATTAGATATGGCTTATAACAGAGCAAAAAGTAAATACAATTCAAGTTACATGAGCTATCAATCTAAACTAAAACCTTATGAACGGTACGGCCTTACACCTCCTTTTAAATTAGGCACGCCAAATATAGGACCAGACGAAGAACGTATAAGATTAAAAATTACAAATTAAAATGATTTACGAAATTGAAACACCCGATGGAAGAATTATTGAAGTTGAAGGCGAGCCAGGTCAAGAAGAAAAAGCCATACAAACTGTAAAACAGTATTTAGCAAAAGATGCTGCGGGTAAAGTTTTTAACGAATCTAATTTTGATTACGAAACGGGAATAGACAATTTACTTTTGCGCGGTCAATTGGATATGGCCGAAACTCAAGAAGAAAAGGAAGGCGTGTTGCAAAAATACGTAGGATCTCAAGGTTTTATATACGATGCCAATGGGAAATTAGCCATTACTCCTGTAGGACAAAAAAGATTAAATTTAGAACCTTCTGATAAAAATATTATTGTTGACGAAGAAGGTATGTCAATTGGGGACTTTGCTGATTTTGCAGGGACAATTGGACCTATTGCTGGAGCAATAGCAGCTTTAACCCCACAAGGTAGAGCTTTTAAATTTTTAAAACCTTTTTTTAAAAATGATCGTTTGGTAAGGTCAGCAGCAGTTGCTTTAGGGTCTGCTGGCGGTAAAGGTGTTGAAGAAGCAAGTGAACTTTTACTTGGAACACAAAAACAAGAAGCTGATGAAATTGCAAAAGATTTAGCTATTGAAGGAGTTATTGGCGGATTGTCTCAAGGAATTTTTGAAGTTGCTGGAGCAGGATTTGTAGGAATGTTAGGAAGAAAGGCAGATGCAGGAGACATTGATATTATAAGAGCCATAGCTCAAGGGGCTGATCCTAAAGAAGTAGAATTTTTAGCAACACGTTTAGGAAGAGAACCTAGTTTTAAAGACATACTAAAAGCTCAACAAGAAGGAGTTATTAGCAGTTTTACTCCTGCTGCTGTTTCACAAAGCGGATTAAAAAGAGCAATTGCTGGAAGAATACAAGCAGCGTCAGAAACAGTATTTGGAAGAACGGAAAGAGACAAACGTTTAATTCAATATGGAACGCAAAGAATACAAAATTTTTTAAAAAAACAAGACGACGTAACTTTGTCTTTGGATGATTTTTCCCAAGCCATACAAACTGGTCGTTTAACAAAGGGCGAGATAGATGCCATTTTAGGGAATCTTTCTAAAACTTCTGTAAAATCAAATCAAGCTTTAAATGAATATATTAATAACGCCATCAAACTTATTGATGATGGAGCTTTTACGGCTGGCTCAGACAGAATTGCGGTAGGTCAAACTTTAAGAGATCAACTTAAAACATTGTACGACGCAAAATTTGCGTACACCGAAGTAAAAAACGCAGCAGGAGAGTTAGTTAAGGAACCAGGAGAGTTTGTAAAGAAAAGCCAATTAATAGATGATTTTTTAAATGCCAAAGGTTTGCAAGCTTGGAAAGGAAATGTAGGTTTAAAAGTAGACGATCTAATAGAATTTATAGATAAAGCAACAACCAAAGGACCTGGTTTAGAATTATTACAAGCTTTAGAGGGTGTTCAAGGGGGTTCTATAACAACCATTAGAAGAATATTAAAAAACGTAGAAGAAGAAGGAATTTCTTTGGAGGCTTTAAATCAATTAAGAGGTACTTTTTTAACCATTGGTAGAGCTGCTCCAACACAATCAAAAGAAATTACCAGATTCATTAGTACCATTACTAAACAGATAGATGATATTTTTGATAAGCTAGAATCGGGTGTGGGTGTAGATGAGATGATAGCTAAGTTCAATAGTTCCCCAAAACGTCCTTTCAACCCAAATCAAAAAAAGATTGATGCAGAGTCGCTTAAAGCTGCTGTAAAAATGATTAGAGGTTTTAATAAAAATTATCAAGAAGCTATGCAACCGTTTAACAATGTAATTGTTACGGACATAAGACAAGCAGCAAGAAGAGGTGCGTACGACGTAGACGAAATATTTCAAAAAATAATTAAAAAAAATCAACCAAACATTTTAAGAGGTGTTTTAGATGCTATTCCTGGAGGGAACGCTAAAAATGCAATTAAAAAAGATTTACAAGAAACTTTTGTAAGAGAGGCATTGGAACACCCTAATGTAATTAACATAGAAACTGGACAAGTAAATCCTACTGCTTTTGCTAAATTTTTTAGAGATAAATTAGGCTCCACGCAAAAAGTATTGTTTGACGACATACCTGATTTACCTAGAATTTTGTCTGATTTCAATAAAATTAACAGAAGCTTTAAGCCTGAAAGATTGGAAAAAGTATTGGATAGCATTAAAGATAGAGGACTTAAAAATTCATTAGACGATTTTATAGAAGGTGAAAATGCTTTACACGCCGCTGAAGTAGATCAATTATTTAAAAGAATTAGATCGGCTGAACCTGATGAAATTATAAATTTAGTATTTAGAAACGGTCAAGCTACAAATATAGCAAAACTAAAACAAACCCTAGACCCAAGCACGTTTAAAAATGTACAACAAGACAGTATGCGTGAATTGCTAAGAGTAGCAAAAGGTCCAGGTAAACGTGTTGATGAAGTTTTTAATCCAGAAGCTTTAGAAAGAGCTTTAAATTCTAAAGGTGATGACGCGCTAAGAGAAATGTTTAACGAACCTGGTAAGCCAGATACAGTAGCTGCTTTAAGAGATCTTGTTAGAGATTTGCGAGTAATGACAGTAAGTGAAGGAGGAGGAGCAGGTTCTTTAATAGCAGGAGCGGTTGCTGTAAATGCCTTTAATATAGCTATGTTCCCTACATTAATACAATTGGGTATTATGAAAACTATATTTATGCAACCAGCCGTTGTTAGGAGATTGGCAAAAGCCGATAAAGATAGTATTAATATTGTGATGCAAGCCTTTAAAGATGCAGTTAGATTGGCGGGTCCTATAACTTTAGGTGAAGGCGTTGTAGACACAGCAGGAGAAGCTTCTAATTTTATTGAAGAAAAAACTCAACAAACTTTAGAAGATAGCGGTATAGATTTAGGAGATGCAGCTCAAAAATTAAACCAAGATTTTAAAGAATTAAAAATTCCTAATCAAACTTCTAATATAAGTTTACCTAAAATTAATTCCGTTACCCCGCCGCCAAGAACAGCAGGTGTCAGCAGAAGTCTACTAGGCGGATCTATTGCTAACGAAGATATAGCAAACCGTAGACAGAACCAAGGGATAGCAGGACTGGTTTAAGTTAACCCCAACTCTTCCCGATCAAATCCTAACGCGTGGTCTGACAGACAGACCAATTCATCTTTACTTAAATGTATGTATGGCTCTGAGTCCTCTGGCAGTTGCGGTTCAGCTATTGTACCGAAACGTACGTCGTAGACTTTGGTTCTGTCCCAAGTGTGTGAATACACGCTGTCCGTCATAGCAAACACCAGGACGAATGGTTGGTTGGTAGCCAAAGACAGAGCAGCTCCCATACGCAACTTGGATGCGCTCAGTAACAAAGTGTCGTACTTATTAATACCAAAGCTACGGCATTTAACTTCTAACCAGAACGAAGACTCCTTGCTCTCGCACCAATAATCTAGGCCGTAACTGACTGGTAGCTTATGACACCTTACGCCCCATAATCCTTCTATAAATCCAGCAACACGCTCTTCGCGCTTTTGATCGCTGATCGTTTCCATCTTCGGTTTCGCGTTCATTTGTAACTCCTTCATAAATATGCTGAGTCAAACGATGCAGAACTACGAAAGGTATGGAGATTGCCGTTACCGACAACACCAAGATACCTATAACCACATAAACCCACACCGTCATTAACTCATACATCATTTGTTTTGTTTCTTTAATCATCGAAAAAATTAGGATCTATTGCGACTATTCTTTTCATTGGTCGCCCTGTTTGTTTTACTCTGACGTCTTTTTCTTGTATCTCTCCCGCGTTCATTAAGCGAGTGATGATTTCTTTTACTTCAAAAGACTTCATTGATCTGAACAATTCTCGTCTGTCTATATCTCGACGACTGATGCCCATTTCTCCTTGCGTCCTTATAAAGCTAAGAACTTGCTTGATACGGCTTTCCATTTCAGACCCTGCTACCTTGTCTTCACACGTAGCTACCATTATCTGATCGTAGTAATAGACGTAATCTATTGCCCACTTGGTTATATCTCCTCTTATCGTATTGGTGTGTGGATTGTCAGCTAGAGCGCCTATCAAAGCCAAACGCATCGCTTTCTCTCTTGTTCTGGAGAGCAGTACTTCTAGGCCGTCCTTTTCTAATTTGTTTTGTTGATCCACCAATTCGTAAGCCAACTTATCCAAAAGCTTTCTGGAATCGTCGTCGAACTTTACCACACGTTGTTTAAAATCTACCTCTGAGTTGTCTCTGGCTATCTGCTCCATTTCGTTATTGGTTTCCCTGACCTTACGCACCCATTCCAATATGGCGTGGGACGGTTCTACGAATGGCACCATTCTGCCTACCGTTCTTGGCAGTTTGGACTCAACAACAATAAAACGATTTAGAAATCCGTCCACAATTCGCCCTGTTGATAAAGCACCGTAAAAGTTTCTAGGAACGGACATGCCAACCAAGGTTATTGCGGGTTTAATTGTTGAACGATCTAAAGCCTCTTGTTGCTGTTTTTGGGTCAGAGTCATCATAGAGTAATTGTCTGGTCTGATCGTACCGTGGCAACGTCCCCACGTCTCCATAAGGACTTGTATGGCATCCTCTTTGTTGGAGTTGGAAGACTTAGATATACTTTCCAATCTTTTACCAAATTCATCCATCACGGTTATGTGTGTTGGCTTGTGTCTTAGTAAGCTGTAAACCGCACCGCTTGACGTGTAACCGTCTCCCGCCATTATCTCTGCGTGTCCTGCACCATCTAGTACGGCTTCCATAACCGTCTTAACGTTTTCTTTACCCTGTCCAGATTTGGCAATACACATAAAGAACATGGAACTAAAATTGTTCATATCCGTTTTGTACATTCTACCCAAAGATACAGAACCAATCGCTAGGGCGGTTTGCATAGACAAAGCAGGTTGTTCTATCTGCGCTATGGTTTCTGAGTATTCGTATATGTCTTTTACAATACCTGGAGGGTTGTATAAATCGGTTGGTTCACTTACGTTGTACTTACGTTGTATGAAAGCAGGAGCTTGTTGGTTCTTCCTTTCATGTGTCTTTAATATAGAGTTAACCGTCGTAGATATTTCTGATCTTGGTAAAGGCGGTTTGTTTTGTTGATTCCAAGACTGAACAAAGAAATCAACCATTTCTATACTTACGTCTTTTGCTATTAAGTTTCCTGCTAATCGAGCGGCGTTGTCGTTACGGCTACCCGCAACCACACCTTCCATTGAAAACGGTGAAGTAATGGCCTTGCCATTTAACTTCTCAGCACCCGTAATCATTACCCAATGTTCTTTGGTTAAGTTTGGTAAATCGCTTGTGTCGTGCCAATCCCAACCGTCTATGAACTTAGGTTCGTATATGGCTCCTGTTGCGTGAATGTTGTAAGGAGCAATAATTAAACCACCGCGTCCTCTTATGTCTATCAGTTTGGCAGGATCTGAGGTTTCAGTTCTTCTGGCAACAAACGTTGTGTAGTTTTCTGGGTTGTTGTAGTAATAGTGCATACCCTTGCCTGTAACTACTTTGCAAGGAGTGTTGGGTAGATTTTCTTCTGCCCATATACACGCTTCTGGTGTGTCTGCGTCCACCACAATAAAGTCTCCGCAGATTAAAGCCACGACCAAATCGTCGCGATTTTTAAACCACCGAGTTATTTCTTTCGTCGTCGGTTGCCGCTCTTTGAACTGTTGCCAGCTCCCCAATTCTTTAGGGGGTACTTTATTATGTCTTAATAATGGTACGGGACTGTAACCACTTTCTGCATAAGCAAGAGCAAGCTCCAACGCAGAATCTTGCGCAGTTGCTTTGACGTTTAACACTAATCAACCGTCTTTTTGGCTTTAGCGGGTTGGTCAATGGGTCCAAAGATTGATTCAAAGTCTAACTTACCTTTGGTGGCTCTGATTATCTTTTTAGCTTGTTCTATAGAAGGCTGTCTAAGGCCGTATCTCCAAGCTTTTGTTGAGGCAGAGGAGCAATCAAAAAGCTCTGCTGCTGGGTCTATTCCTATAAATTCTATATACTGTTTTAATGTTATTCGTTCCACATCACGCTCCTTAAATTCTGGCTCAAGTCCTTCTGAATACAAATTCATAAGGTCCTTTTCACCAAGTTGTTGTTGACGGTAAAGGTAATTAATCTTCCATTGGTTCTTGTTTTTTTCTTTGTTCATTGTTACTATATGTTTAATGTTGTTTTCAACACATAGTAAACGAAAACAATTTTGTTATCAACTGGAGAAAGTAAATGAACGATAAAATATTAAATCGTATCAAAAGTCCCAACGAGTTAGTAGAGCAGCAAGGCGCCAAGCTGTTGGTCTACGGCGAGAGTGGGGTCGGAAAAACTACCCTCTGTCAGACAGCACCAGGTAAGACCTTGGTTGTCAGTATGGAAAGTGGTTTGTTGTCTATCAAAGATGCTGAAAACTTGGATGCAATCGAAGTAAAAGAAGCGTCAGAGATAGAAGAGATTGCTCAACTCTTAGAGAATGGAACCTTAGACTACGATACCGTCTGCTTAGACAGTATCACTGAAATGTCTGAGATTTTGTTGTCTCAAGAGAAAGCAAAAAGTAAAGATCCTAGACGTGCGTACGGCGAGGTCATCGAAGTGATGATTAAGACGATGCGTAGATTTAGAGATCTGCCATTGCACGTGGTATTCATCGCCAAACAAAGTAGGGAACGCGATGAGTCTTCTGGCATGTTTCATTATCAACCGATGATGGTTGGGGCAAAGCTGCCCACTCAAATCCCATACTTCTTTGATGAAGTTATAGTGATGAGATCATTTGAAGATGAGAATGAAGAAGGTAAAAAAGTAACCGCTCGTTGGTTACAAACGAGACTTGGGCAAGGATATACTGCCAAAGATCGTTCTGGTAAATTGGAAGAGTTTGAAAGTCCAAACTTGACTGATGTAATTAATAAACTTGGATTTGCAGGAGGTGCAGAATGAATGACTTTGAAGGATTTGATTTTAATGTAGACGATGCGGGTAGCGATAATACAGCTATCCCAAAAGGCGACTACCCTTGTGTGGTAACAACGTGTGAGAAAAAGAAATCTCAAGCGGGTAACGACATGATATGGCTAGAGCTAGAAGTAACGGGTGACGAATACGCAGGTTGGAATTTGCGTAAACCGTTTATGCTTTGGCAAGACAACCCAACGTATCTTGGGTATGCAAAAGCGGATTGGGCCAGATTGTGCAAAGCCATAGGCTTTGGTAACGACAACCCACCTAAAAGCGCACACGATCTACACGGTAAAGCGTTTATTGTTTCGGTAGCAATAGAAGAAGCGGAAGCTGATTCTGACTACGGTGACAGCAATAAGATCGTTGGTTATAAGTCACTAGAAAGAAAATCGGCTCCGAAAGCTGCTGATCTTCCACCTAGTATGGGTGAATCTCCCCAAAGTGAAACGTCTGCCCCAGGCAAACCTACACTTTAAAACCGTCGGCTACGCTAGGAGTCGCTAAGAGCAAACGCTCAACCTAGCATTTTTATTTAGAGTACAGCTTCCAATTGGTCGCTAAGACCGACAAAAAATCATCCATAGACAATACGGCTACCTTAGAGTGGTCCTTTTGCCAATCCAAATTAATAGCCGATAGAGGAACGCAAACTCGAATGGGTCTGCGATTAAATTTGTAAATCAACGCGGGTATCTTGCCGTTACTAGCCTTGCAGACTTGTTCCCACCAGGCAGGACGCAAAAGATCGCCTTCTTTATAGAACTTACATTCTATTGCAAAGTACGGCATCTCCAAATCGCATTGATCCTTCTGTTGGTATTGATCCAGATTGCGTTTGGTCTGGTAATCAATACCCTCTTCAATAAAGAACTCATTTAGGATCTTAGCTATATCACGCTCAAACTGAGCGCCTTTGTTTCTTGAATTAATCTTGGCCATCTAAATCAAGTGTAACAATATTTGGACTGTTGTGAATGGTAGCTTTGGTTCCTTTAAGATACTTCTTATAAGACTCTAGGCTTGCAGACATTTCTATCCAGGCTTTGTCCATTTGCTCTTTGGTTATTACAAACACTTTACTCGCGTAAGGTTCTTTCTTTTCTTGCGCTACGAATACAAACTCTTTGACTCGGTAGCCTGCGGCTTCCAATCCTCTTCTGTACCAAGCGGCTTGTTGATCGTAGCCGTACTTCAATACAGACTCTAGAAACAATTCTGGACTGCAACTGAACGTGGTTTTGTAATCCACCGCTACAATCTCAAAGTCTTGGTGTGGTCCTTGAGGAGAACAGATAACGTCTGGTCTGCATTTGCAAAGCACGTCCTCCTCGTACCAATAGAAAGAGGCTTCTGGTATTTTGTTTTTGCCATTCAAATATATATCCGATTCTGGAATGATGTTGGATGCCATACCTTCTATAGCCAGGTAATCTCTTTCGTTGATAACCACCAAGCCACGATCTATAAAGTCTTGCTTCAAATCCTTACTGACCTTTGTATAGGGAGATCCAACGATCACGCCGACGTTGTCGTTAAAGGTGGCCTCGCCTTCTACCAACATATAATGAGCGGCAGTACCGAAGTTCATTGCGGGGGTTGTCTCCACTTCAGTCGATATTGCATGGAGTTGGCTGTCTGCAAACTTACGCACAAAACTGGAGCTGATTCCCACGTCTGAGTGATACACCTCGTTGGGTATCTCTCGTATGACAATGGCATCGCCTTTCTCTATCGGGTCGTAATTTTCTAATTCAGGTATCTGTTTCATTTGTATCCTCTAATTCGTTAATAAACTCTACTACGTTTTTTTTTGAAAGTTTTGTAAGCGTGGATGCTATTAAGAACATCGCCAACTGTTTTCTTTCGTACTCTGGAAGAGGCAGTAACTTTTCCAAAAATTCTTTGTACATTGCTGTTTCCATATTTATCTCCTAAAAGGGTACGTCGTCGTCTTCGTCCCACGTTTTTTTATAGGCACGTTTTTTGCCTTTCGGTTCTTCTTGTTTAAGTTGAAAATCCTGTTGCATCTTAAAGTAATCCTGGATTACCTCTTTGGTTTCTTTTTCCTCGTATTCTAACAGAGCGGTTTGCACCACCTTGTCGCAGTTGATTGGTTCAGGCCAATAATCTCTCAGGTTTTTAAGATACACTAAGTTTTCCTGTACGGATTTACGAGGGTTGTATTTGGGTTTGCCTATCGCTCCCCAAAATTCTTTTATTGGTTGCAGTTCTTCGTCGTTGCCAACAAACGTCAAATCAAACTCGGTTTTGTCGTAAGGCAAAAACATAAAGGTTCCGTCTTTTTTCTTAAACGGGTAACAACGCAGAGGTTTACCTATCGTCATTTTTAAGCACCTTTTTGTAAGCGTCTTCAAAAACAACAGGATGATGTTGGCAGATGTAATTCATAGCTTCTGCTATTCTACCCAACCCTCTCATATCCTCTAACAGTTGCTCTATATGGTCTGGACCGTATATTTTTAATTTTTGTCTGGCGTCGTCGGTTAGGCTCTTTTCTATTAACAATTCTAAGTCATTCATATCTTTCTCCAAAAGTTATAAGACAATCGTACTTGAATTATTTGCTATTGTCTACACAAGAGTATAGACTAATTGTAAATTACTTAGGAGAAAGTGAAATGGCAAAGATAAAAATAGATAAAAGAACTGAAGAGTGTGCGTTTATTGAAGTAGGAAGTGTAACAGTTTACGTTGACGATTCAACAGAAGAACAAATAGTAGAAGTTTCTAAAGACGGTAAAACTTTATACGATTCATTGGGAGAAAACATATGAATATAAGTTTATATCAGTTTGAATTACAAGAAGCGATAGCTCTGTATTTAAAAAAAGAACACAACGTTGTCATCGATACCGACGACATAGATTACACTTCCATTGAATACCAGGAGCGAGAACAAGTGTTTAAAAAACACAAAAATGGCAAAGTCATCAAGAATGAACACGGACACCCAGAGGTGGATTGGGAAAACTCACCTTACAAAACAAAGCACATAACGATGGGTGAAATAGACGAAATATGCCTCAGTATTGTTAGTCGAGGGGAATGAAATGAGTCAATACAAACAAAGAAGCTACGACGGTTATCAAGAGATCTTGGACTTGGTTAGAGAAATTGTTACACGCATCGCTCCAGAGTGGGCCGCTTCCGCTATCAATAAAGAGATAGACGCACGGCAAGAGGAAATAGAAGAAATCTTGTCAGGCAGAGCTGATATGGCAGAAGAAATGGAGTCCAAAGATGAGTGAACAGCTTATAATAAATATTGTTGCGGAATTCAAACGCTTGAGCGCAGAGGATCGCAGTTTTGTTTTAAAGACACTTAAAGAAATCCAGGACAAAGATGCAGAAAGAAATTAAAACGTACAAGTGGGAAGTCACTTACGGAACGAACAAAGGCAAACCTTTTAAAAAATACACGAAAGTGGAAAGGAGTCGACAGAGGTAATACATACGATCTCTATAATATAATAGATATGCAGTTGCACCCTTTCTCCGTAAGAAAGTAAACAAATGACTTGAGGCGCAGTCAGCAACGAAGCGTCTCACCTTACACTATAATAATAATATGAATGTACTAAGTTTGTTTGATGGAATGAGTTGCGGGAGATTGGCTCTTGACCGCTTGGGTATTGAAGTTGATAACTATTATTCAGCAGAAATAGACAAGTACGCTATCCAGGTGAGTGAAGATAATTACCCAGACATCATACGTTTGGGAGACGTTTGCGACGTTAAGGCCAAAGATTTACCCAAGATAGACCTAATATTGGCGGGTTCGCCTTGTCAGGGTTTTAGTTTTGCGGGCAAGCAATTGGCTTTCGACGATCCTAGATCTGCACTCTTCTTTGAATTCGTTCGTATCTTGAAAGAATGTGAGCCTAAATACTTCTTACTAGAGAACGTAAAGATGAAGAAAGAGTTCTTGGACATCATCTCGCAACAAGTGGGTGTTGAACCCATACTCATCAACAGCGCCTTAGTTAGCGCGCAGAATCGCCAAAGATATTATTGGACAAACATACCAGGCGTAGAACAACCCGAACAACGAGGGGTGGTTCTTAGAGATGTATTGGAAAATGGTTTTGACAGCGAAAGAGATAAAAGTTATTGCTTGGATGCAAATTACTACAAAGGCAGTAGCGTAGAAAATTATTTTAAAAAAAGCCGTAGGCAGATGGTTTATCAAGACGAAACCCACGACACACCTAAACAAGTAGGTACAGCAGAAGATATTAACGGTCACGATATATTAAAAAGAGTCTACTCGCCTGACGGTAAAGCACCTACCTTAACCGCAGGCAATACGGAACAGTACATAGAAACCCCTAAAGTAGTTGGAGGAGCTTGGCGTGGTCGTTCTTTAGATAAGGACGGTAAGAATGTGGATTGGAAGTCTACAACGCCTAAACAAATGTTAGAGTTGCGTAAGGACGAAAAAAGTAACGCTTTGAGTCAAGTGACTAAAGATAACGTAATCGTACAATCCTACAGAGAGGTTAGGACAGAAGAAGCGAAACGCTTACGAAGAGAGAGCAAACAAAAGACGGGTAAAGATCATACACCCTTTCGCGCAAAGGAATTAGTTCCTAGAGAAGACGGTAAGGTGGGTCCGGTTACACCTGGACTGAACAACGATCACCTAATCAGTTTACAGAAGTTGCCTTTACCTGAAGAAGATGTTGGCGAAAGAATCGTAGTAGATGAAGAAAAGAAACAATTAATTATCAAAGAAGCTACGAATAAAGGGTTTACTGTTATAGAGGACGGGGATTGTTTTGATATAACTCACTTTGATTCAAAAACCAGAAGAGGTCGCAGTATGAAATATAAGTGCAACGCCTTAACTGCGGGTACTTATAATTATATGCGTTACGAACATCCCAAAGATGAAAGCTCAGACGTCTATTGGCGCAAACTTACTCCGATTGAATGTGAAAGATTACAAACCGTTCCAGACAATTATACGGCTTCGGTCAGCAACACGCAGAGATACAAAATGTTGGGCAACGGTTGGACGATAGAAGTCATTGCACACGTATTGCAGAACATGAAGACACTTGAGGAAGGTGGAGAAGTTCCAGAAAGTAAAGGACAAACGGGGTTTGAATTCTAATTTAGGCTATACTGTCGGTATGACACATTTAAAGATAGTAAAACTGGAAGACCACAGACCGAACCCAAGTCATTTAGAAGGTAAAGACCGCCTGGACAATCTTTTTGAAGACTTTGTTACGCGAGGTGCTAACCCTCAAACCGTAAGTGAAATGATCTTGGCCTACGGGATATGCGAAGTCATTAATTACTCAACAAAACCTGAAAACGGCCTTGATGCGATCAGTCGTTTGCTCTCGGACAGCTTTAACTTGCACATAGACAGAAATGAGTTTTACGACCCCGAATTGGGGGGTTTTGTCAAAAAGGACGATGATGAATGACAAAACTATTGGCTTGAAACCCCTTTAGTAAAAGGTTTTGGCGTTTTGTCAGTTTTGTCACGTATAGGGGCATTCTGACAAAAAAGATAAAAATAGAGAAGAAATAGAAAGAAAAATATAAGGGTAGGTAAGTAATAGTATGACAAAAGGGGGGTTTTATATAATATATACTATATATAGAGAGCTAAGAACCTTACTGTTGCTCACTTCTTCGGAAAAATTAGTTTTGTCGGAGAGAGTGTGACAAAACTCTGACAAAACTAAATAAAGTATGACAAAACTAAAATCAGGAATAAGAAAATCATTGGAACCAGAAATAGTAGAATTGTTAGAAAGTGAACCCGTTGTTAAACTAGGGAAGATGTTCCCAGGAGCGAGAATAGTATATGCCAAGAGACTTAAACATACGAAAGTCGGTAACGATAGATAACACGTTAGAAGATACCGAGGACATGCCGATTGAGTATCTTAACCACGACGAGAAACAATTAACCAAGCGACAACGCTTGTTAGTCTGGAACGCAGTCAACGATCCGCAATTGACGTTTGCAGAAGCAGCCAAGAAAGCAGGGTACAAGAATCCCGTTGTAGTCGGGAGATTGATGCGTAAGCGAGAGGACAGTAAATACGCTCACGTTCGTCGGGAGTACGAACGCTTGATGTCGGAAGCAAAACAAAAGTTTGAACTCACGCACGACAGAGCAGTAGAAGATTTGTATAAACTTCGGGATGATGCCTGGGCAAGAGGAGCTTTTAACGCAGCCATACAAGCTCAAGGATTGCTGTTAAAGGTCGGGGGACTGATCGTAGATCGTCGGGAAGTGTTGCATGGGAAGATAGATCAAATGAGTCGGGATGAAGTAGAACGTAGATTACAGGACTTGCTCGGATCTAAAGCTGTCGGGTTGGAAAATAAGGAAGTTAAGACTTTAGAAAAGAAATAAACCTAGCTAGTAGCGGTTTGTTTTTGCCGTAAATCTCATCAAACACTTGTCGGGATTCTTCTTTAGTCGGGATTTCCATATCAAACTCTCTGCGTTCTTCTAAGTTTAATCGTCTCCAGACCTTAAAATTTTCTTTGTACGTTCTGTTTTGGTTGTATTTAAAATCTTCCATCAGCTTTTCTCCTCTTGTTTAATCAGTCGGGTTAGATACCATTCGGCCTTTCTAAGATCCAAAACGCCACCTTTGTCTTTGTATCGGGTAACGTACTTGATGATATTGCCCTCCAGGTAGTTCATTGAGTGAGACTGGATATAATCAGTTGTCTCTATTCCTTTGCGGTAATAAGGTGGGTTTATATTATCGTTCATTGTTTGACTCCTCTATTATTTTTGTTTCTGTAACCTGTTCTTCATCTCCTCCATAGTCTAATCCGCTTAAAGTATGTCGCTCAGTATCAGAACTCCCACACATACATAATTCTTCTGCTTCCTCTTTTGAGTCAGCTTTTACTGTATATTCAGAATAGCCTATCCAAGATGTTTTTACTTTATAGGTTTTCATTGTCGGACTCCTTACTAGAACGATCATAAATGGTAGCAACATTAGACCATTCTCCATTTTCAAGAATATCTTCATAAACATGCAAGTTATAGTCTATCTGTCCACCAACATCATTATCTGTATCGTCATACGATACATCGCACTCAACACCATTGACACGACACTCGGCTCGGGGGTAATGACTTGTACAGTCAACCTTAGAAATTAATTCTCTGATGTCGTTGAAAACATCATCATGTAACTCTTCTTCACATTCTATTGTGTAGTATCTTACAACCTCAGTAGTTTCCATTACTTTATACTCATATCTTTTATCACTCATTGTCGGACTCCTCTGTTTCAATCCACTCTGTTGCAATTATATTCGGGTGCTTAAATTCATAATCAGCTTCGGTTATATCTTCTTCTGTCGTTTTATTTTTTACAGTTAATTTTATTGTTGCGTATATAATTTTACTCATTGTCGGACTCCTTAACAGTTAATACAAAATTACCTATATAGATTTCGTTTTTATCGCAATCAAACCAACACTCCTCTTTTATTGTAGAAAAGTCTGTCGGCTTGTATTGGGTATTTTTCATCAGATTGTCGTAAACATCTGTTATAAAATCTCTTTTACTTATCATTGTCGGACTCCTTTAATTGGTTAAGTTCTGCTCTAAGTTTTCTAATCTCAGCTTCTTTCATTTGATTTATTTCTTGCTTCAGTATGCTTTCAATATGTATGATTCTCTCATTCATTGGTTTAACTCCTTTATTGTTAATTTACATTCGTAACCTAAGTCTTTGAGCCGAAAGATCTTATCTCCAGTCGCTCTCCAAGATTGGGTTCTGATCGTAGGGATTGGGGAGTAATCTCCCCACTCTTTAACGTATTGATAGACTTCGTAGGTTTTCATTCTTTAAACTCCTTTGGGTTAAACTCCTCAAATTCAAAAGTAGAATATGGGTTTTTTTCCCCTTTTAATTCTTCGTAGGCTTTAGAATGTGCTTGGTATAGATGTTCAGCTTTGACTGAGTAGTAACCTACTTTTTCTTCTCTTACTCTTATATGAAATGTTTTCATTATTTCTCCTGATAGCATTTAAAGAAAACAACACCACTTGGGTCGCTGTAGGTATTCCATTCTCCTTTTTTGGATTCCCATAGTTCATCTAAGATATCTATATCCCATTCTTCAGCAAGTTCTATCTCTTTGAAGTGTACGAGTCTTTGCCTATCAAAGTTTTTAATAACGTAGTCATTCGCTACTGTATCTTCAATAGAATATCCGTTGAAGGTATCAACCCATTCTTCCTCTGGGGGTATGTCTCCGTAACCACTACCATGAATAACCAAGAATATTTTGTTGTCTTTAGCCAATTCGTATTCAGATTTAGTTGAGTCGTAATCAAATAGTTCTTCTGTTTTCATTAGTTTTGCTCCTTTAAATTACGATTGATGTTTCTTTGCTCTACTCTATCGTAGGTATCAGTAAACCTATCTAACCATTTTTTTTGTTCTTCATTATGGTAATTGCCACCTATCAGACTTTCTAAAGCACAACAATGTTCAAGTTCATTCTTCTCATAGAACTCAAACAGTATGTCGCACATATAGTTAAATAAAGTAAACTCTCTTTCTTTAAAATGTTTCATTGGTCTTGCTCCTTCATAAATGTTTCAAAAGTCTTTCTAGGAAACTTATCGTCTAAATGATATTCGGTTTCTCCTTTTAATAAATCATCAATGTATTCAAGCAACTCTTTCTCTTCCATTTCTGCAAATGGCACTCTCCAATTAAACTGTAATTCCAATACTTTAATAAGAGCATAAAGACTAGGTTTATTAACAAAATCAATTACCTCTTGAAAGTCTGTAGAAATAAGAACGTGAGGTTCGTCTTTCTCTCGTTCAACATGGAGTATGGTGGTTTCATTATCAAAGTAATAAGTAACTGAATACTTACAATCTTCAAACTCTGCATCATCATTGTAATCAATCCACTCTGCTTTCCTTTCCTCTATATCGGGTGAATGAATCCAAATCTGATAACCATTGCAAAAAAAACTTGGTAACTCGTCATTGCCATAAGATACATCTTCCCAATCACTAGGTATTGGTAAATCCTTATAATATTCTGTCCACATCATTATTTTTTCTCCTCCATAATTGCATTAAGTTCATTGTCTGTATATTTACAGTCACAAGATAAACAAACAGAATAACCCGCTTGTTCTTGTATGTTCCTTTCGTCCTCTTGCTTATCACATAGTTGGCATTTACTCATTAGTTTTGCTCCTTTAATAGATTTTTAATCTCTTTTTCGTTTGTTTGAATTATTGAATAAAGACTTTCATTCTCTGCTATTAATTTCTTTATTCTTAATTGCATACTCTTTTTTTGGTCGTATGGTACTAAAATGATTTCTTCATTCATTAGACTTTCTCCTTAAATGGGTTAAAGGTTTCTTCAAAATCATCTTCGCTGAAACAAATCTTGTCTCTATCAGTAGAGTAAGAAATGGCGTACTCGTATAAAGTCTCTCCAAGTTCTTCTCTTAGTTTGTCAAAGTGAGAAGGGGAAATGAAACAAAGATTATCGTAAATAAAATACTCGTAACCCTTTAGGTTAAAATCGGTTCTATCAAAGAATACAATCGTATCTTCTTCAAAAGTTTTAATATCAATCATTAGTTTTTCTCCTTTAATAGATTCTTTTTAATGTAATCAATCATTTCTTCATCAGTCGCTTTTAAACTGTCATGGTGGCAATAGTTAGAAAACTTTTCTTGTTCTTCTTCGGTCATTAAAGAATTAACCAACTCAAACATTTCAGTTACTAACGGGTGTCCTTCCCAATACTTTTCCCATTTCTCCTCTCTGATAGATTCGTCATAGTTTCTTGGGTCAACTTCTTTGATAATATTTTTGATTCTTTGTATAGTCATTAGACTTTCTCCGTATAAGTTAAATCAAAGACAGTCTTTGCAATAGATATGACTTTCTTTGAATTGGTTTTATTAAGATTATGAACTTGACTGATAGCAAACAGTTTATTCTCATACTCTTTAGTTTTTGGTGTGTAAGAGTTAGCATCTAGTTTCTCTTCCATTCCACGCAATTCGCAACTTACTGCGAACTGTATATTTGCATCTTGAAATTCTTCTAAGATTTCATCATTAACGATATATTCTTTTTGAGCCATTAGTTTTTCTCCGTATTAGTTAAAACAGTCTCAATTATAGGTTATTAGAGACAAGAAGTATACAAAGAAGATTATACATATTCTTTTAAAGGGGTAACACGCGATAAAATAGCATTTATCCTGTTGCCTTCTCTCTGCTATCTAAAACAAATGGTTCTTGAACAGCTTGAACAAAAAAAGGGGTCGGGTTTGTCGGGTGTCGGGGTCGGGATTTTGTTTATATAGGCGAGAGGGTCGGGAGTCGGGGTCGGGATATAGACAATAGACGTTAGACAGTAGCAACCAGACCAATAGAGACAGTAGAGTTAGATCTTTTTAAAAGTGAGCTGTAGACCAGGCAAAATCCAGGCAAAAAATAGGCCAGCAAATAGGCCAGAAAAAATGCCTGGATGATCTAACAGCTTGAGATCCTTTGAAATAAAGATCAATTCTTTCTACAATTAGTAGAAAATAGGCGTATAATTACACCTAAGACCTGGCGTGTTGTTAGGTTAAAACTTACGGAGAAATAGAATGGGAATGAAAGCTAAAAACGATAAACTGGATTTAATCGCCAGTATTTTTGAAGGTAACAACTGCGCATCTTTTGATATGTGTTGTGAAGATCAAGACTTTAAGAACTTAATGCTTAAAAACGCAATGAAGCCTACAGGCGAAATTGTGCAAATCTTGAGCAACTACGCTAACGAAAATCTAATATAAAGGGGTACAAATAATGAGAACCAAAATAACCAAAGAAGAATATCTAAATCTAGATAATGGAATAGTTCAAAATATAACAAGGGAATTTATACACTCTCATATATTTAGAAATCAATCTTCACTTATAAGCCACTTACAAGAAAACTTTGTTGAGGGTTTTAATTCTGAATATGTAGAAAATGAATATCTAACAGAAGAAGAGATAATTAAATATCATCTTGATGAAATAGAACTAGATGATGATTCAAACGAAATCACTTCCGATATGCTAGATGATTTCAGATACGACAACCCCAAAGAAATCTTTGAATGGTATCTTGTTTCTGATTGGTTTCTTGACAGACTAAGAGAAATCAACGAGCCAATAATTGACAACGATTATGGCGAATACTGGGGCAGATGTTGTACGGGGCAATCAATATATCTTGATTACAATATGCAAGAACTAGCGTTTGAATATGCTAGTGACGAGCGACTATATAAAAAGAAAGTAGCGTAAGAACTCCGTAAGAGTGGAAACCCTCGGGGCAACTCGGGGGTTTTTTTTGTCTGTAGATAGTCGGTAAGGTTTAGATAATAGGGACTCTATAGGATAGTAAATAGTCGGAGGTCGGACACTTAGAAAATAAGCGACACACCATATATTAGTTAGGTACTTATAGAGAGAGGAATTAGACAATGATACAGTTATTCAAACAAGCACATCTCAACAAAGCATGTTTTACTTGTAAGGGTACCCCTATTAGGCTTATAATTTTTTTTGTTACAGGTAGAAAGTAATCTTTGTTCATACTTTCTCCAAGTTAGTTGATATTTACGCTACCTGTAGCAACTTTAAATATGAGTAAAAAATTTTCACATATAAAAAAAACCTTTTCTACAAATAGTAACAACTGTTACTTAGGATTGTTCTGGAACGGAAAAACATTTAAACGTTGGGGAGAAAAATAAATGGCAATTAACCCTGATGATAGGAAAATAGGACTCAGTTACGGCGGCAAGGATGAAGGTGGGGACTATATGGTAAGAAATGGTAAAAAAACATATATGCCCGATTTTCCAGGCATCCGTCCTCCTAGACGACCAAGCAATCCTCAGTCTACTTTCGACAACGACTATTCATTCCTAAACTTACCTGGACAGGGTTCAGCAGTCAGAGATCCTATTGATATAGCTCAAGACTCACTTCCCGCAGATGTTATTCAATCTCTTAACAGAACGGCTCCCAGAGAGTTGCCAGAGAATGATATCTTTGGAGACGAGCCTATTGTTACGCCAACCAGACCGCAAGGAATCTTAGAGGACAGAAATTTCCGCAATACTTTAGAATCAGCCATACAAAACGCTGAAGCAGAAATACAACAATTGCGACAAGTTAAGGTGGATTTGACCAACAACTACCAGCAAGCCGTTGCTCAACAAGATACAATCAGAGCAGAAGACGCAGAACAACAATTGTTAGCGGTTGAAACCAGAGAACAGGAGTTGTTGTCTGAAAGGCAACAGATCGTTACAGAATTAGAGGACAAGTTCGGCGTAGAGCGTGAAGGACTGCAAGGAAACATATCCGAACTGGAAAACAATATCGTTAGCTTACAAAGCAGTATAGACGCGTTAACGTTGGAAAGAGACGACGCCGTTGCCAATCAGGACGTTATCAGAGCTACAGCAGCCGACGAACAGGCTACAGCGTTAGAAGGACAGAAAGCAGCGTTAGAAACCGAATACGGCAAGACAATATCCGACTTACAAGGACAACTAGACACGTTAGGTACAGCTCCAGTCGTTGATGAGACAGCACCCGTAAGCGAACTGCCCGTTGTAACAGAAACGACTCCTTCCGATTACATCAAACCTGAAAACGCGTACAACCCGAACTATATGGGATTTGAAGACGAAAGAGCAATTGGCAGAGCAAATGAAGCGGATGCAATTGCTAATCTAGAGGAAACGAGCGCAGCAGGTTTTGATACGCAAGGCGCACTTCAAGCAGCTAAAGATGCCAGCGCTAATTTAATTGCTCAACAAGCTTACGCAAACAAATCTGTACCAATAACAGGTGCTGATTTAGGAATAAATCAACCTCCAGTAGCACCTATTGATATGTCTGAGATTGATTTATCTGCACTTCAAAACACACCCATACCGTTAGGGTTTGCAGGCATACCAAATTACATGCAGCCAACCGTTGAAAGTGTTCAAAAAATAAACACGCCAACAACAACGGCTCCAACTTTAAACTTAAACAGACCCGCGCAGATGGATTTTAGAAAATTTCAAGCGCAAATGAACCAGGGTGGCGAGGTAAATAGAATTCAGTTATTATTAAACAGATTTAGATAAGAGGATAAGAATATGAACAGAACGGGTATTGAATCTTTAATGATGGCAAACGGCGACGAAGCCAGTACAAACAGGATGATGGCAGACCAAGGTGCTAGGCAAAGTATTAGCGCGGTTGAACAACGTGCAAACATGTTGCAAAAAACTCTAGGCGAATCTGGTAGAACCATTTCTAATGAAGACTTAAATTTATTTGCAATGGGTGAGATTAGTTTTGAAGACGCTATTAGTAGAGCCAGACCCAATATGGATATGGTCAGAGCAGAAAGAAACGAAATGCAACAACAACAACTGGGTTTTGCCAAAGGCGGAGAAGCGTTCCCAGATTTAACAGGAGACGGTCAAGTGACTCAAGCAGATATATTAAAAGGAAGGGGTGTGTACGCAGAGGGTGGTGATGTTTCACGTGAAACGATTGAAATGGAAGCGCAAAAAGCTGGAATGCCCGTAAACGAAGTAGATCAAGCTCTTTCTCAAATTGAAGCCGTAGAACCCGAAATGGAAAAATTAAATGAAATGGTAGCGATGGTTATGCAGATGATTCAATCAGGCGCTAGTGAAGAAGAAATAATAATGGCGTTGCAACAAATGGGACTTGACCAAGAAGACATACAGGCTGTATTTGAAGCTGTAATGGAAGCAATGGAAGTTGAACAGGCAGCGCAATCAGATCCTATACAGGCAGAACTTTCGCAAATGGCTTAAAAACTAAGGGTTTTAATATATGAACCTATCCAGTCTAACGGAGACAGAGCTGAAAGAAGCTCTGATGTTAAAAGAAAAGCTAAACAACTACGCCGTACAGGAAAAGTGTCAAGCCAGCTTTTTAAATTACGTAGAACACATCTGGCCCGAGTTTATTTGCGGGCGCCACCATAAGGTCTTCGCCCAAAAGCTACAAGACGTTGTAGACGGTAAGTGCAAGCGGTTGATCGTTAACATGCCTCCTCGTCATACCAAGTCTGAGTTTGCGTCTACCTTTTTCCCATCTTATATAATGGGACTCAAACCCAAGATGAAGATAATGCAAACCACGCATACGGGGGAGTTGGCTGTACGATTTGGTCGTAAAGTGCGTAACTTGATGGATCAAGAGGAATACAAAAAGATATTCCCTGAAGTTAAACTGCAATCCGACAACAAATCTGCGGGACGTTGGGAAACCAACAAAGGTGGCGAGTATTTTGCCGCAGGTGTAGGCGGAGCGGTAACGGGACGTGGTGCGGATTTATTGATTATTGACGATCCCCATTCCGAGCAAGACGCGCTCAGTCCTACGGCTTTAGAATCAGCGTACGAATGGTACACCTCTGGTCCTCGTCAACGTTTACAACCAAACGGTGCCATCGTTATAGTGATGACGCGTTGGAGTGCTATTGATCTAACCGCTAAGTTAATGGAGTCTCAGAAAGAACCGTTAGCCGATCAATGGGAAGTAATAGAGTTTCCAGCCATATTCCCAGATACGGAGAAACCGCTCTGGCCTGAATTCTGGCCGCAAGACGAATTGCTTAAAGTAAAAGCTTCGTTGCCTGGAATGAAATGGAACGCTCAGTGGATGCAAAACCCTACGGCAGAAGAAGGTTCCATTATAAAACGTGAATGGTGGCAACGTTGGGAAAAAGATTCTTTGCCAAACGTAGACTACATTATGCAATCGTACGATACCGCGTTTTCTAAAAAGGAATCTGCTGACTTTTCAGCCATATCCACGTGGGGCGTGTTTCGTCCTACGGATGACTCACCCGATTGTATTATTCTTTTGGACTCTCAAAGAGGACGATGGGACTTTCCTGAACTTAAAGAAATAGCGATGCGTGAGTACAATTACTGGGAGACGGATATGGTGCTGATTGAGGCCAAAGCGTCTGGTACGCCCTTAACTCAAGAACTGCGGCGAATGGGAATACCCGTCGTTAATTACTCGCCAAGCCGAGGTCACGACAAGACCACGCGCATGCACTCGGTAGCTCCCGTCTTTGAATCGGATATGGTGTACGCTCCAAAACGCATGTTTGCAGAAGAGATGATAGAAGAGTGTGCGTCTTTTCCATTTGGAGCGCACGATGATTTATGTGATACTATGACGCAAGCAATTATGCGTTTTCGTGAAGGTGGCTTTTTAAGTCTCGATTCCGATTACGAAGATGAAGACAGAGGCGTACGACAAAGGATTTATTATTAATGGCAATAGAAAGACAAACACCAGATCCCGTAGCTTCAACTCCAGAAGAGTTGGATATGACCACTGCGCAAGATACCGATGATATGGACAATCAAATTATTGAAGTTCTGGAAGGACTGCAAGAATCTGACGTAGCCATACAAGAAGACGGTTCTGCAATTTTAGGACCCGAACCAGAAACGCAAATGAGTTCTGAGTTTGATGAAAACCTAGCCGACGCTATTTCTGACAGTGAACTGGATCGTATCTATATAAACTTAACGGGATCAATTGACGACGACAGATCTTCTAGAGAAGACTGGGAAAAAACCTACACCGATGGCTTAAAGTATTTAGGAATGAAGTTTGATGAAACGCGTTCCGAACCGTTTGAAGGTGCTTCAGGCGTAACTCACCCTTTGCTGGGCGAAGCCGTTACTCAATTCCAAGCGCAGGCTTATAAAGAATTATTACCCGCAGGCGGTCCTGTTAAAACTCAAGTAGTGGGTGCTTACAATTCTGCTATGGAAGAACAAGCGCAACGCGTACGTGAGTTTATGAATTACGAAATCATACACGTAATGGACGAGTACGACGAAGACTTGGATCAAATGTTGTTCTACTTGCCGTTGGCTGGTTCTGCGTTTAAAAAAGTGTATTACGACGAAAACCTACAAAGACCTGTCTCAAAGTTTGTAGCTCCTGAAGATTTAATCGTTCCTTACTACACCACCGATTTAGAATCTTGCCCACGCATCACTCACGTTATTAAGATGCCAGAGAACGACGTTCGCAAACTGCAAGCGATTGGTTTCTACAAAAAATTTGACCTGCAACCAGGCGAAGAAACTGACCAATACTCTTCACTCGATACCGAGAAAGAAAGATTGGAAGGTATGGAACCCACTTCTGATAGCGATGAAGTGTGTGTGTTGTATGAAGTTCATTGCAATCTTGACCTAGAAGGGTTTGAAGATATGGGTGAGGACGGAGAAGAAACAGGAATTAAGTTGCCTTACATAGTAACAATAGACTCCAATACTGAAAACGTATTGTCTATCAGACGCAACTTTAAAGAAGAAGACCCGATGAGAAAAAAGACCGAATACTTTGTTCACTTTAAATTCTTACCAGGTTTAGGATTTTACGGATTTGGATTGACTCACATGATCGGTGGTTTGTCTAAAGCGTCTACGTCAATACTCAGACAATTGATAGACGCGGGTACGCTTTCTAATTTGCCTGCTGGGTTTAAAACTCGAGGCATACGCATCAGAAATGAGGATGAGCCTATACAACCAGGTGAGTTTAGAGACGTAGACGCACCAGCAGGTTCTTTACGTGATGCCATACAACCGTTGCCGTTTAAAGAACCAAGCAGTACCTTATTGTCTTTACTAGGATTATTAGTACAGTCAGGACAACGTTTTGCTTCTATTGCCGAGATTGCAGTAGGAGAAGGCAACTCCCAAGCACCCGTAGGGACCACTTTGGCGTTAATGGAAAAATCGACCAAGGTATTGAGCGCTATTCACAAACGTCTCCATAACGCTCAGAAAAAAGAGTTTGGATTACTCGCAGACATCTTTTCGCAAAGCTTACCACCTGTTTATCCCTATCAAGTTTCAGGTGGACAAAACGAGATCAAGCAGAGCGACTTCGACGGAAGAATAGATATTTTCCCTGTTAGCAATCCAGACATCTTCTCTACCAGTCAACGTATTGTAATGGCTCAAGAAATGATGCAATTGGTGCAATCCAATCCTGAAATTCACGGGCCAGGTGGCGTGCATGAAGCTTACAAAAGAATGTACGCATCTTTGGGTGTGGACAACATTGATTCTTTGTTACTGCCTCCACCTCCTAGTGGACCTTCTCCAATGGAAGCTGGAATGGAAAACAGTCAGTTATTAATGGGACAACCCGCTCAAGCGTTTCCGCAACAGAACCACGATGCACATATTGCCACTCACGTTACTTTGTTAAGTTTGCAACCCGTTCAAACCAACGCGCAAGTACAGGCCAATATTATTTCTCACATGATGCAGCATTTGCAATTAAAAGCCGATGCTGTTGCGCAACAACAAATGCCTCCTGAAGCGCAACAACAATATCAACAGTTGCAACAACAAGCTCAACAAGCCACGCCTGTTGAAGCTCAACAAATAAACGCTCAAGCAAATGACATTTTGGCTCAATTCAGTTCTCCAATCATGTCTGAATTAATGACTCAGTTCTCTCAACAGATAGGAACGCCACCAGAAGAAGATCCTTTGGTAACAATTAGGAAGCAAGAACTTGCGTTAAAAGGTCAGCAATTGAATCAAGAGCAACAACAATTTTCGGTACGTGAAGAACAACGTCAATTGGATCAATCCAGACAAGATCAGATAGATCGAGAGCGTATTGACTCGCAACGTGATATTGCGATTATGAAGGACGAAACGACAAAGGATAGACTCGACCAACAAAAAGAACTAAAATTAATTGATCTTGGATTAAAACAATTATAACTATGATAAAAAGAACAGAAGTAAGTAAACAGAAAACACCCAAAACTTTAAACGGTAAGCAGTCGTATTCTAATAAAGGAACGCATGCCCTTAAAAAAAGTAAATCTTTTGAAGCCAGCACCAAAGCCACTCCAGGTATGGGCAAAGGTAAAGCAAGAGGAATGGGCGCTGCCGAATTTGGTGGTAAGTTTTCTGGAGTTTACTAAATGGATCCTCTTTGGCTCGCTGAAGTTTTAAACAAACTAATCAGTGAAAAGAAATCAGACTTAGAAAATTTGATTATGAACGGTGCCAAAGATTATGATGAATACAACTATCTACGTGGTCGTTACAATTCCCTCGAGGACGTAGAATCAGAAATAAGGGAATTGCTAAAAAGGAGTATTAATAACGATGAGCAAGGTACTAATACCTGACCATATCGCAAGAGAAGTCGAGGACGAAAAAAAAGAACCCGTTGAACAAACTAACCCAGAGATAGAAGAGGCGTATGTTAATACAGACGAACGTGTTTTAGACCCCACTCTTTTAGACAAATCATTTTTAGAACGCATGCCCCAGCCGTCAGGTTGGAGAATGTTGATTCTTCCCTACAAAGGAAAAGCCGTTACTAAAGGCGGAATCCATTTAGCAAAAGAAACCGTAGACAGAGAATCTCTAGCAACCGTTGTTGCTTATGTCGTTAAGATGGGACCTTTGTGTTATGCAGACCAGAACAAATTTGGCGATACCCCGTGGTGCCAAGAAAAACAATGGGTATTAATTGGCAGATATGCAGGAGCTAGGTTTAGACTTGGCGACGATGCAGAGTGCCGTATTATTAACGATGACGAAGTCATTGCAACAATAGACGATCCTGACGATATAGTCAGCGTCTAACATGAGGATAAATCATGCCAGAATCTGAAAAAGTTGAAGCAACCGAAGCTCCCGAGCTTACAGAGGTTGTAGAGCTAGACGAAGAAACGAAAGATGAATCGGAAGTTCAATCTGTTCCTATAGAAGACGTATCAGTAGAAGCTGAAGCGGAATCTAAAGACGCAGAAGAATTAGAAGACTATTCTAAAAACGTACAAAAGCGTATTTCTACGCTGACTAAGAAAATGCGCGAACAAGAACGCGCTGCTGAGTCTGCTTATGAATACGCTAGAAATTTACAAGCTGAAAACGAATCTTTAAAAGTAAACACCAGCCAGGTAAATCAAAATTATCAATCTGAAGCTAATGGGAGATTAAAAGCACAACGAGCGCAAGCCAATGCTGTTTTAAAATCTGCCTATGTAGACCAAGATTGGGACAAGGTAACAAAGGCCCAAGATATACTGGATAAAATTACCGTTGAAGAAAGTAAATTGGCAAACAATAAAATGTCAATTGAGCCTCAACAACAGCAATACCAAACGTATCAACAGCCTCAACAACCTCAAATGCCTCCGCAACAACCACAAGCTCCAGATCCTGCCGCAGAAAGTTGGGCAAATAAAAACGAGTGGTTTGGAGACGATGAAGCAATGACTTTGGTGGCTTTTAACATACATAAAAATTTAGTAGAAAATGAAGGGTTTGATGTAAATGATTCTTCGTACTATACTGAAATAGATAAACGTATCAGAAATGAGTTTCCACATAAGTTTAACAACGGTGGAGAAGTTCAATCAACAGGTAGGTTACAACAAACTGTAGCTCCCGCTGGTAGAAGTGAAAGTTCTGGACGCAAACGGCAAGTAAAGCTCTCTAAGAGTGAAGTTGAAATGGCCCGTCGTTTGAATGTACCGTTAAAAGAATATGCTAAACACATAAAGAGGTAGACAAATGACAGATAAAAAAGAATTAAATGAATCAATAGATGCGAAAGCATCAACTGAAAACAGAACATCACGTTCTGCTGAAACTCGAGCTAAAGATACTGCTCGCAAACCTTGGCGTCCCCCATCAATGTTGGAGACACCACCTGCACCTGAAGGATATTCCTACAGGTGGATTAGAGCTGAAATCGTTGGACAGGAAGATAGAAAAAATGTAACTGCTAGGCTAAGAGAAGGTTTCGACCTTGTTAGAGCTGAAGAGTTAGATGGATTTGAAATTCCTACGCTTGACGATGGAAGGCATGCAGGTGTGGTATCCGTGGGCGGTTTGCTATTGGCTAAGATACCTGACGAAACGCGACTAGAGAGAAACGCCTATTTTCAAGGACGCGCTCAAACGCAACAAGATGCGGTTGACAACGATTTAATGCAGGAATCAGATCCAGCCTCTCCGATCTTACGACCAGAGAGAAAAACAAGCGTAACTTTTGGTGGCGGTAATCGTGAATAATGATTATTGCTATTTTATAACTAACTAAATAGGAAATGTATTATGTCAAATAATGATGCAGCTTTCGGTTTAAGAACAGTTGGCAAATTAGGTTCGAGTCCTCAGAATGGTGGGACTACAGGATATAAATTGCTAACTGGGACAACTGGGGCGATATTTTCAGGAGATCCAGTAAAGATGGTATCTACAGGTGGGATTGCAGTAGCAGCCGCAGGTGATACTTTATTGGGTGTCTTTAGAGGTGTGCAGTACACAGATAGTAGTGGGGATGTAATTTTCTCATCACACTATGTAACTGCCACAGCAGCAGATGATATGGTTGCAATGGTAGAGGACGATCCAGATTCACTTTTCGAAGTGCAATGTGACGGTTCTTATGCAACTACAGCAATTGGTAACAACGCGGATATGGCAACGTATGTCGCGGGATCTACTCAAACTGGTATGTCAGCAGTAGAGATTTCTTCTACTACTGGTACTGGTACTGCGCAATTTAGAATTGTTGGGTTCTCACAAGATCCTTCCAATTCTACAACTGGTTCCGCAAACATTAATGTTGTGGTTAAAATTAACGAGCATTTCTATGCTACAGCTTCAGGAGTTTAATAATGGCGATTAATAGAGCGCAATTAGCGAAAGAACTAGAGCCAGGGTTAAATGCCCTTTTTGGAATGGAATACTCAAGGTATGAATCTGAACACAGTGAAATTTTTGATACAGAATCCTCAGACAGAGCGTTTGAAGAAGAAGTATTGATTTCAGGGTTTGGTAATGCTGAAGTAAAAACTGAAGGAAGTGGTGTCAGATTTGACAACGCTAACGAAGGATATACTTCTCGTTACACTCACGAAACTGTTGCTTTGGCTTTTGCCTTAACAGAAGAAGCTGTTGAAGATAATCTTTATGATCGTTTAGGTGCTAGATACACCAAGGCATTAGCAAGATCTATGGCCAACACTAAGCAAATCAAAGCTGCTGCTGTATTGAACAATGCGTTCTCTACAACAGGTGGTGACGGTAAAGTGCTTATAGCTACAGATCACCCTCTGGGTGGTGGTGGCTCACTAGCAAACCGTGCAACTACTATGGCAGATTTGAATGAAACTTCGTTAGAAGATGCGTTGATTAATATATCAACGTTTACTGATGACAGAGGTTTATCAATTGCTTTGAGAGGAATGAAACTTATTGTTCCACCTCAACTTCAATTCGTTGCTGACAGATTACTACAAACTCCAGGGCGAGTAGGAACATCTGACAATGACGTAAATGCTATCAGAAACATGGGAATGTTGCCTGACGGTTACGTGGTTAATCACTACTTAACTGATACAGACGCTTTCTTTATCAAGACAGATTGTCCTGATGGATTCAAGCATTTTGAAAGATCACCAATGTCTACGGCATTAGAGGGAGATTTCGACACTGGTAACATGCGATACAAAGCTAGAGAAAGATATTCTTTTGGATATTCTAACTTTAGAGCTGTATACGGTTCTCAAGGAGCGTAAGTTCTAAAAAAGGAAAGGGGAGCTTTGGCTCCCTTTTTTTTGTTTCATTTTTAATCGTATCTGGTATACAATCAGAAGCACTAGGATAATTATATTTGTTTTATCGACTGACCTAGCAGACAAGCCGAGACGATAGAACTTATTTTTTCAGGAGAAAAGATTATGGCAAATTCGACATTCAGTGGACCAGTCAGGTCCGAAAATGGTTTTGAACAAATCACAGTAGCAGCAACAACAGGTGTAGTTACAACCAATCTAGATATTTCATCATCAGGTGCAATCTCTACTTCAAGCACGATTACTGCA
>Ga0209830_10000430_pt1 | contig 43955 bp, 42 predicted proteins | sample ArcticOcean_MG_C_12_FD_187439 | JGI IMG/M metagenome (GOLD analysis project Ga0209830, IMG submission 187439) | Marine microbial communities from western Arctic Ocean - ArcticOcean_MG_CB8_130 (SPAdes) (version 2) | ecosystem: Environmental > Aquatic > Marine > Oceanic | place: Arctic Ocean...
ATTTAAAGTAAATTATATTAGGTATCCATCATCAGATGAGATTCCATACGCAACAATTATGAGTCCTGCATCAGTTGTTGAATTTTATAGTCGTTAAGAATTAATTAAGGTAAAAATTCGAGATTTTTAATCAATTTAATAAGGAAAGAAAAGTTATGTCAATAATTAAAAAGTTTTTAGTATTATTACTAGTTTTCTCTATCGGAAATGTATTTGCAAAAGAACATCAAGTTAAGATGTTAAATGGAAAAGCGCCTGACATGTTCGTATTTGAACCAGCTGTGCTAAAAATAAAAAAAGGTGACACTGTTACTTGGACAGGCGATGCGATGCATAATTCAGCATCTATAAAAGAAATGCTACCCAAAGGTGCGAAGCCATGGATGGGTAAATTAACTAAGAAGGCTGGAGAGAAATCAATCTCAGTAAAGTTTGATATTGAGGGACTATATGGTTACAACTGCACCCCACATGCAATGTTTGGTATGGTTGGATTAGTTGTCGTTGGTGATCCGAGTTCAAATGCCAAAGTCGCTAAAGCTGCTGCCAAAAAAATTGAAGCAAAATTTGCTGCCAGTAAGGGTAGATTTAGTAAATATTTGTTAGAAATTAAATAAAATCATCATTTCAACATTTGAAAGGTTTTAAGTAATCCGTTCTTCTCTTTATTTAAAACCTTTCAATATATAAATTCCTCCTAAGTTTGTCGTATAAAAGTTCTTACTCAAATAATATTTTATTTCAGCTTGCAATACCTTTGAACTAGGTTTAATATATTTTTTACGTTCAATTTTGAACATAAAAATAACATTATAAAATATAATGAAAATTAAAAATATAAAAAAAACACCATTGAGTTCTGATATTCATTTCAAGCTTTTAGATATCTTAGAAAAAAATCCAGATTTATCGCAGAGACTCTTATCAAAAGAATTAGGAATAAGTTTGGGTAGTATTAATTACTGTATTAGGTCGTTGATTGAAAAAGGACAAGTAAAAGCACATAATTTTAAAAATAATTCTAACAAGATTAGCTACCTTTATCTATTAACTCCTCAAGGAATTTCTGAAAAAATTAAGATGACGAAAAATTTTCTAAAAAAGAGAATTGAGGAGTATGAACAGTTGCAGACAGAGATTAAAAGGCTTAAAGAAGATATTAGAAATATCCACAAAATAAATAATAGTAAATAAAATAATGTTTAGAAAAAATAATAATGAAATTATCTTGTTAACAGGTGGTACAGGTTTTATCGGCTCACATACTTCAGTCGCTTTAATAGAGAATGGATATGAAATTGTTGTTATTGACAACTTGAGCAATAGCAATCAAATTATTCTTGATAGAGTTGAAAAGATAACCAATATACGTCCAAAATTTTATAAGGGAGACGTGAGAGATGAGATTCTTTTAAATAAGATATTTTCTGAAAATAAGATTGATGCAGTTATACATTTTGCCGGATTGAAGTCAGTGAAAGAATCTGTAAATAATCCAGATTCTTACCATGACAATAATGTAGGAGGGTCATCTATATTAATGAGATGTATGAATGAAGCGGGGATAAGTAGATTTATCTTCTCTTCCTCAGCCACAGTTTATGGCGAACCTGATTATTTACCAATTGATGAAGAGCATAAAAGATCTGCAATTAATCCCTATGGTAAAACCAAATTAGATATCGAAGATATTTTAATATCACTAGCTAAGAAAAATCCAAATTGGAGTATTGGTATCCTTCGATACTTTAATCCAATTGGAGCACATGACTCAGGCCTTATTGGAGAAGACCCGCGCGGATTACCTGATAATTTGATGCCTTTTATAACTAATGTTGCTTTAGGAAATATTGACGAACTAAAAATATACGGGAATGACTACCCAACTCATGATGGAACAGGGATCAGAGATTATATACATGTAATGGATCTAGCAGAAGGGCACTTAGAAGCACTGAGGCACAACAAAAAAAGCTCGGGGGTTCATTTTTTTAATTTAGGAACTGGGAAAGGAACATCAGTTTTAGATTTAATAAAAGCATTTGAAGAGGTAAATAAAGTTAAAATTCCGTATTCTTATGAAAAACGTAGGTCAGGAGATGTATTTTCATCATTTGCTGATGTAAGTAAAGCAAAAAAAATACTAAATTGGAAAACCAAAAAAAATATTACATTAATGTGTGAGGATAGTTGGAGATGGCAAACTAAAAATCCTAAGGGCTATATTTAGTCTAATACCTTAAAATTTATTAGGAAAATTAAAATTATATGCATCAATTAATAAAAAAAATATTACTATCCCCTCTAGAATTTTTGAGTATTGTGGGATCAATTTATAGTTATTTGTTAGGAATATTAAATAATAATTATAAATTTTATCGAAATAACTCTTGATTCAAAATCTGTTAACAAATTTATTAAGAGATTACGTTAAATTTTTTAATAGTTTTGCTTTACATGAAAAAAGGGCATTGAAGTGATTAAGAAGTTAACTAGAAAAAGACAAAAATCAATTAACATTGGTTACAACAAATTAAAGGCGGAAGGGAGACTAGATTTTCTTGAATATTTAGAGTCCGTTTTGACAAATACAAAACTTGATCACGTTAAACTTGATCAAGTTTGCCATAGTTACAATCCTGATGTAGAGCTCTCAGTTCGACAATACCTTTCATTGAGAGTATTGGGTTATAAATTTAATAAATCACTTTTGTACAGTATTGGCTCTAATAGCCCCCTTAGACATCCTCTTCCTAAGGAGTGGAGGAGGGAATTAATTAATCAAGGTGTTGAGGTAGACTGCCTTTCTTCTGCTTTTTTGTTTTTTGTATACAGTCTTGTTTATTGGATGAGCGGAGTTTTGCAAGGAATAAAAGCTATCCCTGTTTTTTTTAATAAAGCTCCTTTGCTAGGGCGATATATTTATTTTGATAACTTAATTAAAAATAGAAATAACAATTGCTTTTCAGAAAATTCAGATAGCCACAATATCATTAATTGGTATTTAAAATGGCGAAACAAATCTGAGAAGATAAAAAATATTCGTCACAGTGTAAGTAGTCATTCAAATTTTAAATTGGGTAACATTAGCATTACAAACAATGGGTTTTACCCTTCATTGAGTAAGATTAAGTTGTTTCAATATTTATATTTCCTAGTAAGTCTATCCCTATACTATTTAGCAACATTGATCGTTAGACCTTATCAAGGTTGGTTATTTGCGGAAATAATTAAAGTAAAGATATTTGAATTAGCAGATCATGGTAAATTGGCAGAAGATTATTTGTTCAACAATAGTAATAATTTTTACAGACCAATGTGGACATTTTTAGTTGAGAATAAAGGATCAAGAGTTATTTTTTATTTCTACTCAATTAATAATGAGGCTTTTAAAAGAAATGGACGTTATCCTTCTCATAATCCGATGCATTTAATGAGTTGGCCCTATTATTTAGTCTGGGACCGACATCATGCCGACTTTATTAAAAGGTTGAATCAGCGCAATTCAATAATAGAGGAGGTTGGTGTAACATGGTTCTCTTCTGGGAGGATGAGTGATGAAATTTGCTCAAATTCGATAGCTGTATTTGATGTAACTCCTTCAGAATGGTCAGAATATATTACTCAGGGAGCCGCTTTAGAATATTATGTTTATAGTATCTCCAATAAATTTGTAGTTGATATATATACAACTTTAAAAAGCAACAATATATTTACAGCGTTCAAAACTAAACGGCTAGGTAAGACTCAATGTAAAAAGTATACTGCTAATTTAAAGCAATTAAATAGAAATTCAGATTTCACTATGATTGATCCGAGTAATGCCCCTTTGCAGGTTATTAAAAAAACAAAAGCATGTATTTCAGCTCCATTTACTTCAACAGCATTAATTGCCAAGAGTGAAGGTAAGCCCTCTGTTTATTATGATCCTAGTGGCATAATCGACAAGAATGATAGGGCAGCGCATGATATTCCGGTTTTAAGTAATATTGATGAACTTCAGGAATGGGTAGAAAGTATTAATTAGAAATATAAGAAGGAATAGCGGTCAGGTGTAAGTTCCTTATTATGCTTTCTCTGTTCTATCCCAAATATTTTTTGAACCATTAAAGATTCCGCATAGTAAAATCTTGATTCTGACCCCCTTACTTTTGATAGTGCTTTTAGGACTTCTTTTGAGCGTGGACGGGGTTCTGGTCTCTCCTTTGTATGACTCCATCGCTTTTAAAATTCCCACTAGCCTATATATAGAGGTAGGGCACTCAAATTTTTACCTGATACCCACTATTGACTTAAAGCTTAATTTCATCACCCAAGTCAGTTCAGGTATAATCTATGATTGTAAACACACAATCTCCAACATAATGCGTCAACTTTTACTTGCTCTACTCTTCACATCACCCAAAAGGAAAACATATGAATAAAAAGAGTAGTGATAGGGAAAAAAGTAAACTTCTTTTTTTATCAGAAATTTGGATGTATATTCGTTGGCATATTGCTAAGTTAGTCTCTATTTACAAGAAAATTGCAGTCCAAACAAATGGTGATTTATTCTGCTTTTTGTTTAATTTTATGGCTAGACTAAGAAAAAAAGATGTGAGATTTTATTTTGACAAACAAGAGATGATCTATTCAGCAGAGTCAAAAAAATACAAACGCTATTTTTTTTCTAAATTTCAAAACTACAATTCTTATCTCGGTGGCATAGAAAAAAGAGGAATTTCACTTGGTGAAGCATATTTTCTACCAAATATAAAATTTAATGATAACGACACTGTTATTGACTGTGGAGCAAATGTTGGCGATTTAAAAATTTATTTTGACGAAAATAAACTCAATGTTAACTATATTGGAATTGAGCCATCACCAAGCGAGTTTTATTGTCTCTCAAAAAATATAGAGTCGGCGGAGTTATATAACATTGGGTTATGGAGTAAAAATTGTACTATTGATTTTTATGTATCTTCACAAAACGCTGATTCATCCTTTCATGAACCTCATTTATATAATAAGAAGATATTAATTCCTGCAAAAAGATTAGACTCTTTTTTCGATAAAAAAATTAGACTTTTAAAAGTGGAAGCAGAAGGTTCGGAGCCCGAAGCTCTAATTGGGTGCAAGAAATTACTCCCTAAAATTGATTATATTTCTGCTGATTTAGGTTATGAGCGAGGCATTTCAAATGAAAGTACACTTGCTCCCGTAACTAATTTCTTACTTAGAAATAATTTTGACCTAATAGATATTAGATATCCTAGAATTATTGCTCTATATAAAAGACGCGGAATCTGATTATTTATTTTGATTTGCAATATTCTTGCTTTTTGTTTTTAAAGAAGTTAATATAATTTTATTGTTCAATTTTGAACATATAAAAAGAAATCTTAAGCTAATGTGAAAAAACAGTTGGAGGTGGCAAAATAAAAACCCTAATGGCTATGGAAAAATATTATGACAAAAAATAAAAATATGCGACAAATCATTAAAAAATTACTTTTATTTCCTTTAGAAATTTTAAATCTAATAGCTTCAATTTACAGTTATTTTATAGGGATAATAAACATTCATTTAAAACATTCTTGGATTGAAAACCAAATTAAGAAAAATAACAAGAGAACGCAAAATGTTACCCATAAAATAAACCTTGATCATAAGGTAACTTTTGATTTCTTTATTCCTAATTGGGTTTGTAAGTATAGAGCCGATACTTTTTCTTCTAAAGAGCCAGAAACTCTAAAGTGGATTGATGATAATGGAGATGATGGCGTATTTTTTGATATCGGTGCAAATGTTGGAATCTATTCAATCTACTTTGCTAAAACAAAGAAAAATAATGTTTACGCTTTTGAGCCTTCGTTCTTCAATCTTTCACTTTTAGCTAAAAATATTCATAAAAATAATGTTCATGAAAAAATTAATATTATTACTAACCCATTAACTAATTATAAGAAATTTGCAGATTTTAACTTAACAAATATTGATGAAGGTGGAGCGCTTTCAGCGTTTGGGGTTAATTTTAATCAAGATGGTAAGGAGCTAGAAAAATTATTATCGTATAAAACTTTGGGGTTACCACTAGATTTTTTATTAACTGAAAAAATTCTTCCCGAAGTTCCAAAAATGATAAAAATTGATGTAGATGGGATTGAGCATTTAATTTTATTGGGAGCCAGGAAAACTCTAAAAGACTCAAAATGTAAAACAGTCTTAATTGAAATTAATGAGAAATTTAAGGAGCAAGCCAGTGAGTCTGAAAAAATCTTAACCGAATGCGGTTTTTCATTAAAAGAAAAATATCATGCTGTTGAAGAGACATATAACCAGATATGGTTTAAAGATTAGGATGTCTATATAAATAATGAATAAAAAAAATTCACATATAAAACTATTTACTAGGTTTTGGCCTCATTTAAGTAGACACCATAAGAAGCATTTTTTAATGCTAATTTTTTTGATGTTAATTGCTGCCTTAGCTGAAATGTTTAGCATTGCAAGTGTTGTTCCTTTTCTTGGAGTAATCGCTGCCCCTGAGAAAGTATTCAATCTCGAGGTTTTTCAAGGCTTAATAAGCTATCTAGAGCTAACTTCTCCAAATCAAATTGTTGTACCAATAGTTATTATTTTTGCATGTGCTGCAATTTTTGCTGGCTTGATGAGGGCGTTTTTATTATGGTCTACTATAAAATTTTCATTTTCAAGTGGATCAGATTTAAGTGTGAAAATGTACGAAAGAACTATATACCAAGAGTATTCAGTTCATTTAAAGAGAAATAGTAGTGAAGTTATTAGCGGAGTAACTGCAAAAACTAATATATTAATTGATATTATTGGACAATTTTTAGTTTTATTGACTAGTATATTTATTGTTACTTCAATTTTAATAATATTATTGTATTTTAACCCCCTAATTGCTTTATCTGTTTTTTCTTTTTTTGGATGTTTTTATTTCTCTGTTTTTAAATTTACTCATAAAAAATTATTAAAAAATAGTAACGTAATTTCATCAAAATTAACTTCAGTAATAAAAAACTTAAACGAAGGTCTAGGGGGGATAAGAGATATTTTATTAACTGGAACCCAGCCATATTATGTTGAGCAATATAAGAAATCTGATTTTGGATTAAGAAAGGCTCAAGGAGCGAATCAATTTGCCGGTCTAAGTCCAAGATACTTTATGGAGGCGATAGGCATGGTTGTGATTGCAGTTATTGCATACTATATGACCTTACAGGAAACTGGAATTATTGAAGCCATACCATTTTTAGGGGCATTGGGACTAGGCGCCCAGAAAATTCTACCTTTAATGCAGCAATCATGGGCTGCTATTTCTACTATTAGAGGCAATCAAAACTCCTTAGAAGATACTATTAATTTATTAGAACAACCAACAGTAATTAAAGACAATAGAAAAACTATCACTCCTTTATCTATTAATAATGAGATTGTATTAAAAAATATATCATTTAGATATAACTCAAAAGCACCTTTTGTAATCAATAATCTTAATTTACGAATAAAAAAGGGAAGCCGAATTGGTTTTGTTGGGAAAACTGGAAGTGGCAAAAGCACTATTATGGATATTGTTATGGGCTTATTGCAACCGTCAAAAGGTATTTTTCAGGTTGATGGGAAAATAGTTACAAAAAAAAATATTCGAAATTGGCAAAAAAATGTTGCCCATGTTCCTCAGGTAATTTTTCTTTCTGATACATCAATTGCAGAAAATATTGCATTTGGAATACCCTATGAAAAAATAGATCATAATCGAGTAAAGATCGTGGCTAAGATGGCGCAAATTGATAAATTTATTGAAACTTTTCCAAAAAAATATAAAGCAGTTATTGGTGAAAGGGGCATTCGTTTGTCTGGAGGGCAAAAACAAAGAATTGGAATTGCTAGAGCTTTATACAATAACGCTCAAGTTATTATTTTTGATGAAGCCACTAGCTCACTTGATACTGAGACAGAGAGGGTTGTTATGGAATCAATTGACTCATTAAGCAAAGATCTTACTATTCTTATTATTGCGCATAGAATTACTACTTTAAAAAATTGTGACCTCATAATATCTTTGGAGGATGGTAAGATTATTAACAAGGGTAGCTTTAATGATATTAACTAAATATAGAGAAGGATATGCTTAAAAACTCATCAATTTTAATAACTGGTGGTACTGGCTCATTCGGTAGTCTGTTCATCCCACTTACATTGCAGAAATTTAATCCAAAAAGATTAATTATTTATTCTAGAGATGAGATGAAGCAATGGGATTTATCCCAAAAATATACTAATGATCCTAGGGTTCAATTTATTATTGGAGATGTAAGAGATAAGGATAGGTTAGCACGGGCATTAGATGGGGTTGATTATGTTGTCCATGCCGCAGCAACAAAAATTGTACCAACAGCTGAATACAACCCTTTTGAGTGTATTAAAACCAATATTATTGGCGCAATGAATCTAATTGATGCCTGCATTGATAGTAATGTAAAAAAAGTAGTTGCTTTATCAACAGACAAGGCTAGTAACCCAATAAATCTTTATGGAGCAACGAAACTTGCATCGGATAAACTTTTCGTTGCTGCTAATTCAAATTCAACTAAGAAGACTCATGACACAGAATTTTCAGTAGTAAGGTATGGTAATGTAATTGGATCGCGTGGCTCAGTCATTCCATTTTTTATGTCTTTAGAAAATTCGGGAATTCTCCCAATTACTGATGAAAATATGACTCGATTTATGATAACTTTAGAGCAAGGAATAGATTTAGTATGGCTAGCTTTTGAAGATATGAAGGGTGGAGAAATTTATGTGAAAAAAATTCCCTCGATGAAAATTACAGAGATCGCAAAAGCAATTTCACCTAAAGCAAAACATAAAATTATTGGAATCAGGCCTGGTGAAAAAATTCATGAGCAAATGATCGGCTTGGAAGATGCTCCATATACTTATGAGTATAAAAATTATTATAAAATATTACCCATGATCCATAACTGGTCAAATGATAAGAAAAGAATAAAAAAGGGAAAAAAGGTCAATAAAGATTTTATATACTCATCAGAAGTTAATGATGAATGGATGACTGCTAAAGATTTAAGTGCATGGCTAAAATTAAATAAGAAAAATTTTAAATCAATCTAAATGAATCAAAAAATTTTTATTACAGGTGGTTCTGGTTTGTTAGCATTAAATTGGGCAATCTCTATGCGAGATAGAGTCGACGTTATTTTAAATATGAATAATCGAGATATAAATCTAAGAGGCTCTGTATCAAAAAAAATTAATTTAAATTCAATTAGCTCAATCATTAATTTTTTAGAATCGGATAAACCTAATTATGTCGTCCATGCAGCAGGTATGACAAATGTGGAAGAATGTGAAAAAAATCCTAACTTAGCTCATAAAATAAATGTCGGATTAACAGATAACGTTGCAAGAGCATGCAAAGATATGAAAATACCACTTATTCATATATCAAGTGATCATCTATTTGATGGAAAATCTTCTTTAGCTGATGAGAAAAAATTACTATCTCCACTGAATGTTTATGGTAAAACAAAAGCTGAAGCTGAAGAAAAAGTATTATCTGTAAATTCAAATAATTTAGTAGTAAGAACTAATTTTTATGGCTGGGGAACGAAATATAGAATATCTTTAAGTGACTTCATATTTAATGCGCTTAGTAATAATCAAAAGATTGTGCTTTTTAAAGATATTTTTTTTACACCCATTTTGATTGAAGTTTTAGCTAAAAGAACTATGGAATTGATTGATAAAGGTGCTAAAGGAATATTTCATATAACTGGTGATGATAGGGTTAGTAAGTATGATTTTGGCCTCTTATTAGCAGATGAATTTGGCTTTAACCCCAACCTTATTAAAGAGGGATTTATAGGTGAAAAAAAAGAACTTGTTCGACGTCCAAAGGATATGAGTCTTTCAAACTTAAAAGTATCAGAATTTTTAGGAGCAAAAATTGGTAGCCTACACTCTCATTTACACGTATTACATAAACAAAAAAATTTAGGCATTGACAAGGAAATTAATATCTTATGATTCCATATGGGAAACATCACATAGATGAAGAGGATATTCAGGCAGTAGTAGATGTGTTGGAGGGAGGACTCATAACTCAAGGGCCGGCAATTGAAGTATTCGAAAAAAAAGTTGCTGATTATGTGGGTGCGAAATTTGCCATTGCTGTTTCTAGTGGATCAGCAGCACTTCATCTTTCTGCATTAGCAGCTGGCGTTGGTCCAGGCACATCCTTGGTGACAAGTCCAATTACTTTTGTAGCCACGGCTAATGCAGGCTTACATGCTGGTGGTAATGTGATTTTTGTAGATATTGATACTGAAACAGTCAATATATCAATTGAAGCACTTGGTAATGCCCTTGATAAAAATAAATCTATTAAAGTTATAGTGCCTGTTCATTTTGCAGGCCTACCCTGTGATATGCCAAATATAAAATCTTTGGCTGATAGTATCGGTGCTGTCGTGATTGAGGATGCCGCCCATGCCTTAGGAGCGACCTATAATGACGGTAAACGAGTCGGGTGCTGCTCACATTCTTTAATGACGATTTTTTCTTTTCATCCCGTTAAAGCTATAGCGGCAGGAGAGGGAGGTATGATTACGACAAATGATGAAGTGATTTATAGAAAACTTTTGAAATTACGTAGCCATGGTATTAATAAAATTGATGATGCACTGCAACTATCAAAAGAAGCTTTTGTTGGTTCAGAGAGGAATCCTTGGTATTACGAAATGCAAGACTTAGGATTTCATTATCGAATTACAGATATTCAGTCTGCTCTAGCAACATCTCAACTTAATAAACTTGATAGCTTTATAGGTCGCCGTAAGAAGTTAGTCAAAAAATATGATGAGGCTTTTTTAGGCGGAAAAAATTGTCGACCTGCACAACGTTTTGGTAGAGATCATAGCGGTCATCATTTATATGTTTTAAGAATTAATTTTGAAGCAGTTGGACTAAGCCGTGGTCAATTTATGAATGCATTATTAGCTAAAAATATCGGTAGCCAAGTTCATTATATACCTGTCCCTTCACATCCTTATTATCGAAAACTTGGACATAACCCAAGTTTATTTATAAATGCAAATGAATACTACAATGAGGCGTTAAGTATTCCATTATTCTTCGATTTAACAGATGAACAACAGAGTTATGTTATTAAAGTTATTAAGGGTTTATTAAATGAAGATTAGTATTGGAACTGCCCAATTCGGCCTAGACTACGGAGTCTCCAATGCCAAAGGTAAGACAAGCCCTAGCGAATTAAAATCAATATTTGATTTTATGGAAAAAAATGATTTATGTGAATTTGATACCGCTCAAACATATGGAGATAGTGAATCTCTTATTGGGAAAAGGTTTGGGCACACAAATCAGCCAACTAAAGTAGTTTCTAAATTCTCATTAACTCAAAATTACAAATCTGGGGATATAAAGAAAATTTTGGAAGCATCTTTAACGAAGTTACAAACTAAAACTTTATTTGGAATGTTGCTACATAATTTTTCTGATTATTATAATGACCCAAATTTATGGAATGAAATGATTGATCTCAGGAGTCAAGGTGTTGTTGAAAAGGTTGGTTTTTCTTTGTACAGCCCGAGAGAGTTAGATTTAATCCTCGATAATAATTTAGATATTGATATTGTTCAAATTCCATTCAGCTTGTTTGATCAGCGTTTCAAACCCTATTTTAAAGAATTACTAGCTCGTAATGTGCACATATACTGCCGTTCAACTTTTATGCAAGGACTGGTATTTTTAGACCCATCCACTATAGATAAAAAATTTAATCTTGCTAAGAAGAGTATTGGGTTATTGAAGAATATTTCAAATGACATAGGATTTAGTATAAATAGTTTGTGCTTAAATTATGTATTGGCACATAGCTCAATTACAAAGGTAATCATTGGGGTGACTTCTGCAGATGAATTAAAAAATAATATTGGGTTAATTAATGAATTCGATAACTCTCATATTCTTTTTGATAAACTAGAATCGTTAGGAATTAATAATGACGACCTAGATATAATCATGAAGCAATTGATTGATACTCAGGTTGTAAGAGGAAATCAAAAAAATGAATAAAATAAGAAAAGTTAATTCCGGTGTAACTCTTTGGAATAAGGCAAAAAAAATAATTCCAGGTGGAAATCAACTTTTATCAAAACGCGCAGAATTATTTCTTCCCAATAAGTGGCCAACATACTACAAGAAGGCTAAGGGTATAGAAATTTGGGATATGGATAATAACAAATATTATGATTATTCAATTATGGGAATCGGTGCATGCAATCTTGGATATGCTAATTATGATGTGGATAAAGCTGTAAAAGAAGCTGTTGATAATGGCTCTGCTTCAACATTTAATTCATTTGAAGAAGTAGATTTAGCAGAAAAACTGTTGGAACTTCATCCATGGGCAGCAAAGGTAAGATTTGCCAATGCAGGTGGTGAGATAAATTCAATAGCAATAAGAATTGCAAGAGCTGCAAGTAAAAAAGATGTTGTAGCTTTTTGTGGATATCATGGCTGGTCAGATTGGTATCTTGCTACTAACTTAACAAATGATAAAGGTTTGGACGGACAGCTTTTGCCAGGACTTCAGCCAAATGGAGTTCCTAAAGGGCTGACAGGAACTGCACTACCTTTTCATTACGGAAATACTGATGAGCTTCAAGAATTAATTGATAAAAATCCAAATAAGATTGGGGTAATAATGATCGAGATTGCTCGATATGGAGAGCCTGATATTTTATTTGTTAAGAAAGTGCAGGAGTTAGCAAAGAAAATTGGAGCTGTATTAATTTTTGATGAAATTTCATCTGGATTTAGGGCTGTTACTGGTGGAATGCATATTAAATACGGATTGGAGCCAGACATGGTTACATTTGGAAAGGCTTTGGGAAACGGCTACCCAATTACCGCATTAATTGGGAAAGAGGAAATAATGCAGGAAGCCCAAACATCATTTATAAGCAGTACAAATTGGACTGCTAGACTCGGTTTTGTAGCCGCACTCGCAACAATTAAGCAATTTGAAACACTAAAGGTAGCTGATTACACTCTTAATCTTGCAAATTATATTCGCTCAAGGCTGAAAGAATTATTTAATAAGCATGGTTTAAAAGTTGACATTAAAGGCATGCCATCAATAATTATTATGATCATAGCAGAGGAAGAACCATTGGTAATTAAAACGCTCATAACTCAAGAAATGTTGAAGAGGGGATATTTAGCAAGTACTATTTTTTTTGTAACTTATGCACACACAAAAGAGCATTGTGAAAAATATCTGAGTGAATTGACAGAGGTGGTACACATTATCTCAAATGCAATTAAATCGAAAAATCTTAGGGACTTATTGGATGATGAAGTTTGTCATGGCGGGTTTGCTAGATTAAATTGATTAACGAAAATTAGAATATTTTTTAGAAGTATTAGGGGAAAATTTGTACATAATAGGAATATCCGCTTTATATCATGATAGCGCAGCCTGCTTAATTCAGGATGGTAAAATTCTTTGCGCCGTTCAGGAGGAGAGATTTACTAGAATAAGACATGATGGCTCTCTCCCACTAAATGCTATTAATTTTTGTCTAAAGTCGAATAATTTATCTATTAATCAAATAGATTATTTAGTTTTTTATGAAAAGCCAAAATTAAAGTTGAGTAGAATAATCTCTACATTTATTCACTACTTTCCTAATGGAATTATTTCTTTTATACGAACTACTAGTAGATGGCTTGGTGGAAGATTGTGGACTGAATTAATTATTCGAAGAAAGTTAAGATTCCATGGAGAGTTTAAGTATTCTGAGCACCATCTATCTCATGCCGCAGCTGCATTTTATCCTTCCCCTTATAAAGAGGCTGCATTTTTAACAATTGATGGTGTTGGAGAATGGTCAACAACTTCATATGGAGTTGGCGCTGATAAAAAAATAAAAATTTCTTCAGAGTTGAACTTTCCACATTCTTTGGGATTACTGTACTCTGCTTTCACATATTACTTGGGATTTAAGGTCGATTCTGCAGAATATAAAGTTATGGGATTAGCACCATACGGCGAACCTATTTATGTAGATTTGATTTTAAAAAACCTTCTTGATTTAAAAGATGATGGATCCTTTCATCTGAACATGAAGTATTTCGATTTTTGTGTTGGCACCACCATGACAAATTCCAATTTTGATAAATTATTCGGTGCAGCTAGAAGAGACCCAGAAAGCCTTTTAGATCAGAGATGTATGAATATTGCTAGGTCTTTGCAAGTCGTGACTGAAATGGTGGTTTATAAAATGGCTTTACATGTTTTCAATAAGACTAAGCAGCCTAATTTATGTCTTGCAGGCGGCGTAGCGCTAAATTGCGTATCAAATGGAAAATTGTTAAAAAGTGGACCCTTTAAAAATATTTGGATTCAGCCAGCATCAGGAGATGCCGGTTCATCGATTGGTGCGGCATTATATTTTTATCATGAAATTTTAGGTCTAAATAGAAAGGTATTATCAAAAGAAGATGGAATGAGTGGATCACTCTTAGGGCCTGATTATACTGATGAATATGTAGAAAATTTTTTAAAAAATAAAAAAATACCTTTTCAAAAAATACAACAAACAGATATGGATAACAAAGTTGTTGATTTGATTTCAACAGGTAATGTAATTGGCTGGTTTCAGGGGCGGATGGAATTTGGCCCAAGGTCACTAGGTAACAGATCAATCCTTGGTGATCCAAGGAATGAAGAAATGCAAAAAATGATGAATTTAAGAATAAAACAAAGAGAGAGTTTTAGGCCATTTGCACCAGCAATTTTATTAGAAAAAGTGAAAGAATATTTTGACCTTAAGGGTGAAAGTCCCTATATGGTTTTTGTGGCAAATATTGTTAAAAAGAAACAACACAAAATGTCTACTAAAGAGATGAACATGTTTGGCTTGGATAAACTAAATATAAAAAGATCTTCAATCCCAGCTGTTACACACGTTGATTACTCTGCTAGAGTTCAAACAGTTGACTTAAAAAGAAATCCAAGATTTCATCAATTATTGAAGAAAAACTTTGAAAGACATGGCTGTCCAGTATTAATAAATACTTCATTTAATGTTCGTGGCGAGCCAATTGTATGCTCACCTGAAGATGCTTATAATTGTTTCATGAGTACCGGGATTGACTTTTTAGTAATCGGATCATATTTGATATCGAAAGAAAATCAACCAAAGGAAAATATCAGAGAGGTTGCTTATGAGCTCGATTAAAAAGTACATAATGATTTTGTTTCTTGGATTTTTAGCAATTATATTTTATCTATTTCTTATATTTCCAGCTGCTATTTTCTGTAAAATTTTTAACGTAAAACTTTTAGATGAAGCTATAACTTACAAATCAGAATCATATTGGTTAAAAAGGCCTGAGAAATAATGTACCTTGATAAAAATAACAAATACTGGGAAAGAGGGTATAAGGGCTATCCTAATGAAAACATAGAAAGCTTTATCTTTAGACCCTATGGGAGAATATTAGATGAATATTTTCAACCAGGGGGGGCACTGCGCAGTAAAAAAAGAATGCTTGATTTTGGTTGTGGATCTGGACAACCATTATGCTTTTTTAAGGATAAAGGTTTTGACGTTTTTGGAGTTGATATTTCACAAAAAAATATTGATCGTTGCAAGGAAAGAATGCCTGGTATTCAAGAGCAATTTTCTCTGATAAATCCATCACCTAGTAAGAGTCAACTATTTTTTAAAGGTAACTTTGGCTTAATTACAGCAATACAATCTCTTTATTATTTTTCAGATTTAGATTTACAAATTATACTTCAATGTTTATATGATCAAATGGTAGATGGAGGAATTATTTATGCCACAATGATTGGGTCTAAATCATGGCATTATAAAAAATCATCAAAATATAATGATGGTTTAAGCTTGTTTTCTGCAGAAACTAGGACTGGGAAAATAGATGAGCATTACTTAAATTTTACAAAATCTGAAAATGATTTAAAGAAAAAATTTAATATCTTTGAACCTCTACACACAGGTTTTCATTCAGAGAGATATAGAGATGAAGAGGGTGCAGACTTTCATTACACCTTTGTAGGCGTAAAAAATAAAATATATCGAAGCAACTTAAAAAAATAAGCAAATATGGATCATAAAATCATCATAAATGAATCATTGAAGTACTATGAAAACTCCTTAATTAAGTATGGAGATACACCAAAGGGTGTAAATTGGAAGGATAAGGATTCTCAAAACCTTCGATTTTCTATTTTATCTCGTATTGGTGATTTAGATAAAAAGTCATTGCATGATGTTGGATGCGGCACTGCTAGTTTTAGAGATTTTTTAGAAAATCATTATCCTGAATGCAATTATATTGGTTCAGATATTTCTGACCTAATGATTAAGGCTGCAAAGAAAAGGCTTAAGGCAGATAAAAGCCTTTATAAAGGCGATATTTTGACAGAATCTTGTGACTGGATGCAGGCAGACTATGTCATTAATTCAGGAATTTTTACAGTTCGACAAGAAGCCTCTGAAGAGGACTGGCGAGAGTTTGTTTACTTGATGATTGATAGAATGTTCGAGCTAGCGACAATTGGTATTGGATTCAATATGATGAGTAACCATGTTGACTATAAAGATCAGCATCTATACTATGCATCACCTCAAGATATATTGGAATACTGCCTTAAAAATTTAAGTAGAAAAGTATCAATACATCATGATTATGATCTTTATGAGTTCACAACTTTTGTGTATAAATAAACGAATAGAAAAATTAATTTGGGAGCAATAAATGAATGATAAATTGAAAGAGATATTGGAGGATATATTTGAAGAAAGTATTGAAGATATTTCTTCTACGGAAAATTTCTCTGAATTAGATAACTGGGATTCGTTGACATACGTATCGCTTATAGTTAGTCTGCAGAAAAATTTTTCAATTACCTTAACAAAAGATGAAATTCAAAAAATAAGCTCAACAAATGGAATCTTAGAAATATTTAAAGGTAGGAGCCTCTAAATTTTATGAACATATATTTAACAGGAGTATCTGGCCATATTGGAAAGTATTTATTAAAACATTTGTTAGATAAAAAAAATAAAGTTGTTGGCTTCGATATTAAAGACTTTGATGATGATTCATTGCTCAATAATAAAAATTTTAATTTTATAAGGTGTGATTTGAGTAATTATGAAGAGATTATTGATTCATATGAAATAGCTCAAAGAGATTTTGGAATTCCAGATGTACTAATTAATAATGCAGGGATTATTTATAGCGCACCTATTGTTAGCTTTTCTATTGACGGTGAAATTTCTAGTCATGATTTTAAAAAATGGAATGAAGTAATTAATTCCTCGTTAAGCTCCACATTTTATTTAACAACATTAGCAGCAAAGTCTTGGGTACAGAAAACACAAAATGGTTTGATTATAAATTTTAGCTCAATAGCTTCTTATGGTAATCCAGGTCAGTCTGCATATTCGGCTGCTAAGTCGGGTATAAATGGTTTAACAATCTCAACAGCAAAAGAATTAGGTCAATACGGTATCAGATGTGTCGCGTTAGCACCTGGCTTTATAAATACCAAATCTACTGAATTAGCTTTATCTGAAGACCGTTTGCGAAAAATTAAACGAGCAATACCACTCAAGAGGTTGGGAGATGTAAGTGAGATTGCCTTAGCCATTGATTTTGCTATGGAAAATGAATATTTAACTGGTGTGGTTCTTGATATTAATGGAGGAATGAGTATATGAGGAACTATTATTTCTTCTAATAACCATGGACTCGGTGAATGGTTTGAGAAGGTAGCAGATCAACACTCAAATTTGCCCGCAATTCAATTTACTAAAAATGAATCAATAACATACGGTGATCTTAATCACTATGTAAACCAAGTAGCTAATTTCTTGTTAGACAATAAAATTTCTCATAAATCTAATGTTTGTATTAATCTTGAAAAAAGTTTAACTGCATATTGCATATTACTAGCCTCGATTAAAATTGGAGCAACATATTTTGCATTAGATTTCAAGAGCCCCTCGATAAGAACAAAAAAAATATTTGAAAAATGTAAACCCAATATTATATTTACCTCAGATAAAACTAAATTTAATAGCTATTCAAAAAAAATATTAATAGTAGAAGATGATGGAAGTCAGCTAACCTTCTGTAAAAATTATCAACAAGAATATTGTCAGCTCAATTTTAAAGGTGGCACAAAAGATGTGGCTTATGTAATGTTTACATCTGGCTCTACTGGAAACCCAAAAGGGGCCAAGATATCTCATGAGAATCTATCTAATTTTATTTTATGGTCAATTTCAACATACAAGTTTAAATCAGGAGAAAAGCATTCACATCTGAATCCATTTTATTTTGATAATTCAGTTTTTGACATTTATTCAACTTTTTTCTCTGGTGGAGCTCTGGTAGTATTTACCGAATCTGATATGGAATCACCTCAGTTGATTGTAGACCGCATTGAAGAAACTAAATGTAATATTCTATTCTCTGTTCCTTCATTATATATGTATCTGCAATCGGGGAAATCCATAGAATCCTTTAGTTTTATGTCTGTAAAAACTATTATTTTTGGTGGTGAGGGATACCCAAAAAATAGATTAATAGAAATATTTCAATTGCTATCAAAAAGAGTGAATTTTTATAATGTTTATGGCCCAACAGAGTGCACTTGTATATGCTCAAGCATTAAATTAGAAGATTGTGATTTCGAAGACTTGCAAGGTTTCCCTAAGATTGGAAAGTTATCAAAGAATTTTAATCATATTTTAACTGATGAGTTAGGAAACATAGTGCCTCGGGGTGAGGTTGGAGAACTTCTTCTCTGTGGACCATGTATTGGGCTTGGATATTCTAATGATGAGTTACTTACAAAGGATCAATTTATAAATAATTTTAAAGCAATTACGAATCACTCAAGATTTTATAAAACTGGTGATCTATTTAAGCTTGATGATGACAATAACCTCTGGTTTGTTGGTAGGAGAGACTTTCAAATTAAGCATCAAGGATATCGAATTGAATTAGAAGAAATTGAGCATGGTTTAATGCTTTCGACAAAAATTGCTCAAGCCTCTGTAATTCATTTATATGAAAACTCGGTAAGCATGCTGATGGCCTTTGTCGAGATGAAAAATGATGAAATATTTATTCAAAAAAAAATTAAATCAGATTTAGCTTTTATAGTCCCTAAATATATGATTCCGAGTAAAATCTTCATGATTGATAAATTACCAAAAAATAGAAATGGAAAAGTAGATAAAAACAATCTAAAATTAATTGTACTAGACAAACTTAGGGAGAAGAATATTGGCTAAAATTGTAATATTTGGTGCTGGCGGCGGGGCAGATACAGCTTATAGATATTTTAAGAGTGATACAAATCATGAGATAGTAGCTTTTACTCAAAATACATCAATGAAAGATAAGGACCAATTCCATGGATTACCAGTGGTAGACTTTGAGAATGTTGAAGATGTTTATCCTCCTAATGAATATCAAATGTTTTTGTTAATATCTTTTGATCAAATGAGCAAGTTAAGAATTGGTAAATATAATGAGATAAAGAAAAAAGGTTATACCTGCGCAAGTTATGTTGCTTCCAATATATTTAGAATTTCTGAAATTGATGTCGGTGAAAATTGCTTTATTTGTGAAAATCAGACGATTAACCTCGATGTTAAAATTGGGAATAATGTTGTGTTGTGGTCTAACAACCATGTTGGGGACCGAACTATAATTAAAGATCATGTTTGGGTAACATCCCATGTTTCAATAGGTGGCGATGTTGTAATTGGAGAGGGGTGTTTGATTGGAATGAACAGCACAATTTCACACGGAATCAAACTAGGAAAAAAAGTCTTTCTTGGCGCTGGGGCTGTTTTATCTAAGGACACAAAAGACAATGAAGCATTTGCAGTCAAAGGAACTAAGCCATTAGGTCTAGATAGCGAGACTTTTTACTCCATGACCAATATGTAGCTTGAAAAATACTTCAAGAAGAGTTAATATATTATGTTCAAAATTGAACATAATATATTAAAAAATATGAAAATAAAAAATTATCAGGTTGATAGCAAATTTAAACCATTAATGATTGCCGAAGAAGGGCAGGCAAATCAAGGTGACATAAAAATTGCATTACAAATGGCAAAACATGCTTCATTAGCAAATGCAGATGGAATCGAATACCAACTATTCACCGCTGATGACATGTATGCAAAATATGATGAAGGATACGCTATATATAAAGAGCGTGAGCTTGAAAAAGGCGAAATAAAAACACTCTTAGAGGAAACACATCAGCTTGGTTTGTTGTCTCAAATTGCCGGTCTTTCACCTAGTATTATTGATTTATGCTCAAGTTTGGATGCAGATATGTTTGTTGTAAATGCAACTGATTTGAATAACCCAGAGATTATTGACGCAGTGATAGCATCTGGAAAACCTTTTTGGTTAGCCACACTAATGGGTTCTTTAAAAGAGATAGATTGGGCAGTTGAATACGTACTATCAAAAAATTCAAATAATTTTGGATTACTACATGGGCAACATGTCATGTCTGGAAGCGGAGGTGCTGGAGTTCCTTCGGAATATCTTCAACTTGATTGTATTAAATTAATGGAGAATCGTTATGAACTCCCAATTGGCTTTGTTGACCATACTGCTGAAAAAATTGTACCGGCGCTAGCTGTAGCTAAAGGTGCTTGTGTCGTCACAAAGCATATTTCACCGAATAAGAATTGGGTTGGACCTGATTCTGATATTTGTCTTCATCCAGAAAGCTGGAAAGATTCGAAACAAATTTTTGATTACTCGGTTATGGCTAATGGTGAATCAAAAGAGTTATCAATTGCAGAATTAAAAGATAAATCATTATTTAGAAGGAGCTTACATACTGCAAGAAAGTTAGAAAACGGCTTGAAATTATCACGTAATGATTTTGTTGCTCTAAGACCTGGTTCGGAGGGTATTAATCCATCTTATATTGAAGATTTAGTGGGGCAAGAACTATCTGTAAGCCTTGAAGCTAATGTGCAGATTAAACCGGAATATTTTAAGGATTACAAGGAAAAAAAATGGAGCTAAATTTACAAAAAAAAGTTGCGGTAGTTCTCGCTTCAAGTGCTGGTATTGGGTATGAAATTGCCTCAGCATTAGCTGCAGAAGGATGTTCGATTGCTATGTGTGCTCGACAAAATGACCGTTTAGAAATTGCAGCACAAGAAATAAGAGATAAATATAATGTTACGGTAATTTCTAAAAGTGTTGATTTATCGATTCATGATGAAATTAATAGTTTTTTTGATTTTGTTTATGAAAAGTATTCAGTAATTGATATATTGATAAACAATACAGGAGGCCCAAAGCCAGGTGATTGTTTAAGTTTGAGTGATGAAGATTATCACCATGCATTCGAATTAATTCTAATGAGTAAAATAAGAGCTGTTAAAAAAGTTATGCCAAAAATGATAGCTCAGGGTTCTGGAAGAATTATTAATATTGAAAGTACTGGAATTAAAAATGTAATGGGTAATATGGTTTTGTCTAATATTTTCAGAAACGGGTCAAATGCTTTTATTAAAACTTTAGCGTTAGAAAGTATTAAAAGTGGTATCCGAGTTCATACAATAATGCCTGGCCCTTTTTTAACAGATAGACTTAAAGAGCTAGGGCAGCAAGCAGCAAAATCTTCTAATATTGATTTTAATACATGGAAATCAAATGCTGCATCAGCCACTCCTCTTGGTAGATTTGGAGAGCCTAAAGAAATAGGTCCAATTGTTGCTTTTTTAGCAAGTGACCAGTCAGACTATATGAATGGCCTTTGTTTAGCTGTTGATGGTGGAATTCTACAAAGTACCAATTAAACTTAACTATTTTGAGAGGCTAGTGATATGCCATGGAAAAAATTAGGAATAGTTTTTGATCCTAGAAATAAGACTGATTGGATTAAAAATTATTCATGGGTTCCAATCCCAGAACATATTGGAAATGGATTGTTTAGAGTTTATTTTTCTGGAAGAACTAAAGAGAATCTCAGTGTACCCGGTGCAATAACTATTGATATTCAGAACCCATTTGATTTATTAGATTTAACAAAAAAACCTTTACTTGAGCTTGGTAATTTAGGTAGTTTTGATGATAGTGGTGTTATACCAAGTTGGATTTTAAATCATGATGGTCGAAAATATATGTTTTATAGCGGATGGATGCAAGGGAAACGAATACCTTTTCATTCCTCTATTGGCTTAGCCATAAGTGATGACGATGGTAAAAGCTTCAGTAAAGTATCTTCAGCACCTTATTTACCTTTAAATGATATCGATCCATATTTTACCGCCTCATGCTGTGTTTTTGTCGAGGGTGGAAAGTGGAGAATGTGGTATACAAGTAACACTAGGTGGGAAATTATTAATAATGAAGCCACTCCAAAGTATCATATAAAATACGCAGAATCTGATGATGGCATTAGTTGGGAAAGGCTGGGTGTAATTGCTATTGATTTTAATAGCGATGAAGAAATTGCAATAACGCGACCATGGATTATTAAAGAAGATGGTATTTATAAGATGTGGTTCACATATAGAGGCTTGAGTAATAAAATCGGGTACGCTGAATCACCAGATGGGCTATTGTGGGAGAGGATGAAGAGTGAAAATGAGTTGGATGTATCAGATACAGGATGCGACTCGGAAATGGTTTCATATGGCGCCGTAGTTGAATACTCCAATAAAAAATATATGTTTTATAATGGAAATAATTATGGCGAAACTGGTATCGCTTTAGCTGTCTTTGAATAACACTATCAAATAAGTATATGAAAAATATTGCTATTATCCCGGCAAGGGGCGGAAGTAAAAGAGTTAAAAATAAAAATATAATTGATTTTCATGGAAAACCAATTATATTCTATGTACTTAAAACCTTACAAGAAGCAAAAATTTTTGACAAAATACATGTTTCAACTGATTCATTTGAAATTAAAAAAGTAGTTGAGGGTTTCGGATTTGAAGTTGAGTTTATGAGACCAGATAATTTATCTGATGATCTAGTTGGTATTATTCCTGTCCTCGAATGGGTATTAAATGAGTATAAGTTGAGAGGGATAAAATTTGACAATATCTGTTGTGCGTTACCTACCGCCCCTCTTATATTATCTAATGATATAAAAAAAAGCTATAAAACTTATTTAGAAAAAAACTGTGAATATCCACTTCATGCTGTTGCTAAAATTCCAGTCCCAATAGAATGGGCATTTCGAATAGAAAATGATGGACTGTTAAGTCCAATATCGCCAGAGATGTTACAAAAAAGATCACAAGACTTACAAGATGCATACTATGATGCAGGAGCTTTTAGCTGGTTTCCTGCTGAATATTTCATAGGAAAGATGAATTCTAAGCAAAAATTTTTATCTTATATCTTAGAAGGAAATCGGTCAGTAGATATTGATACCGAAGATGATCTTGAGCTTGCCAAAAAACTTTTCAGAGTTATCAATCCAAAATAAAATATAAATGAATATAAAAACAGTATTAATAAGGGTTGATGCATCTGCAAACGTTGGTAGTGGTCACTTAGTTCGATGTAAATCATTAGCCATGAAATTTTTAGACTCAGGAGTTGGTGTAATTTTTGCTATTAAAACAAGTGATGCTAAATTACTGAGTAATCTTAAAATGATTGGCTTTATAGTAGAGGTAATACCTGCACAATATAGCTTCGAAGAAGATGCTAATCTAACAGCAGAGTTAGCTAAACAGCACAACTCTAATTTAATTATTACTGATATTTGTAGTGATTCAAATGTAAAAAATTCCAAAAATTTTAAAAAATATTTTTTAAAATTAAACCAATACAATTTAAATATTGCTGTTATAGATGATCTTGAAAAGATAGATTTACCATTCAATCTTCAAATAATTCCTTATTTTGGTGCAGATAAGATAAATTACAATTTATACCCAAATACTAGATACCTATTGGGTGAGAAATATTTTATTGCACCAACAAGTTTAGGTGGAAATTTTAAGAAGAAGGTGATACAAAACAAGATAAAAAATATTTTAATATCACTTGGTGGATCAGATAAAGATGACCTTACAATTTTTGCATTAAAAGCCCTAGAAGGAGATAGTAGGTTTGAAGTTCAGGTTGTTATTGGCCCTTATTTTAATAACAAGGCTAAAGAGTATTTAAATGATAACGCGAATAGTAAATCCTGGACTATATATCCTAAAGATAATTTATGTGATGGTTTAATATGGGCTGACTTAGCAATAATTGGATTGGGCTTAACCCGTTATGAGGCAGCAATTTGCGGCGTACCAAATATTAGTATCACAAGAGAAAAATTAGAAAAATATAATAATGATGCATTTATTACGAGTGGAATTGGAGAATACATAAGCATTATTGGCGACGATAAAACTGATTTATTAAATACAATAAATAAAAAAGATATTGAAGTACAATTGAGGGAGAAAATATCAAGAGATGGCCAAGCATTAATTGATGGGCTTGGCGCAAATAGAATTTTACAGGAAGTTCAAAAGCTTAATTTATTATGACTAAATCTATAATTAAAATTGGTAATAAATCAGTTGGCTCAGGTAAGCCTGTTTTTTTTATAGCTGAGATAGGAGTGAATCATGATAATAACTATACTCAAGCGCTAGAGTTAATAGATGTAGCTTCTGATTCTGGAGCTGACGCCGTAAAGTTGCAATTATATTATGCAGACAACATGTGGCCAAGAAAAAGTCGTTCATACGCTATATTGAAAAAATTAGAAACAAATAGGGCATGGTTACCAGATTTAATAAAGTATGCAGAAACTAAGGGCGTAATACTCTTTTCATCCCCCTTTGATATTGATGCTATTAACCTAGTAAGTAATTTAAAAACTCCAGCAATTAAATGGGCATCCTCACAAATTTATGATTTACCACTTCTTAGTTTTGCAGCTAAGAAGAATATTCCTATGATATTAGCTACTGGTGCTTGTAATTTAATTGATGTGGACAGGGCAGTTAAAGCCGTTAAAGAAGCAGGGAATGAAGATTTAATACTGATGCATTGCGTCTCTTCATATCCGACACAACCACAAGATGCTAATTTAAGAGTCATGGATACTCTTGCTAAAAAATTTAATTGCCCAGTTGGATTTTCAGACCATACTATTGGTTTGGATGTTCCAATATCTGCTGTGGCCCGAGGTGCTTCGATAATAGAAAAGCATTATACTTTATCAAGAAAATTAACTGGACCAGACCATGGCTTTGCAATTGAGCCAAATGAGTTGAAGGAATTAATTAGTAGAATTCGGGATGTAGAAAAATCTTTAGGATCGCCTGAAAAAGTATTTATAGATGGTGCTGAAGATCAAGAATATATAGTTCGTTTATTTGCAAAAGAGGATATTGGTATTGGATCAAAAATTACTAGAGAGCAGATTGTTGTTAAAAGGTCTAATCAAGGACTCTTACCTTACGAATTAGAATCAATTATCGGCTCCATAGTTGTAAAAAAAATACAAGCAGATGAGCCAATCTTAAAAGAAACATTATCAATTGGTTAAAAGTATTTCATTAATAGAAAATTATAGGTACAAATAACAATGAATTTAATACTCGTATATTCCTTAGTTTTGATTTTTATAATAATCCTAATTGAATATATTCTAAGGTTGGATATTGAGCTGTATTCGGCTTCATCTGGATTGAATGTCAAGAAAATCCCACGATTAACCTTAGATAGAAATTATGAATTTATAGATCCGTCTCAGGATAGAGTAAATTGGGAAGTTGACTCTAAACTTGGTTGGATTTTAAAAAAGAACTCAAGATTGGATATAAAAATTAGCATTCCTGGGTTAAATGTGTCCCATAAATTTTCTTATGAGACAGATTCAAAACGTCGACGTAGGTCTTCTATAAAAAATGTATCAGAGTCTTCCAAGAAAAAAACTATAGCAATATATGGTTGTTCTTTCACGTTCGGCCATTCTCTTAGTGATAATCAAACATACTCATGGCTACTTCAAAAAAGGTTTAATGAAAAAAATATATATAATTATGCAGTTGCTGGTTACTCTCTATTTCAATCATTACTTGTTTTAGAGAAAACTATTTTAATAGATAAGCCAGAAATCGTTGTAATAGGGTTTCATCCAGATTTAGGGTGGAGAAATACATGCTCAATTAATTGGGTTGAGAGATTGCAAAATACTTGGAAAATCCCTTCATGTGTTAGTAGGGTTAATAAACTTATTAGATATAAGCCAAAAGGCTATTTAAGCTTTGGATCAAATCTAAGGATTATTAAAGTAGTTGAAAAAGTAATTAATAAACTTCGCTTTTACGGAAGAGGGAGTCCTAAAACTATTCATAACACTATGGAGCACTTACTTCTGCAAATACAAAAGACTTGCCAAAAAAATAGTACAAAATTACTTATTGCTTGCATTGATGAATCAAGTGAATATTACAATTTCCTAGATAAAAATAATTTTGATTGGTGTATTACTGGAGTTAACACTACTGAGACAAATGAAAAGGGGGTATTTAAATGGATTAGTTTCCCATTTGATAACCACCCAAATGAATTGGCCCATAAAAAATATGCAAAAAGTATTGAGGAGGCAATCAGGACTCTATTAAAAGATGGAGATGTTAAGCCTAAAGTAGAAAGTTACTCAATTCCAAATTATCATGGAGATAGGGGGCAGTATGTATATCCCCACTCATAAATATTTAGTTAGTAAGAGGGAGATTGAATATTAAAGTAGCCATAATGCAACCTACATTATTTCCATGGTCAGGGTATCTTGGTTTGATGATGAATGTCGACAAGTTTATATATTTAGATACTGTTCAATTTGCGAGGAGAAGTTGGCAACAAAGAAATCAAATTAAAACGAATAACGGGGCTGAATGGATAACAATTCCAGTAATTGCCAAAGGAAAAAGAGATCAAATTATTAAGGATGTGGTTATTGATAATACATCTAATTTTAATAAAAAAATTCAAAAAACTATAACCTCTGCATATATAAAATCCAAAAATTTTAATTGTTCTGAAGCTGTTTTTGAAATATTGAATAATGAAAACTTACAGTTATCCAATCTAAATATTGAAATAATAGATTGGATTAAGCAATACTTAGAGATTGAAACACAAACAATTTATGCAAGTAGTCTTGAAAATCGAGGAGCTAAGGCGGATCTTCTGGCACATTTATGCGAGCAAGTGGGTGCTGATGAATATATTTCACCATTAGGGTCTCAGGAATATCTAGAACAAAGCAATATATTTGAAACAAAGAATATTAAGCTATCTTATTTTCAATATAACCATCCAATTTATAAGCAGTTACACGGTGATTTTTTACCAAATATGTCTTCAATAGATTTAATTTTTAATGAGGGTAAGGAATCAATCAATATAATTAAGGAATCAATCATAACAGGCGGTTACAAAGATAGATAAAATTAAAGCACGATATGAAATGCTTAATAGTTTATCTAGAGTTGAGCTAGAGAAATTATTTTCAAGTGAGTTTGTTAAAAATGAAAACCTGAATCCACTCTATTCGTTATATTCTATAGATTTTTATCAAGAGCTTTATGGGGATTCTTGGATAAACTATAGCTCAGTTTGCTTTGTCGAAGAAAGACCAGTGGCACTATTAATAACTTTTATTAGCCATGAAGCATCATATTTTTCAATGCCCGGTATGATTATTTGTGATCATGAATATAAAAATGCAGATATTTTTGCAAATTCTATTATAGATAAGCTTATTCTTGATAGTAAGGGACTAAATATTAAATTGATAAAATTATGTAGTAATTTTGATTTAATTATTGATAGCTCTCATAAACAATTCCTTAAGAATGCATATGTTGATTTGTCCAATTCTGAGTCTATTATTAGAAGTAGTGTCAGGAAAAGTTATAAATCACTTATCAATTGGGGGTTGAGAAATTTAGATATCAAAATCCACAACAGTAAAAATATAACTTTGCATAAATTCAATGAAATTAAGATGTTTCATTTATTGGTTGCTAAAAAGAAAACAAGATCAGATAAATCATGGGATATTCAATACGATATGATTAAATCAGCTCATGGTTTTATTGTTGAAGCACATTATATGAGGCAATTAGCATCCGCATCTATTATTATTCATAATTCAAATGAAGCATTTTATGGTGTTTCTATAAATTCAGAGGATTTAATGAGGGAAAAATTGCCAATAAACCATCTAGTTCTTTATAAATCAATTATTGAATCTAAAAGTATCGGTTTAACTAAATTTAATTTTGGCGATACATCAACTTCAACTGATAACAAAATTAATAATATTAATACCTTTAAGAATGGTTTTGCCAGGCAGACTGAAAATAAATTAACCTACGAAATTTATTTGTAACATACCTTCTATTTTCGCTTGCTTTAGCTAATTAAAAGAGTTATTATTATTTTATGTTCAATTTTGAACAGTAATAAAAATTATCAAGCTAAACTAATTAAGAAGTATATGATTAATTTGAAAAAATGTGATTTTTACATGCTTAATCTAATCCTATTATGAAGAAAATAATTACATTTTGGCCAAAACCCTCCTTTAAAAACTGTTTAACTAATTTAAATTTATTGTGCTCTGAAAGTAAAATTGAAAAGTTACTTTTTAACATGTTTCCATCAGGCCACCCAGTCTTAGTTTCAAGTGGAAGATCTGCAATATACCTTGCTCTTTTAGCTACTGGTGCCAATAGATCTAAAAAAGTCCAAACGTTTGAGTATGCAAGCCATTGTGTATTGGATGCAATTACAAGAATTGCTACACCTTTTGGGTTTTCTGAAAAAAATGCTGAATATAAAATCCATTATCATCAATGGGGACATGAAAGTAAAATAGATACTAATTCTATTTTAATTGAAGACTCTGTTGATAGCTTGTATGTCCCAGGCTCACCATTATTTAATTCTGATGGAGATTTTGAGGTTTGGTCATTAACTAAATCAGTTGGCACTTTTACTGGCGGAGTTCTATGGTGTAAGTCAAAAAAAAATGCGATTAAATGTAGAAAGATTAGAGACTCTCAAAATCGCTCTAATTTCCAATTATTTTTAAAATTTATTTCTAATAATTTTAATTTTGGCACTAATTTTTGGTTATCCAATGAGGCAACTAGTATTAAGTTATCATTACTTTCATTAGGTGAAATTAAATCAAAAGTAAAAAAATGGTCTGAGGAAGTTGAATGCAGAGTGAATGCTCTTAAAATCTTGAATTTATATCCTAAAAGTAAACTTAATCGTCTACCTGCAGCCATCCCTCTTGACTATAGTAAAATTCCAGAAATTATTAAAAATAATTTTGAATTTAAATCAAGACATTTCAAAGGAAAAATTGTTTTCCCTTTACCAATTCACAACCAAGTTCCAAGAAAACTTTTGTTAGATATTAAGGCTATTTTAAATTGAAAAATTATTATAAAGTATGTATTGCTAGCTCGCAGATTGAAGTTAACGATGCCATTAATTTTACTTCAACCAATTTCTTTCCGCTTCCTAAATATTTAAAATTTGTACCTAATGATGTAATTTTACTTAAGGATAATAAAAAAATAATTGGTACTATTTTTTTAAAAGATAAATATTTTTTTTGTTTTCCAACAAGAACTAAAGGCACGTTTCTAACATTTGTTTGCATTAGTAAGCAGTATCAAAATAAAGGGCTTTCGCATATGTTAATGAAAAGAGCAGAGCTAGAGTGTATTTCAAGGTCTTCAAATTTTTCAATAGTGATTAGTAGAAGATCGGTAGATAATTTTTATCAAAAATTTGATTATTGGGGAATAGCTAATTATTCAATAATAAAAATAAATAAGCTTAATAAATTAAAAAAGTCTCCTGTTCATTCGATAAATAATCATGCTAAATTTGAACCAAAGTTAATAAAAAAATTTCATAAACATACTTACCAAAATCTCCATGGTTCTATAATAAGAACAACTGAGGATTGGAATATCATTGGTAAAAAGATTATATATAGTGAATCCAATTATATTACTTTTTGTAAAAATAAAAATATTATTGGGTATGCCATTATTGATAAAAATCTTGAAATTCAAGAAATTGCGTCTTCTTCAGATTACGCAGAATTTTTAAATTGTATTAATAATTTTTTTAACTTCCCAATTGTTATACATGCAAGCAATTTCCACCCAATTCTTAATTATCTTTATAAATCTGACTTTACAATTTCATCAAGGCATTGTAGCTATGGGGGAAATATGGTGAAAATATTAGATAACACATCATTGGTTAACATAAATTCAAAAGATTACGACTTAAAACGTTTTAATGAAGTTTCTTTTTCAATTAAAAACTCAAAGTTTTTAAACTCTAGCTTTCTAAACCAATTTAATATTTTATCTATGGATCAAGTTTAGCTAGTTCTTGATAAAATTTTTTTACATATGGTGATTTTTATGAATATAAATTATACATATAGCTATAAAGTAACCAATTTGAATATTTACTTAATTTTTTCTACTAAATGAATATTATTTATAATAATTCTAGGAATTTTATATCTTTAAATAAGCTTCTTGATAGAGTGCATTACACATTATTAGATGAAATAAATGATAAGCTTCAAGAATCAAATTCTTTTTTTAAGCTAAAAAATCACGATATTAATTTATTTAGTTTTATCGGTGAATCTGATATTGTAATTGCTATCTCATACTCAAGCTCAGTTTTATTGGCTCAAATTCTTAAAATACCAGATTTTTATTACGATCCCGATAACCAACTTGCATTTCCAAAGAAATATTTTCCTAAATCAATTGTTAAAGTGTCAAAATTAGAAAATCTTATTAAAGAAATAAGAGGAAAACTACCTTTATAAATGTTTATTTTTTATCCAATTTTACAAGCCCCTAATTGCCAAGGGCGAACTGTTGTTCATAATTATCCTCCTAATAATTGGGAGATAAGAAGGAATTGTAAGAAGAATATTAATATTACTTGGTCTGATGGCATTATTTGGAAATCAAAAAAAATTGGATATTTGGATATCAATAAATCATTTACCATCAAGGAGGAAGATTTAAAATTTGTACCTAATGGAGCGCTTGCTCTTTCTAGTCTTTCCGTCAACGAATTACCATATGAATCTGAGTTTTTACCAGATGATACAGACATGCAGACCAATTTACCTGAGTGGCGTGCATCACTAGGACTTGAATCAACCCTAGGTGCGAATACAAGCTTTCAGGGAGAAGGATATGCATTCCCTAGAAACGGCTCACTATTATCCTTTTCCCCTTTCCTGCAATATGGTTCGGATTTAAGTAATTATCTCCTATTTATCAACATTGAAAAATTACCTACATTTAGAAAGTCTAAATTATATTTTTTAAAAGCAAGTGGGAATAAAATATACGCTGAAGTATCAGTTATTAGCAATCATATAAATATTATTAATCTTGATAATCTTGGATATGATGATAAAGATTTGATGGTTATGATGACAAAAGACATAGTCGGGATTCCATTGTTTATGACTTCATATAAGAACGGACTGGAATTAAGCTTGGAACATACGCATCCCCCAGCTTCCTTTGCCATTCATGGAAATAGATTTGCTCTTCATAAAGAGTTGAAACAATTATGGGCTAAAAAACTAAGCGTAATTAAATTGGTTAAATAAAATGTTTAGGATATTAATTAAAAAATTAAAAAGAGGGATTTGGACCTACAGACAACCTCTATCATCAAAACCAAGAAGTTTGATAGAGCCTGTGAGTGATTTATTTGTCTGGAGAAAGTCTGATATTTGGCAAACGTACTTTGACTTGTTCGACATTGGAAGCCTTTATTCTCAGGAAACTTCCAACAAAGAAGTAAGTGTTAAAATTATATTTTTTAACAGGGTAGGTATAAAAATTAAAGAATGTAAAATTGATATTGAGCCAAACGAAAAAAAATGTATTGAAATTTCATCATTCATAAAAAAAATAGATGGAGATTATGGAACTTTTGCTATCTTTCATTCTAATGTGCCGGATAACTTTATAGAACAAAAAAGCTATCTAACAGAAAGAGGGTTTGTAAGTTATAAATTAAATAAATCTGTATTGAGGCATTATGTTCATGGAAATTCTGATGCAATATCTATTTCTAATAACTCTAGTTACCTCTTAGGGACCCCATCATTTTTAAAGCGAGAATATAGATTACAATTCAATTTAACTAATGATGATAAATATGAATTTTTATTAATTAACTATACACATGGCTATCAAAAAATTACTTTTTCATTTGTCGATACAGATACAGATAAAGAAATCAAATCAGAAAATTTCTCTATAAATACAAATGGCTGTTGTTTATGTAAATTTGAGACTAAAAAGAATAAAAAAATTAGGTTAGTTATATCGAGCAAACTTGTTATGGCTAGACCTTTCGTCTTTAGATATGGGCAAAAAAAAATATTCTTTGATATATTTCATGGATAGACAATGAACAGAAATAACTACTTAGATTTTTTCAAAAATATATCAAATCAAGATAAAAAGCGTTTGTTTAACTTTACTTCTGGACACCTTGGAAATTTTTCGAATCTAAAATTTCTTGATATAACAAATAATAAAAATATTACAATATTTAAATATTTATATTTAATATTTAAACTACTATTTTTATTAGCTTTATCTTTCATTCCAATAAAGAATTTAGTATTCTTTTTAAGGGCTTTATCACGTAAAATTTTGAATAAAAAATTATGTTTAAATAAGAATATTGCAGTAATTTCGATAGGAGCAGATAATGCTAAAAATGATCCATATCTATCTAAAATTTTATTATTATTAAATATTAAGTTTGATTATTTTAAAATTGTTGGAGGAAAGAGAATAAAAAATGATGAGTTTATTTTCTTTGAGCAAACTTTTGGATTAATCGATTGGCTAAAAAGTTTTATTTCAATTTTTTCAGTACAATTTTTATCTTATTTTTCTTTACTTACTTACTTATTAAGCAAAAACAGCCTTAAGTATAAATTTTTATATTTATCTAATTCTCTAGATGAAATGATTTCAGGGGCTTTGTATAATAATTATTTATTAAGTATTTTCAGTAAAAGAATATCTTATCTTAATACTTATAATAAAATAATTTTTCCAATGGAAGGTCGTAATTGGGAGAAAAAAATTGTCTCGAATATTAATAAATCTGGTACTAAAATTATTGGTTATATTCATTGTGCTATAACGCCGAGACATTTGAGCTTAACAAGCAAAAATTTTTATAGATCAAATGAAATACCCTCAACTATAATCACTCCAGGTAATATGGCCTTTACTGTTACTTCAAAAGTATTTAAGAGTGCAAAGGTTATTAATGGCTCTTTTATTAGAGAGGGTAAAAGTTTTGGAAATTTGCCAATTGATAAAAATTATATTGTTTTTGCTTTAACATCAAGCATTAATGAATCAAGGTTAATAATTAATAAGGTTATTTCGTCTAAACTCCATTTAAAATTTAGAGTTGAAATTAGGATTAATCCACACACTAATTCATACGGTTCAATTAAAAAGTTAATTAAGAGAAATAATCTTAATTTGTATTCTGAACTTATGACATCAAAACCAATAGTTTGTTTATTTAGATCCTCATCTACAGCAATCGAGTATTTAAGAATAGGAGTAAATCCTGTTTATATTAGTTTAAATTTTGGCTTTAATAATAATATTTTTGATCTAGATAGCATTTATAAATTTACAAGACTAGAAATTGATAATTTTGATTCATTTGTTCCAACTAAGGTTGTATATAGCAAAAATAAATGTACAGAAATTTCAAACTATTATTTAAAAAATTCAAGTTATTTAACTTTTATGAAATATATTAATTAGTGAATATTAAATCTAAAAAATTCAATACTTTTTCTATTGCGGTAGTAGTTCCTACAAAAAACAGGCACGAAGATCTGTCTATTTTTTTTGATTCACTATTGAAACAATCAGTATTACCTAATCAAATTATTGTTATTGACCAATCAGAAGAAAATTTATCTGAAGAATTAATTAAAAAAAAGGTAAATACTTTTAAGTCATCAAGGCTAACATATATTTACAATAAGGATATAAATGGTCTTGTTGAAGCTAAGAATTACTCCCTTCAATACAATAAATCGGATTTAATATGTTTTTTAGAGGACGATGAAGTACTTGAAGAAGATTTTCTTGAGCAAATAATTATAGGATTTAGGTTAAATCCATTAATGAAAGGTTGTTGCGGTGTTATTACCAACCCACCAAATAAAAATTTTTCTTATGAGTTATTTTTCCATTTATTTCATATTGGCTTGTATAAAGATATCAGAGTTGGAATCTATGGATATAAATCTTTTCCTAATAAATTCATCTTAAGTGATAAGCTATCTGGAGGATTATCTGCTTGGAAAAAAGAAGTTTTTTCTGATGTATTCTTTGATCTTAAAAATAATTTACACTTTACTGAAGATATTGATTTTTCTTCAAGAGTTTTTGATTCATTCCCTGATTCGTTATTTATTAATACAGATGCACGTTTAGCTCATTATTTTTCAAAAAGTAATAGATTTAATATTATTGATAGATACTCAAAGAAAGTTCTTGAATATATAATTTTCTATAAAAAAAGAAAAAAATATTTTTTGTCAAACCTTCATTTATTATGGTTACTTGTGGGTATTTTTTTTGAGGCATCTTTAAAATCTTTACTCTTACTATCCTTCAGCCCAGTTCTAGGTTATTTTCATGGATTGTATAATGGATTAAAATATAAGTTGATCAGTTAGTTTTTTACTTGTTTTCCTGAAGCCAGGATTGAAACATTAGTACATTCCATATTTGGTGTTGCCAATTACTTTTGCCTGATTGGTGCTCTAACCATTTTTTTCTTATCTTTTTTGCATCAAAGAATCCTTGATTTTCTAGCTTTTGTTCGCTTAATAAATCTTCACCCCAATCCCTTAATGAACCTCTAAGCCATTCATTAATTGGGATTCCAAATCCTTGTTTAGGCCTATCGTATAATTTTTTAGGAACATATTTATTTAGAACTTCTTTTAATATTAATTTTGTTTGGCCTTTATCATACTTATATTCGTTTGGTAGTGACCATGCAAATTCAATTAATCGATGATCTAAAAAAGGCAATCTAGTTTCTAGTGAGTTAGCCATTGATGCCCTGTCAACTTTTGTTAAGATATCTCCCGGAAGGTATGAAAGTAAGTCTAGGTACATCATGCGTTCTATATCCGTCATATTCTCAATATTCTCAAGATTGCCATTTAAAATTGTTGTAGGTTCTTTTGATTTGATTATCAGGCTTTCTGGGTCATCCCAATATGAAATAAAATCACGATAGAATTGATCAATATTTTTAGCCTTTAGTAACCTTGCACCTTTATATACCCTGTCACTGAAATTATTACTTTTATTTCCCCCTGGATAAAGTTTATGAATAGAGTTCAAAATACTTGACGGTATATTTTGTATTACTTGACCTCCAATCTTTCTTAGGCTGTGAGGTATTTCATTAAATTTACCCCATAATTTTTTTGAGACCTGGTACCTGTTGTATCCGCATAATATTTCATCTGCTCCATCACCTGTTAAGGCTACTTTTACATCATTTCTGGCTAATTTGGATACAAGGTATGTGGGTATTTGTGACGAATCAGCAAATGGTTCGTCATAAATTGTTGGAATCATCGGTATAATATTTTTAGCATCAGTTGCTGACAAGATTAGTTCAGTATGGTCAGTACCTAAATAATTGGCAATCTTTCTTGCATATTCAGCTTCATTTTGTTTATCTTCGTTAAATCCAATTGTGAATGTTTTAATTTTAGATGTTGATTGTGCTTGCATATGTGCTGCAATTGTTGATGAGTCAACACCACCGGATAAGAATGCACCAACAGGAACATCTGCAAGCATTTGTTTACTTATTATATTTTTCAGTAAAACATCAAATTGGCTAACTGCTTCTTCTTTACTTATATGTTTTTTATTTAATTTACTAGTTTTAATTGCCTCATTTGCAGACCAATATTTTAATAATTTTGGTTCTGTATTATTTAATGATATTGTTAATATATTGCCTGGCTCAAGTTTGTGTATTCCTTTCCATATTGAATTTGGTTGAGGAATATAACTATGCCTCATCAGCAATGATATTGAATCCCTATTTATATCTTTTTCAAATGCCGGGTGCTCTTTCAGAGCTTTGAGCTCTGAGCCAAACAAAAATGTCCTTGATTTTCCACTCCCTTGCCATCCATAGTAGAGAGGTTTCTCTCCAACCCTGTCAACGATTAAATTTAGTTTCTTATATTCCCTGTCCCATAGAGCGATTGAAAACATACCAACGCAATTTGATATTGTTTTTTTTACCCCCCATCCATCAAAACATGCCAACAATATTTCTGTATCTGAAGTTCCTGACCAGTTGGGAGCCTTGTTGTCATTGTTAAGTTTTGTTTTTAATTCTGCTTGGTTGTATATTTCACCATTAAAAATTATCACATATCTTTTTGAATGGGAATGCATTGGTTGATGACCAGCTATGCTTGTGTCAATAATAGATAAGCGTTTATGGCCTAAAATAACCCTATTATTTGAATCACTCCAAGTCCCATGGTCATCAGGACCTCTATGATGAATCTTGCTAAGCATTGAATTAATAATTGGAGAGCTATCTAAAATGTTATAGCTCTTGTTGCCACCTATGAAGCCAGTTAAGCCGCACATTTTTTTGAATTAAGGAGTGATTGAAGTATATTTATTTTAAATGTCATTAAGAATGCTCTGAATTTTCTTATTATAGCCTACTAAAAATTTTTCCCTATCAAATTTTTTGGCAGTACTTAAAGCATTATTTGTTATTTTTTTAATTGATTTAAAATTTGATTTCTTTTTAATAAAATTAATTTTATTAAAGTATGAATTATGATTATGTCCTTCAACAAGAAAACCGTTATTGTTGTTAGAAATGAGTGATGAAATACTTGGAATATTATTTGCAATTACAGGACATTCCATCGCCATAGATTCTAAGATTGAATAAGGTAAACCTTCGTGCATACTGGGAAGGAGAAGGCAATTCGACACAGATAATACTTCAGGAATCTTATCTGTATGACCCATATTAATAATATTAGTTGCTGGGTTTTTAAGGTAGTCACTTATTTGAATATCTGTACCGCATAAAATTAACATCATATTTTTATCATTAATAAAAAACTTTTCCCATAGCTCCATTACAAACATGAAGCCTTTTCTTTTTTCAGGACGCCCAATAAAAGTTAATATAAAACTTTTTTTATTTTTTATTTTTTGAATCTCTGAGCTGAGTATAATATTTTTTTTAGAAAATAATTTTAAATCTATTCCGCAGGCAGAACCATTTAGAATTAAAGATATTGGTGTTTTAGTTAAATTTGATAGTTCTTTTTTAGCATTTTCAGAAACAGTAATAACATGACTTGCTAATAAGCAATTAAAATATTCAATTAAATAAAGTCCTAGCCTAGCCAATCCTTTATGCCCTAAATATGAAACACCATGATTGAAATATATGGACTTAGTTCTACCATACAATTTAGTTGCTATTAATGGGAGAAGTGAAGATCTTATGTTGTGTGAAATAATATATGTAGGTTTTATTTTAACTAAAAGTACTAAAATATTAACTAATGATATCGGTAAGAATAAAATATTTTTTACAGCAAGATTGTATTGGATGTATTTTCTAGGAATACTGTTCGATAATTTAAGAGAATTATTTACTTTAGTCGAGTTTACAAGGGTTACTTTGTACTTTAATCTTTGCTCAAATTGTATTAGAGGGTTAACAAAAGGTTCTGAATAAAAACTGCTCGGATGAAAGTGAATAATTTTTTTTTTCATTATAAATTAGATTGTGTTATTGATTTGTTAATTATAGATGATTATTAATTATATTTATCTTGATATTAATTTTTAGTGTGAATATTTCACACTTCCTTTTTTGTATTTGATATTACTCTGATAAAATAAATAAATGATAATTAATAATCTTAATTTTTTTCTAGTACTGTTTTATTCTTTCGCTTCAACAGTTACTTTAATATGGCTTGTTCTTCACTTTAATTTGTCTTTTAATATACAAGATCAACCAAATAAAAGGTCATTACATAATAAATCTATGCCTAGAACTGGTGGAATAATTTTTATCCCAATTATTTTGTTAATGTGGCTTATTCTAGATATTGATACACCATTATATCTTTCACTGACTGTCATTAGCTTGCTGGCTATATCTTTTTTAGATGACATACGAAGTATACCTGCGGTAGTACGATTAATTTTTCATATAACTTCTGCACTTATTTTTGTACTATATCTTGATATTAATCTTAATTTTTTTTATTTAGCAATCATTGTCTTATTTCTTGTATGGATGTCTAACCTCTTTAATTTTATGGATGGATCAGATGGGATGGCAGCAGGTATGGCCGTAATGGGCTTTTGTTCGTATGCAATTGCATCTTATTTGGAGGGTGAGTTTAGTTTTGCTCTAGAGAATGGAATTATCATGATGTGCTCCCTCGGTTTTTTATTATTTAATTTTTCACCTTCAAAAATATTTATGGGTGATGTAGGATCAATATCTTTGGGTTTTCTTGCAGGTGCAATGGGGATTATTGGTTGGCAAAAAGAAATATGGGCTTTCTGGTTTCCTATTTTGATTTTCTCACCTTTTATCATTGATGCAACCATGACACTTTTAAAACGGATACTGAATAAAGAAAAATTTTGGCTGGCACATAGAGGGCATTATTATCAAAGATTAATTTTGTTGGGCTTGAGCCATAAAAAAACAGCACTTATTTCATATGTCGTTATGGCAAGTGTTTCAATTATTAGCTTATATATTAACTTTGTTCAAAATTATGAATCAATCTTAATCATCATTTTTTTAGGATATTTTCTATCAATGTTTTATATAGATATAATATGGAAAAATTATTTACTTAATAATAAAGGAAAAAATAAAAGATGAGCCAGTTTAAAATAAACATTAGAAATTCTATTGTTTTAGCTCATGATTTATTTGCAATTATTTTTGCTTGGATTTTTTCATATTTACTAAGATTCAATTTTGTTATTCCGACTGAACATTTTGACTTTATGTTAAGCAATTTATTACTTGTAGTCTTAATTCATATAACTTTTTTTATAACTTTTAAAGTTTTTTTAGCATCATGGAGATTCTCAAGTCTCAATGACTTAATTAAAATTTCATTCTCAATTTTACTTTCAGGCTCAGTTTTAGCTATATTTTTCTCATTCTCTTATGACCTTGTAGGCATTCCTCGATCGATACTAGTTTTGAATCCAATTTTACTTATTCTATCTATGGGCGGTAGCCGACTTTTATATAGAGCATTGAACGAAAATATTTTTTTTGGATTTAAAAACAGTAACAGTGCTAAAAATGTCGTAGTCCTTGGTTCAGGTAATGAAGCTATAAGCCTTATTAAAAATTTAAAAGTAAATTCAGAATGGAATGTTATTGGTTTATTTGGGAATGATGAAACACTGAGTGGGAGAGAGGTTGTCGGAATTCAAATGTTAGGGCACGTTGATAATTTATCTAATATCCACAAGAAAAAAAATATTGATACTGCAATAATCGTAATGCCTAAAGCAGATTATAAACAAAGGAGGTCTGCGTTACAGCTCGCAAACTCTTTAGGTATTGAAGTTTTAACAATTCCAAATATTGATGACTTAATGTCAGGGCGTATAAATGTCTCACAAGTCAGAAGGGTGGATGTTGAAGACCTTTTGGGAAGAGAGAAGATTAAACTTAATAATTCTGGGTTAAATGGTTTGTTAAATAAAGAAGTTGTTTTAGTTTCTGGAGCAGGCGGCTCTATTGGAGCTGAACTTTGTAGGCAACTTATTAAATTTAAGCCTAAAACTATAGTTTGCTTGGATATATCCGAGTTCGCTCTTTATTCATTAGAGCAGTCATTTATTAATGAAAAAATTAAAACAAAATTAATATATATAGTTGCGGACGTAAAAAATGAAGAGAGGGTCAGTAAAATAATTAAAAAGTTTTCTCCGACAAGTGTTTTTCATGCGGCTGCATACAAACACGTTCCTTTAATGGAAAAAGAAAATGTTTCAGAAGCATTGCTTAATAATGCATTAGGCACTTATATCCTGGCAGATGTATGTCAGAGATTAGGTGTTAAAAAGTTTGTTTTAGTTTCAACAGATAAAGCTATAAATCCAACAAATGTCATGGGCGCAAGTAAGCGTTTAGCTGAAATTTTATGTAATCAATTACAAAATAAAAATGGCACCCAATTTATTACAGTTAGATTCGGTAATGTTCTTGGTAGTAGTGGGAGTGTGATACCTTTATTTAAAAAGCAAATTGAAAAAGGCGGACCTATAACAGTTACAGATCCTGAAATAACTCGTTACTTTATGGCAATTCCAGAAGCCGCTCAATTAGTATTGCAAGCTAGCTTGATTGGCGAAGGTGGTGACATCTTTGTTCTTGAGATGGGAGAACCTATTAAAATTCTTGATTTAGCCAAGGATATGATTAATTTATCTGGCTTACAGGAGGGTGAAATTGATATTAAATTTACTGGCCTAAGGCTAGGTGAAAAATTATATGAAGAGTTACTTGCTGACGATGAAAAAACTAAGCCGACTTCACATACTAAAATAAGGATTGCTAATACAACTAATCAAAATGAAAAAATATCCATAATTAACTTAATTGAATGGATAAGGTCAACGAAAAACTTAAATGAAAAATTAATTAAAAAAGATTTAACTGGATGGGTAAAGGAATATAGACCAGATAATAGATAGCTGACAAATTTTAAATCTCTAGTATATTAATTGGATTTGATATGTCTTGATATACTTGAAAATTGTCCCAGCCTTTTTTTTCAGAGTAACCATAAGATGCCTTTATGAATTTTAGTTTGTTATCTTTTGCACATTGAGCATCGTTTAATGTGTCCCCAACAAAAAATGAATTTTGGAAATCAATTTTATTAGTAAGGATAGATTGAACTAATTCTGATTTATTTTTTATTTTTTTATTTTCTGGGTTTACGCATGCTACCCAACTAAAATAATCTACCCAATTAAGATGCTTAATAATTTTTAGTGTTGGATCCCTTCTTTTATTGGTTGCTATTGCAATTTTATCACCTCTAAACTTTAATTCTTTAAGTACTTCATTTACATTTTTATAAGCGTTTGTTTGTGATAATAAGATTTGATCGTATTCATACTTAAACTTTGATATGAATTCTTCATGCTTATGCAAAAATTCTTGACCTAAAATTTCTTTCGCAGTCTCGGCAAGTGTCGGTCCAATTTGAAGCTTCTTTACAATGTTAATTCTTTGCGGGGCAATATTTTTAGTAACTTTCTCGTAGCATATTTTTACTGATGGAGCTGAGTCAACTAAAGTCCCGTCAAAATCAAAAATCCAATTTTTAATCTTACTCATAATAAGGAGACCCATTTCCCAGTAAGAATACTTTCTTGAATTCCTTCAAGTGTTTTAGAATTCCATATTGCATCTTCATTATCTAATTTAGGGCTAATGTGTTTTATTATTGCATCATTAAAATGTTTTATTTCTAAATCAAAGTGATTAGCTGTCGGAACAGTTTCCTCTTTAGTACCTGATTTTTCAGTCGAATAAATTATTTTCGCGGGAAGGTTATCTGGCTGCCAGACTTGTGGGCATTTAAGTCTTCCACTTTTACCAAATATTTCGAATTCAGACCTTCTAATGCATTCGAAGCTAATATCCAATGTTGCTTTTTTATCAGCACCAAAATCAATCATTACTGTAGTTGATATATCAGCACCATGCTCGTTAAGCTTAGCCTCTGCACAGACTCGTTTTGGATTTTCCTTGAAGCAGCTCCTTATTGTATGAACCGCATAAGGCCCTATATCCCAGAGAGCGCCCCCACCATTAGCCATAGATCTATCTATTCGATAAAATCTAGCAGCTTGAATAGGAAATGAAAACATTGAATGTGCATAGCGAATATCCCCTAAAATACCAGAGTTAATGATATTTTGTATTCGATCAAACTGAGGGTGAAATACATACATAAACCCCTCCATAATCTTTACACTATTTTTTTTTGCGGCTTCAGTAAGTAATCGTACTTCATTAGATTTTATTGCCATTGGTTTTTCAATGAGAACATTTTTTTTATTATTAATTGCTTTTAGTGCTGTTTCAGTATGCTCTTCATTAGATAGGGGGATATAAATCGCATCAATTTCTTTATCCTTTAAAATTGCATCAAAACCCTTATGACATTCTATATTTCCACTTTGGTCAGGTGCATATTTTTCAACACATTCTTTAGCAGAGTTTTCACGCCGACTTCCGATGGCAACTAATTCTCCTTGCACACTGCCAGTTATAGCTGGAATAATTTTTTCATTAACTCTTGCAGCCCCCAAAATACCCCATCTAACTTTATTCATTTTTTTTCTTCCGTTATATTATTTTTTACTTGCTTCCCAATATGTTCTTCCCCTCGAGCTTTAGCAAGATAAATTTGTTTTTGCCTTTCTTGCAGGTTGTTTTTTTTTATTTCAGAAGTTTTTGTAATACAGTAAGAACAAGAAATTCCTTCGAGATAGTTATCAGACTTCATTTCCTCTGGTGTCAAGGGGTGACGACAAGCATAACATTGGCCGTATCGCCCCTCTTTTAATTCGTTAGTCACAGCTATCCTTTGATCAAAGACAAAACATTCTCCTTGCCACAGACTTTTCTCTTTCGGCACTTCTTCAAGGTATTTTAAAATACCACCTTGTAGATGATAAACTTCCTTAAATCCATTTTCTAACATATATGAACTTGCTTTTTCGCAACGAATACCGCCGGTACAAAACATGGCAATTTTCTTATTCTTTTTCGATTTCAGATTTTTTTTAACATACTGAGGAAATTCTCTAAAGGAAGTTGTTTTTGGGTTTATTGCATTATTAAAAGTCCCGATATCTACTTCATAATTATTTCTTGTATCAATAAGTATTACTTCAGGATCATTTATTAAGCTATTCCAATCCTCGGGCTTAACATACTTACCTACCTTAATGGCGGGACTAACTTCTGGTAAACCTAAAGCTACTATTTCTTTTTTCAACCTTACTTTCATCCTGTAAAAAGGGTTTTCATTTGACCAAGAGGATTTATATTCTAGGTTCTTGAATACATCGGAAAATTTTTGATCTTTTTTGATAAATTTATGGAATTCTAGGATGTCATCTTCTTTGCCGGAGATTGTTCCATTAATTCCTTCCTGAGCTAATAGTATTGTTCCTTTGAGTGATTTATTATCACAATAATCTTGAATGATAGTTTTAAAAATCTTTATATTATTAAGCGTAATAAAATGATAAAAAGTTGTGGTGAGGAATGAGTGCATAATTACATTTTTTTTAAATAATTATAATATTGTATTCTATGTTTAAATATAAATGGAAAGGTTTAATAGATCTTAAGCCATTTATTTTTTGAGCAAAAAATGTTATTTTAACGCTCTTTACAAGATGCAATCATATTAAATTGGAGAATAACGCATGGCAATAGAGAAAACCTTATCAATTATCAAACCAGATGCAGTTAAAAAGAATGTTGTTGGAGAAATATACAGTCGTTTTGAAAAAGCCGGTTTAAAAATTGTTGATGCACAAATGATTTCACTATCCAAAGAAGAAGCGGAAGGCTTTTATGAGGTT
>Ga0209830_10000434_pt1 | contig 43917 bp, 41 predicted proteins | sample ArcticOcean_MG_C_12_FD_187439 | JGI IMG/M metagenome (GOLD analysis project Ga0209830, IMG submission 187439) | Marine microbial communities from western Arctic Ocean - ArcticOcean_MG_CB8_130 (SPAdes) (version 2) | ecosystem: Environmental > Aquatic > Marine > Oceanic | place: Arctic Ocean...
AGACATTACTTTAGCTTTCAGCTCTTCTAAATCTCCATAATAATCACCAGCAATAGTGTTACCGTTATTATCTAGCTTATTAACTCGCTTAGTGCCAATTACTTCTTTAGTTACAGGGTCTAAAACATTTTGAATTTCTGTTTTAAATTGTGCGGGATCCATTACTCTACCAAAATAACCTAAAATATCATAACCAATATCGTCAAACAGTGGTCCTATTTCATCTACAATTAAGCCAGCCATTTTGTTTAGTCGCTTAAGACTATTATCGTTAAATCTTAAAGCTCCTTGACCACCTTTAGAAAAACTTTTTGTAACAAAGTCGTTAAGCTTTTTGTCTTTCATAGCTATAACTTTTGCTTTAAATTGTCTTTTGTCAGCTGTTTCAATAAAACCTTTGTCATATAGTTTTAATACAAGCTCTTTTATTTCAATATCTTCATCTATAGCCGCAAGAGTAGTTTTAACACCTTCTAGGTTATCAGATCCAAAGTTTTTGTTTTCAATTATTCTAACAAGAGCATTTGCTTTTGATTTAAATTGCTCAGAGCTAATTTCACTTGAAGATATTGTGTTGCTTTTACCATCAACTCCACTAAATACAAAGTCTATGTTTTTGCCTATTATTTGAGAAACTTGACCTATAAGAGACTTTGCTTCTCCATACTCATCTATATACTCTTTTGATTGAAGACCTGTTAACACTGCGTCTCTGTATATAAGATTTGTCAGATATTTCATAGTGCTTTCAAACTTCATGTCAGGTCGTACTTCACTTAAAAAATAATCTACTAACTCTTGCCTTTTTTCTTCTGTAAGTTTTACTTTACTTCTTCTTGTATTACCAGCAGTTTTGTTTGTAACGTTAGCACTTGTTTCAAACTCAGACTCTTTAACACGCATTCTAACTCTACCAGTTTCATCTAGCACTTCAACTTCAGTAAGACCCATCTTCATTTTAGTTAGCTCAGAAACAGGCATAGTCCTGTAAATAAGATCTATATTATTTGTAATATAATCTTTATACTTTTGAGTTCTATAACTAGGTATTTTTGCAGCTGTAGATGTTTTTGGTGTTGATGGAAAATAATTATCTCTTACAAACTTCCAATCATTTTTAAAGTTTTTAACTAACCCTGCTTCAAATTTCTTTGGGTCTTCTATTACACCAGCTGTTTCTGTAGTTATAACTGCAGCATTTTTAATTGTATTGTTATATAAATCACCACCTTCTTTTATTTCTAATGATTCTCTTAATTGAGATATTTCTTTATTGTCTCTTATAGATTCTTGCATGTCAAGCACATCATCTACATCATTACCACCATTGTTTGTATCTGCGTCTTGATCAATTAAGCCTTGATTGTAAGCTTTAATTGCCATGTCATATATACCTGATACACGAATTGCTAAACCTGTTTTTGCGTTTAAAAAAGCATTAAACGGTACTGGATTAAAATAGTATTCAGCAAACTTACCATCTCCACCTACTTTTTTCTTAAAATCTGGATTTTCAAGTTTGTTAAACTCTTCTTCTGTTAAAACTGGCTTGTAACCATCCCACTTTCCTTTATCTTCATTCCATCGTGGCATAAAAGTAGCATACTCTTTTAACATTGATAGTTCAAAATCTTCTCTGTTAAGTATATACTCAAGCTCGTTTCTAAAGCCAGATTTTTGTAATATTTTTGCAACACTACCAGAGTTTATTATTGTTAGCTCATCTAATAAAGATTTGCTTTTTCTAATATTATCTGTAACGTTTATTAAATCACCCATCATATCTTTAGTCTTAGCAAGTATTGTTTCATTACTAGGATTATTGTACATCAAGTTTTTTGTGTCAACAAACATTGTAACAGTAGACTCTGAAGAAGCCGCCATTCTTAAATCGTCTATAACGCCAACAATAGGAATGTCATTGTAAAAGAAATTTGATGGTATACCATTTTCATCAACCCAAATGTCTGATTCTGTTCTTGGGCCAGTCATATCGTTTTTATTGTAGGTTTTAATAAACGCTAATATGTTTTCATCAGTTAGTTTTCCTTTAGAAATTTCACTAAAAACATCTTTAAAATCACTTAAAGCCTGCATGCCCTGTGTTGTCATGCTTTCTAAAGTATAGCCAGCAAATCCATCAGATATTTTAGCAATATATTCTTCAGCGGCTAACGGACTAAGATATGTAAATTCACCTTTTTTATTTATTTTATAGTCTTTACCTTTTTCATATTTGCTCATGATAATTTGCTGTTTAGCAAAATCATGAATACCAGGAATGCTTTCGTTTAAAATTCTTTGTAAGTTAAAAGATATTTCTTGTATTTTTTTACTGTCTAAGTTTCTTAAATTTGCATGAAGTTTTTCATGAAAAATAACGTTACCAGCAATAAAACCACTAGTTAAAGCATTTTCTTTTATATAGTCAAAAGTGTTTTCTTCACTAATAACCATAATGTTTTTACCATTTTCATCTTTAAGCTCTGAAAAACTACCAAAATTACGTCCTTCTTTAACAGCTTTTATATAAGCAGCTCCTTCACTAGTGTTTGGGTCTAAACCTTGATTAATTAAATAAGTAATCATCTCACTGTTGTTCTCAAAAGCTAAAAACACATAATCAGAGTTTTTATCTCCATTGTTTATAATAGCTTCTTTATTAAAGTCGTTCATATACTCTTGAGTCAGCTGAACGTATTTTACTTCGCTTTGCAGTTGAACTAATTGTTTTTGTTTTTCTGCTATTTGTTTTTTAACCGTTGCTTGTTGTTGTGTTACTATAGGGTTTTCTATTTCTTTATCACCTTCAAAACTTTGTCCTTCATAGTTTGAAAGTCTTTTTTCTAAAACACCAAGCTCTTTCATTACATCTACTTGCTGACCTATATTTTCTATAATTTCTAGCTTAGAGTTTTCATCTTTAATCCAACTAGTCATGTCTTCATAAGTAGCATCGTCTACAATCTCTTGAAATTTTTGGTTTATTTCTAATGCTTTGTTGTAATGATCTTGTAATTCTTTATTTTTTGGATCTTTAGCTAATTCGTTTAACAATTTGTCTTCAACTTTTTTAATGTCGTTTGCTAACGAGCTCTCTGTTGTGGAGTATTGATATTGATTTGATATTGATGTTGTTATAGCACCACCAAGAGGCATAAACGTAGCTGTTAACATTGTCATTGCTGTTAAGTTAGCTGCATCGTTTAAAGTATAACCCCAACCATTACCTTCAGAAAATATAGAATATGCTTTTACTCCTTCTTGAAAGTTTTCTACAATAGGTTCGATAAAAAGACCAGTCATCAACATTTCTTTAGTTAACCGTTTACCACCTTTAATAGCATTTACATAAACCCCTTTCATCATTTCAGCCCACAGTCTTTTTGGTATTAGTTTTGTAACTATTTTACCTGATCTGAAAAGAACAAAACCATCTGATCCAGTTTCTAACGCACCATTTATCATTCCAACACTTTTAGCTTTACTACTTATTCTATCAGCAGATGGATCTTCAAATCTTTCATCAGCACCTCCGTGAATCATAGTAGTGATCATTTCATCGGTAAGACCATCGTTTAGTATACGAAGCCTGTAATCGTTTCTTTGTTCTTCAGACATACTATCCCAAGCTTTTGTACCAACTCTTTTAACTGCATCTGCGTCAAGTAGTTCACCAAAAGCTCCAGCTGATTCTATACCAATACTGTAAAAAGATCCTGTAAACATACCAGCAAAAGTGTTAAATGTTTGTTTACCTAATTCTTTTTGCCAATCATCAATAGTAGCGGTGAATTGATACATTTCATTTAAAAAACTAGTATTACCCATCGCACTTATTTGCTTTTTAAATTCAGAGTCTTTAGCAATGTTTAATTGCATTTCAAAATTATAAGCTTTTTCTAAATCAAGAAGTTTGTTTTTAAGATCTTGTTTGTCGTAGTAACCTTGTTTTAGTATAAAATTATTTTCATAAACACCATCTTTATTTTTTTCACCCATCCAAGTAGCGTTAAGGCCAGAGAAAAAAACTTTACCAGATGATTTTTCTTTATTTTTATGTTGATTTAATTTTTGATTTGTGTATGGATTTGCTAAAAGTAAATCATCTCCACCAATTTCATAATCATCTAGTATTCGGAGGTTTTGTAAAATATTTCTATGTTTTTTACTACTCTCGTTTAAACTGTTAAGATTAGCAGCTTTAGGAGCGTAGATATAAGCTTGATCGTAAATACCTTGGAAAAAACTAAGATCACCTTGCAACCAAGGAGGATAAAAAGTAGACTCGTAATCATCATTTTTTTTATCGTTTATTGTGCTGTCAAAATTACTCATAACAGACCTTATAATTGTTTGGTTAGCTGTTTGATACTTTTCGTTGTCTTGTAAAGAGTTTTTAAGACCATCTGCGTATGCTAACTTTATTTTATAAGTAGCTTCTTCTAAATCAATGTCTCCGTTAAGCAGTTCTGCTTGTATACCTGGTAAAACACTATCAACAAAACTTGTTATTTCAGGCTGTATTTCACTAAAAACATCTTGACCTTCATCGCTGTCAATCCAACCATTTAAAATACCATCGTAATTTTCTTTTTTAAAATCTTCTAATTGATCACCATCTAACTCATCAACATTTAAATACCTGTTTTCTGTAGGGTGGTTTATTGTTGGAGTGTTTTTCCACATGTACTCGTGAGACTTGTTGTATAGCTCAGCGTCAAAAAACATTTCAGGATTGTCTTCTAATTCTTTAATTTTTAAATCTATTTTTTCTTTAACAAAAACTTCTGCCTTGCCAGCATAGCTAGGATTTAAATAATTTACAACAGGTCCAACTTTTATTGTAGAACTTTCATAGTCAGGATCTGCTTCATTTGCTTCAGGATCGTTAAGCTCAACTCCTCCAGTAAAGTTTGGACTAAACTCTAAACCTATTCCATTTAAATATTTATTACCTTTGTCAGTAATTATATTTTTATCCATCTCTTTAAAATCATTTTCAGTAACAGTTCCATCTCCACCTTTAACCTCAACCTCAGGAAGCATAACACTTTCTCTAAACAAATTTTTAGCAACAATAGCTTGTGAGTTTTTTTGTTTAAAGCTTTGTTTAATGTCTATAACAGACTGTTGAATAACTTCGTCAGCCACCCCATCTTCCTTCATACCTTTTATAGTATTAGCAAGCTTTGTTTTTTGCTCTAAAGTTAATTCTTCTATCTGTTCTATTGTTTCAGCCATATTATTTTGAATATTTTGCTATTAATTCATCTGGTGACATTTGATCTAAGTATGACGTAGCTTGATTATTTGCCTTTGTCATTTCATGCTCTGTTTTAAGCTTTTGATTAAGCCAATAACCAACTTCTTTTTTTAATCTATCTTCGTTAAATTTTGGATTATCAACATCTGCCCAACTAATATCTTCGTTAGGACGAGCTTCTGCATATTGATCTATAAAAGATGGTCCAGCAAAATCATCCCAAGCAAAAGCTAGTATGTTTTCTTTTGAATCTAACAAACCGTTTACAACAACCTCAGAATGATAAGCATTAAATGGTTTTCTGTCTCTAGAGTTTTCACCTTGTTTTACAGCTGCTTTTCTAAAATCTGCAAACTTACCCTCTGGCTTCATAAACACATCTTTAAATATTTGACCAGACTTTACAACCGAATTTGGTCTTTGTTCATCATTAAAATCCCCAAAAGCAAATTCTACATCTCCAAACTTTGTATCACCGCTTACAGTAGTTTCAGGTAAAGGTAGTATCATTTTATATAAATCATCTCTTTCAGTAAATATAGCGTTTTGCATAAACTTATTTTTACCAGAAGATCCTTTTGAGAAACCACGCTTACCAGCTTCACCACCACCGTTATTTTCTATCCACTCAGCTTTTTTATCAACCAAGTTGTTTACTTTCTGTGCTAAACCTCTCAACGTGTTTATAGAGTCGTTTACAACTCTACTGTTACCTTCTGATTCAATATACATGTTAGCTTGATCTTTCAATTGTTTTGAAAAATCAAAAACTCTAGAGTTAGCTTGTGCTCCTAAAATATCTAGTTTTTCATCACCTACTAAACTAGTGTTTTCAATGTAAGTGTCTACTTCTCTTTCTATGTTTGGATTTTTCATTTGAAGATCAGTTAAAGGATCGTAAGTTTCTTGATCACCTTCACGCATCTTAAAAGGTGAGTTAGGTGCTAACGAACCATTAAAATCATAATCACCAGCACCTTTTCGTGTAGGATCATTACCTCTACGTGTTGCTGTACCAAAAGACTGTTCAAAATCCTCATTAGACATACGTTGTCCATTAACTTCAACAACATTGTCATTTCTTCTACCTTTATCATAAACACTTCTAACTCTTAATCTTGTAGGTTTTGGATCACCAGCTAATGTATTTTGTTCTAATGTAAGACTTTTATTTTTTCTAAGCTCATTATTTGTTTTATCAAAGTTCTCATTTAAATTTGGCCCTTGTGATTCTTGATCTTTTTTGTCTAATTTTTCTTGTTTTCTTTTTTGCCTTTTTTCTCTTCTTGTTTCTTTTTCTGGTTCACTTTCGTCATTTATATCAAAAAGCCCATCATCATCAGTTTCTTCAACTGTTTTATCTGGTTTTTCTCTTGGAGTTTTTTCTGTTGTTTTTTCCTCTGTTTGGTTATTTTCTTCTTCTTCTGCAGGTGGTTTTTGGTTTAAAAAACTTTTTTCTAAACCTTGACTAGCAGTTGCAGCCATAGGCTTAAACATAGAGTCAACAGTTTCAACGTCCATCTCAGGCATTCTAGTACCTCCACCAGTTCTAGTGTACTTGTTTACTCCTTTATAATTTTCTATTAAAGCTTGATTTATTTTTAAAGGACTTTTAGGTTTAGTATGACCCCAACCTTTAGCTTTAAGGTTTAAATGTTGTTTTTTAGTGTTAGCCATTTTTGACTTTCCATCACCATACATCATGTGTTTTTCAAATTTCTTTACCATAATTATTTATTATTTTTGTCCACCAAAGAATTTTAAACCTTCCGCCATGTTTGCTTGGCCAGCTTGCACAGTGCCAATCCCAGCGCTAGCAAAATCACCAACACCACTAGCAATCATTTGACCTGCTCTTTGTCTAGCTTCGTCAGACTCTTTTGATCGTTGCATAGACATACCAAACAGTGTTTCAACTTTATCTTTTTTCTGACCTCTTGAATATACATCACCTGCTCTTTCTTTAGCTTGTATTTGACCAGCCATAGATCTTTCTGCTTTTTGATTTTGTGCTTCTTGTTGTCCTATACTAGCCGAAGCTTGTCTTGCTTGATTTGACCCAGCATTAACCATAGCTTGTATATTACCAGCATTAAAACCACCACTTTGCTGCATAGAACCTAACATGTTTGACTGTTGTTGTTGAGCCATATCTTTTTGGAACTGTGCTTGTTGTTGGTTTACGGTTAAATCTTCCATAGTATTTTCCATGTTTAAATACGGATTACTAGTATCTAAACTTTCGTAAGCATCTCTTCTTTGCTGAAGCTCTTTGTTTGCAGCTTTTTGCTCTGCTATTCTTTTTTTACGACCAGCCAATGCCATACCTATCTTTGTTAATCCCGAGGTAGCGGCTACTCCTACTATTATAAAACTCATATTTTATTTGTTTTTATTTTGATATTCTTCATACTCTTCGTAGCTTCCTGAAACTATTTCAGCTTCTAATTCATTTAAATCTTGTGTGTTTGTTGGGTTTTTGTGTATATTTACAAATATACTATCACTAACAGCATATATAACTCTTTTTATTCCCGGCGGACACTTAACATAACATGGCGCAATATATTCTTCAGTTTTTTCGTTTGCTAATATTACTATGTTACCTGTTAGTAAAAACCATAAATGTTCGTGGTTATGTATAGCGCCAACAACCATAGAGTCTTTACTCATTTCCATTTGTCTAACATATATACCGTCTGCAAAACTATGTTTTAGTGGAAACACTTCGCTTCTAACTATTCCACCGTTATTACCTATAATGTTTTCATTATCAACATTTTTAAGTAATTCATTTTGTAGTTCAATTACTTTTGATTTTGTAACTACCGAGTTATCAGACATATAATATAAGTTAATTATTTATATTATAGTTACACTTTTTAACGTTTATTTACTACTTACAAAGTAATCGCTACCAACTGAATATAGTTCAGATTTTATACTTGAAGAGTTTACAAACTTTGTTTCTGCGTAATAACCAAGCACGCTTGTCAAGTTAGCTGTGTTATTTTTAGAAAAACTAATAAAATCATTTACACCTGGTTGTTGTCCGTTTGAAAGCAACGTGTCACAAATAATAATCCACTGACCATTCGTGTACGTTATAGATGTTATTAAACCTATTTCAATAATGTCTGACTGTGCCGACGTGTTAAAACCAGCCACGTTAGTTGTTGGGCTAAAGTAAGCTGTGTCGCCCACTTGACAAGATACATTTAAATCTAGTGTTGCTGGAAATGTTAGTGTTATTAGTGGCATATTATGATACGTTAGTTATTGTGTCTAGTGCAATTGCATATTTTACGTTTGCTGCTCCAAGAGTTTGAACAGTTATTGTTCCTCCCATTGTAAATCTATCTCTTCCATCTTCGTCAACACCTCCATGAACAAGGTTAAAACCTGATAAAGACCATTCCCAACCACTAGCACTACCAGCTGTTACAGACATTGCAGCTACTACAGTTGCATCTGGAGCGTCATCTGTAGCGGCAACGCTTACAAAAGTTTCTCCAACATCACCTACTACTTCTACTTTAAAAGTTCTACTCGATCTTTGACTTAAATCAGCGAAAGAAAACACAATGTCTGCCGGTAAGTCGTTTGATATGTCACTAGCAGAAGCAAAAGATAATGTAAACGTTTTTGTTATGTTAGCGGCTATAGTACCTAGATTACCAGCAGAACCATCAACAATACCTGTTGGTAGCTTAGTTCCAAATCTACTGCTTAATGTTAAAGTATAAGTTGTTGTTGCAGTAACCGCTGGATATGTTATTAAATGGTTTGTTAATCCTTCGCTACCTATTACACCATCAATTACAGTAGCTCCAGAAGTAAAAGTGTTGTTACTATCAGTGTATGTTTTACTACCATCAGATATGGTTATAGAGTAAGTCGCTCCTACAGTACCATACAGAGTTATAGGTCTTGACTCACCACCAATAGCGTTTATTTCTTTGCTTGTGTCTAAAACAACATTTGTAACTTCTTCAAAGAAAGTTGTGTTTGGTATAGAGATTACAGATGGGTTTACATCTTCAACTTCACCGCCAAGCCCCGTGCTTGATGTTGAGCTTACTAAACCACCATATGGTCGTTGAGGTACTAAAGGAGATATACCACCGCCATTTCCACCTGGCGATGAATATACTGTTGCTTGAGTTCCGATTATATATTCAAATAAAAATCCTAACCCATATATACTCCCGCCAAATGTTGGATCTAAACCAAGTTGATTACTAACTGGTGGGTTTGTGTAGTAAAATTCATAAACTCTTTGAGTTTCTTCTAAGTTACTATTAAAAACTTGATTTGTTATTATTGTTTGGAAATAAGGTAGCCAATCATCTAAACCAAAAGGAGTGAATTGTTGTTGTTCTGTAATGTCAGTAAAATAAAAACCAGAAGCAGCTTGAAAAGTTTTTGTCATTAAAAGCGTTTGAACACCATCATCAACCAAACCCGATACTGTGTTTAAAAGTGTAGTGCTGTTTGGGTTAACGCTAATTTGTGAAGAAAGACTCATGTTTGTCAAAGCAGGATTACCTACAGCGGTCAAAGTATATTCAGACCCCGCTGGACTTGTCCAAGTTTCCCATATTGCAGGATATTGTATAGCACCTGTTGCTGATGCCGAGCCGTCTATATCTATGTTTAACGTTAGATTTGCAGGTGGCATAATAAAATTGTTCATAAACGCCACGTGAACATATACAACATTGTTAGCTGTAACTGGAACATATACGTTTGCCGTACTGTCATAATCATGCTCGCTATTAAACATTGCAACACTTTCAACTTCACCTGGTAAAGAAGAAGCTGTACCACCAGAACCTACACTAATAAAATTATATTGAACAACACTTAAAGCATTTCCAGTAGCTGGGTTTGTTATTGTTGATGACGTAACTGTAACAGTGTTATCCGCAGGTAAACCCGCTATAGTAAAGTCAGAAGAATTAACAGTAAAACCTGCGTTTGGCGTTATAGTTAATATAACGTTACCGTTTACACCACCTTGATTAGGTAGAGTTCCTAAAGCTACTGAATCACCACTAAATTCACTAGTTATGCTTTGGCTTACTGTATAGTTTGTGTTTGCGTTATGTCCCATATTTTAATGATCGTTTGGATCGTCTTGTACTGTTAGTGTGTAAGTGCTATTGTTTATTGTTGGTATCTGAGTGGTACATACATTCCATTTTATATCGTCACGAACTGTCATTGCCGCACCAGGAGTTACAAAAGCAACTTCAAATGTAGCTCCAGTCAGGTTTGAATTAGCATCGTAAACAAGAGCTGTTTGAGTTATAGTGTAATCAGTTATTGAAGTACTTGCATCGTTAATAGTTATAGTTGCCGATGGTACTCCTGTAAATTTGAAACCTGTATCAGCTGTAAACGCTATTGTGTAAACAGGGTTTATAGTTGTATTATCAGGAGCTGCACCGTCAATAGTTTGTGTACCTGCACAACCGTTTAATTGTTGGAAAGGCTGTACCGATATAATACCTACAGTAGCAGTTGTGTTTGCTGGTAAACTAGGGTTTACAGTTATGGTGTGCGTAAACTCGTAATCAGCAGCTGTAGTGAAATTAGGTAAACAACTACCTTTACAAGGTTGTAGTATATTGTTCCACAAGTATGCGTTTGTTTGTATTGGGTTGTTAATGTATAAACAAGATCCATCATCTATTGTAGCCGCTGGGTTGTAATTTAAAGCTGTAGAATCTGTGCAACCATAAATAGGCGTTGGTCCATTGTGCGTTATAGATTCAGCCATACCTATACCTTGATACGAAAACTCTCTACTATCTAAATTAGCCAACGTAGTTGTTTCACCATATAAGTAATTAAACCATTTGCCTTCTTTTTCTATAAACTCTTTTAACCTAGCTGTTTGCAAGTCTGTGATCATAGACTCTACAAACCAACCTTTTTTAGGTTTTAAGTTGTAAAACTCGCCGTCATTGTAAACAACACCACCAATAGTTATTGTTTGAAACAAATCAATTTGAGACTGCGTTCCTTCGTAGTTTAATGTATTAAAACTTTTAACAGAACCAGGTAGATCATTTAACATTACTGTTACGCTAGAAAACGCACCGTTAGTTACGTCAGCAATAGTATCGTAATAATTATTTGTTTCTTGGTTACTGTGGTGAAGAAATATTTCACCTTTTTTAAACGTGTAATAATTGTTGTCTAAACTAACGCCAGACTCTTGAACAAAAGATTTAAAAGACGTCCAACCACTAGATTTTTCACTAAAACTTATAGTTGTATTTACTTTTGGCACATAAGTTATACCAGCACCAATACCTCTACCGTCTGGATTAACACCTTTATCATGTAGAGTAAGGTTGTACAAGCCTTTTCTTTTATCGTAACTACCTATCAAATCTGATGCTAGTGGTAGGTGATCTCTAAAATAATCTGCCATACCTTGGTTAGATATAACGGTTAGACCATCTTTAGACAATCTTAAAACCGCACCTCTAGATTTGTCGGTAAAATATATTCTAAAGTTTTCTTGAGCAAATGATTCTGGATTTTTAGATATTCCAAAATCACCACCAAAAGGCTGTGAATCTCCTAAAAACCTATTGGTAGCAACAACGTTTGAGCTACCATCAGCGTTAAACAACGCATCTTTATTTGCGTATACTTTTAATATTTTATCTTCACAAAAAGCAACTATGTTGTTATCTCTAGTAAATAATTTTTGTATAGAGCCATATTGATTGTTTAAATCTTTAGTAATACCACTTGACGCTATAAATTGATTTAAATTATTAACACCAGTCATAGAGTTGTATATTCCAGAAAATATTAAACCTGATTTTCTATGTTCTTCGTTAAACTGTTCAGCTAACACAGTGGAAGCTTTAGTTCCTTTACCTATTGTAATTTGGTTAAAATCATCTCTAATTCTATCAGATTCTACTCCTTGTGGAAAAGCAAAACAATTTGTATATCCTAATGTAAATCTTTGATTACTAACGTCTCTATACATTGTCAAGCCAGTAGCAACAGTTATTCCTCCACCTTGTGTAGATGCTGAAATAGCTTCAACTTTAGCTTGTACAGTTCCACCGTCAGGTCTAGTAAACACGAGTATTTCTCCTTGGTTAGGATCAGTAACGCTACCGTCTAATGTAACAGTATTATCACTCCAGCTAAACACTTTACAACCAGCAGAGACAGTTGCACCAGCACTAGGTAAAACACTTACCGTTGATCCTATAGGCGCAAACATTTCATTTGTGTCAGAGGTTATTTGTGTTGGGTATGTAACACTAGCTTCGTAGTAAACATCTAAACCAACATCTTTTTTTGGTTCTGTTTCAAAAATACCAGGATTATCAGTAAATTGTGTTACACCATACTCAGAGTGTGTTCTAACAAGTTCAACTAATTGGTTTTGTGTACCATCATGTCTTATGTCTGTAGGGTAAAAACCACTAGCTGTTCTTACTATAGGTGGTTCTACTTGTAAAGTCCACTTGTCTCTATAAACCGAACCTTTGTTTCTATTAGATGATGTAACATTACCGTTTACAGTCTGAAAGTTTCTAAGACCAAACTCATGTCGATAGTCTTTAACCGTATAAACAGTTTCATCATCATCTCCTGCAAATCTAAATTTAGTACCTATTTGAAACCACTCTTTTGAAAACTCATAATCATCCGGAGCAATATCTTGACCGTGTTGGCTCCAAAAAACTGGTGGACTGTTTTGTGGGTAATTAGTATCTTCATAACCTACCCAAGATATATCTATTCTACTACCAACAGGTTCATTAGCGCCTTGGTGTACTCCTTTTGGATACTTAGCACTGTTACCGCCATAGCCAGTGTTTTTCTGCCCATCATGTTTAGTTAAACTATCTGAGTTTGTAATATTTGGAAAGCAATAAGCTTTAGTAGCCATATCACCAGTTGCTAAATTAGAACTAACAGGAGATCCATCTGGACCTATAGTGACTATACTATCTTCGTCAATAAAAAACTTACTACCGTTACCATTTCTATTAAACTTTATAAAACCTTTCCAATATGAATAACCATTAACATCTAGTTTTTTATGTATGTCTTCGTGGTCACTAACACCACCAATACCACCCCAAGCTCTATTAAAGTTATTAGTACCGTGCCACTGATTTGAGTTAGGCATACCAGCATGGTTTGGGTGTGTTGCTTTAGATTTTACATACCTAAGATGTCTTGCTGAATAAACAATCATGTCCTCAGAGTTTATTTTATCACCAATAACATTTGTTCTTATTACTTGGTCTTGATTTATTTTGACAAAAAACCTACCATCAAACTCTGCTTTGTTCTCTATTCTGTATTGTATCAACTGTATAAACAAACCGCTAATTCTATTACCATATGTTCCGTCTGTTGAAGTAAATTCTAAATCATCACCTAAACGCTTGTTTAATCTAAACTTATAGTTACCACCTTGACCAGTGTTAGAAATACCAACAATTTCATACTCTGCACTAAGATTGTCAGGACCACCTACGCGTAAAAAAAGATTGTCTTGTAAGTGTGGTGATTTAGGGTTTACAGTTCCAGAAGCATCTATATCAACAATACTACTATTGTTTAAAGCAGCATAAGGTACTTCTACGTAATTAAAACCTGGAAAAGGAAATCCATCACCACCGTTACCAACGTGTTCTCTAGCGCTGTTGTCAAACATTTCGCCTAAGTTCTTTCTTACTTTTTTTATAAACTCTGGCGCTTCGCTTTCTATAGCAAGTATTTTATATCTAGCTTCATCGTCAGATACAGACTTGTTTTTAGCGTGAGATTTTTTAAGTATTAAAAAAGTATCTTCATCAATTTTATTTCTTTCTGAAGAAGGAAAACTTATCCATATATTACCATCTTTAGCATTATACCATCTATCCATTGCTAAGTTATAGTACTCATTAGAAGGTTCTTTTACATAAAACTTAAACCCTTTAGCCCATGATGGTGGTGTGTTTGTAAGTCTAGCTCTTAGTTTTGTAAAGTTATCACTAAATACTTTACCAACTCTTTTAAATCCTTTTTCTGGCCCAACTAAAACTGGCGTTTCTCTACCGTACTTATCTAAGTAAACAACTCCAACTTGATAATCTCTTAATGATTTTACAGATTTTTCTCCGGTATCACTGTGTGTAGAAAAACTTCCTACTTGTAGTGTTGTTTCAATATTTATAATTTCATCAACATTATAATTCTGTGTGTAGTTACCATAAACAAGTCTATTACCAGTTACTTCTTGAGATTTAGCTTTTCTTGGAACAATATCAAAAGGTCTTAAAAATTGATCAGATGGCAATACAGCATGTATCATTTCTGTGTCAATAATTAACTCTCCTCTTGCGTAAGCTCTTGTAGCGAGATCAGGCCAAACAGGGTGATTGTCATTTGAAGTTATTGTTTTAACAGTGTATATGTTTGTATTGTTAGATTCTTTGTATAAAATATCTATAGCAATAACATCACCAGGTCTTGATGCGCCGATCTCTCCAGGTTCTGGTACGTAGTTTTTTAAACATAAAGATTTTAGACGGTTTGTCATACCTAAATTGTGACCGTGTTTAGGTTCATAATCAAAACTACCAGCTAAAAAAGCTATTTCAGACCAAGGTGCAAAAGCCGAATACTCACCATCGGTATATTTATATCTATAACTAAATTTAGGAAATTTAAATTCAAACACAGAATCTTTTTGTTCTAACAAAGTGAAAAACTGCTCACCACTAGCGTTATAAACTAATTCTTGAGAAATTGTAATTATTTCTAACTCAAATATTCCAAACATTAAATTATTATTAGTATGACCAGTTGGTATTTGAGATATTTTACATCTAACTTTATAATCTTTGTAGTCTGTTGGTAAAACGGTTGTGTCGTTTGTTATTATTATATAATCTCCTACTCTATAGTCAGGCGCTTGATCAAAAGTAACTTGTACCATGCTACCACTTGCTAATGGTTCTGTTGTAATTAATGGGTCAAAAAACTGTATATTTGCTTGAGCATCAGTTCTATTAACCGCGCCAGTAACCCCATTACCTCTATTATAAGAGGTTCTAGACATTTCCAACTGTAATACTGTTTGAGGTGCTGGTCTAAGAACTGTTAAGTGTGATTCTTTACAAAAAACAGGATATGTAGCTAATCTATTTGTAACAACTTCATATATTCCAGGCGCATTGTCTATGTCATCGATAACAAGTCTAGTGTGATGATTAAAATTGTCTCCATCAAAAGTAGTTGTTGCATTTGTATTTAAAGTTCTAGAACCACCAGTACCTTTTATACTTCTTATGATATTTATTTTTTTAGGTTCTGAACCTCCATCGGTCCAAAACAACATATCATCAACAATGTTTATACCTGTTATTAATCTATTTCTTGAAAAATTTAAACATCTTTCTGTTGTAAAAGTTATTTGTTCACCAGCAACAGTTTGTACAGTTCTGTTTAAAATTATTTTCCAACCATTAACCGCATCAAACTCTATGTCTTCAACATAAACGTTTTGTTGTGAGTTTGCTCCATAAACTATATTGTTAAAAGTACCTATAATTTGCATACCTTTTCTAATACCAGTAATATTATTAGTTGCCGTACTACCACCAAGAGCTATATATAAATATTTAACGGCACCACCATTAGACGTTCCTATTGAGGTTACAACCTTCCAAATATCAACAAAAACGTATTTATTTGTTTCTGTTGTAGGGTTGTACTCAACAATCATATCTTTAGTAATACCGCTTGTAGTGATATTGGCTTGATCATTATGAACCATCCAATACACTTTGTTTGTTTTGTGATCTACAATAGATCCAACTGTAAAAGCAGTAGTTGTTCCAGTAGCTGATTTTAAAGTGTTACCTAAAGTTGTTTGTATAGTACCAACATCAGAATCTTCAGAGGTAGAAACCTCAATGTTCATAGCGTCTCTATACTCACCGTTAGATACTAATCTTTCGTCAGCATCTTTGTTCATTCGACCTTTAGTAAAATTATGCTTTAACTCAGCCATATTTTAGTGTTTTATTCTTTTAGATTTGTTTCTCATTACCTGAGCAATTTCTTCTAATTTAATATTTGACAGTCTTAATTTAGCTTGTCTTGTAGCTGCAAACTTTTCTTTTTTAAATCTTCTAATTACATGCTCTTGAACTGTAGCTGATGCTGATATCAATGCGTAAGCAATGTGTTTGTACAAAGCTTCTTCAGCAAATTTATGAACAATTTGATCACCGTCAACACCTAAACTATCACTTACATATTTTAAAGTAACAGTTTCACCATTCAAGTTTGAACTAAAATGTATAAAACCTAATGCGTAATCTATATAAAAATTTCCATTAGCTTGAGTTTTTTCAGGACTTAGCCCAAACCTACCGCTAAACATATCGGCATAGTAGTCTGAGTCTGCGTCTAAATTACCTGTTGAGCTAGGTGTTGTTGCTTTAAATGCTTTCCAAGTATCAGATTCACTTGCAACCTGTAAGTTACCACCACTATCTAAACTGTAATCGTAATTACCGTCTTGCAATATAGCTGTAGGATTACTTGTGTTTAAAGCTGGGTATAATATTCTTTCCATACCATTAGTATCATGCCATGATATTTTTACATAATTAACGTAATCTTGTGGTAGCATCATTTTTAAACTTGGTGCTATTTCTATTTCTTGTGATTTTCTAGATCGTAAAGTATCATAACTTAATTCTGCTAATCCTCTTTGAGCGTGAAAAGCAACATCTGTTCTTCTTACTTTACCTATTAATTTGTTTTCACCAACATATCCAACTATAAAATTATTTATAATGTCTTCAAGAGAAGTGTATTGATAACTTCCAAGGTCACCAGAGTTTTGGTATGTTTGTTGTGATGTAGTTCCTAGTAATCCCATTTATTATTGTTTTTCTTGTTGTATGTTTGAAGCTTCCATATTAGAAGCTACTTGCACTAAACCTTGTTTGTTAATTGTTATTCCTGATAACTCCAATATGTTTATAACTAAACTTTCTTCTTCAGAGGCGTGTAACTCAAAGTCTACAGCTTGATTTCCATTATACAAAGCTTTTTCGTTTACAACTACGTACGCCCATTCACATTTTGCGGGCTTAGCTATATAGTTATGTGTAACGTTAGATGTTATAGTTGCTGAGGGAAAAGTTTTTATTGTTGCTGCTGACGTACGATTGTACACAGGTCTGTTTGTTGTGGGTGATGCTAGTGGTGAGTTCTCTATATATGCAAAGTCGTTTTTTTCTATTCTTTCAACTTCAACATCTTTTGTACCACCAACAGCAAAAAATACAGTTCCTAATCTATAAAGATCAGTTGCCAACGTACCAGTGTTACCTGACATACTAACTGCTACTTTGTATTTTTCAAAAGGACTAATTTTTTCTGACAATAAATCTATCATATCAGAATACTCTGTGCTGTTACCTTTTTGAGTAGCTTGAAACTGATGAGTGTCATAAAAATATTGCTCAAAAATATTCATCTGAGCTTGGTTGGCATGTAAATTAAATTCTTGAGGCGTTATGTAACCTCTTTGTTCTTTGTTAGCTAAAGCTAAAACTCTTTGATATACTGTATCTATATTTACCGCCATATTTCTTTTTTGTTTGTAGTTTGCGATCGCCCCGTAGAGCGACCGCTTCTACAAGGTTTTTACTTCAATCTTTTTTCTATATTTGTGAAGATTTCCATACCCTCATCAGTTTTAAACCAAGCGGCTAAAGCTGAATATGGATGCTCATCAAATGGTACGTTCATTAATTTTCTATTAGTATCTTTCCAAGAAAAAGTTCTTTGATCTTGTGATAGTTTTAACAATCCCATTTCAGTAGCTCTAATACCTATATTTCTAAGATGTACGTTCTCGTCGTTTATTAATTCTAAGAACAAACTAGGGTTTCTCTTAGCATATAATAGTAAATCTCGCTTAAGTTCCTTAGAACTCATCTTAGTGACTCTAGAACCTAGTTCTACACGCATAACTGCTTCAGCCATGTCAATGTCTAAGGCTTGAGCAGCGTTTAAAGCTTCTATTTCTATTTCAATACTTTCAACTTCGAACTCTGCTATTTTTTGAGGTTTTAATTCATAAAAAACTTTACCGTTGTAAGGATGTAACGCTAAAAGTTTTTGTAGTGTAACTTTGTTTTTAGGAACAAATAAAACACCAGCTCTAAATACAATGTGAGATAATCTCATTTCTCCTTTCATTTCATCAACAAAATGAGTTTTTTGATTTTCACAATACTTCATTTCTCTTTCATAACCTAAATTTTCATCAAAGTGATATATACCTGCACTTTTTATTGACTTACTTAAAGGTTTTGAACCGTCTGTTAAAAGATATGTTCTATCTTGTATTTTCCAGCCGTCATTTGTTTTTTGACTTTTTGGTTCTACTCTTGTTGGTTTTGGTGTTTCCATAACCGGTGCTATTTTTTCTACGTGCTCATCGCCAGGATCACCAGCGTAAGCTTTTGTTTGTTTTTTTGCCATAATATAATATAATATAAATTAATAAAAATAAAAGTACCGAGGCCGAAGCCCCGGTTCTTTTAAAGTTTTGTGCTTAGTTCATTAACATGAAATTGTTAGCACCTTGTGTAATTAAACATCTTTCTGATAAGAAGTTTACAGTCATTGCATCAAGATCAGACGTAGCAGCTCCAACGGAACCAGTAACCCATGTCTTCATTTTTCTGCTTTCTAACTGAGAAGCTCTATATCTTACGTGTAAGAAAGGACGCTTAAGGTTTTTACCTAATTGTTGGTCATAAACTGAAGAAGTACCAGCTGGTATAACAACCCCTCTAATATCTTCACCTGCAGTAGCAGAATTGTTTATACCACCTCTAGTAGCTAAATCGTTTAAGTATTTCCAGTCAGACTTGTAGAAATCGTAAGATCCACGTCTGAAACCAGAGAAACCTAAATTTAAAGCCATGTCTTCTGAGTTGTTAAATACTCCGTAAGAAGTACCACCAGAATAACCAGAGTTTAATGAAGCTAACATATCGTCCATTGCAAGAGAAGTTCCTCTATTTACAAACATCATGTTTTCTTCAATAGCACCATTTCTGTCAAATTCAGCTAAGATTAAATCAAATTCAGCAAAATCAGTAGAAGGGTTAGTACCCGTAACTCCTGAAGTTTGATTACCTCTTGATCTGATTGCAGCAAATAATCCTTCAGTACCCGCAGTACCTGCACCACCATCAGTTGGTAGAGCAATAGCAGAAGCAGCAGCAACTAACTCTGATTCAATCATACTCATTTCTAAGTAATCAGTAAATCTAGCTCTTGTATCTCCTTCAGCTTTTAAGTACCAGTAGTAACCATTTTGTCCTTCTTCACCAGAAACTTCAACCCAACCAACTTGAGCAGCATCAGATCCTGAAACCTCATACATGTCTTTTAAAATGATTGGCTTGTTTGTAAATGTAGTGAAAGATGGCTCATTAGATCTACCTCCTACGTATGCAACTCCTTTTGCGTTTTCAGAACCAAATACTAGTATAGTACATGTATTGTCTCCATTAGCAAAACCTGCATTTGTCATGTGTGCAAATCTATACGGTTGCACTGTAATAACTTGCGCACCCGCAGCAGCAACGCTTACACGAGCCGTAACAGTTTGTCCACCTCCAGCGATCAATACTTGATCACCAACTCTAATACCGTGTGTAGTTGTTTGAGCAACACCATCAATATCTTTAGTAATATTAATTGTACTTGCTGTAACGTCTACCATATCACACTCGTAAGATAGATGTAATCTACCTTGTTCTGACCAAATAACTTGATCAGCTGACATAGCTTCTTCCGCACCAACTTGAGATAAGAAACCTGAGATAGTTCTTTTTCCATAAACCTCAGCTTCTTTTTCCATTAAGTCAGGTAGGTATTGCTGTGCCCATCCGTTGTTTTGGATGTCTAAGTAATTTTGCGACGTAACAGCTTGCACTGGTGCAGCTTGAAACGACGTTCTTCTAGTAATTGACATTTTTTAATGTTTTTTTAATTATTTATTTATTTTTATTTTTAAATTTAAAAGTTGCCGTATCAGAAAGTTGATTGTTAACTATTCTTACTTTCATGCCACTAGTATTTTCATTACTAAACGACTGTCTAGGATTCATACTAACGTTTTTAGATTTAGCAACACTATTTTTCATAGCGTCAGCCTTACCTTGCTCGTAAAAATGATTAGCAATAGCATCTGGGTTCATAGCTGTAAATAATGATTTGTGATAACCTTTAGCATCATTAATTTGTCCGTTGTTTTTATCAGTAAATCTTTGAACAAAATTATTAATGTCACTTTGAGTTTGTTTCACGCTATCAGGATTTTTAACATTATATCTGTATCTCTTATCACCAACGTTATAATCAAAACCTTTGAATTCGTTGTTAAATACTTGATTAGTTTTTTCTACAAATACATTTTTACCTTTTTCTGCTATTCTTTGACTTTCTTCCGACTCCTTATTATATCTATCAAAAAAATTAACTGCTTTCTGTTGCTCAGTAGTGAGTTTCGATCCGGCTTTAATTTCTTCATAGTATTTGGACTTTTGCCTGTCCAGATGGGCCTTAGCATCGGCAACTTGCTCTTTTAATGCTAATTTTTTTCTTTTTATGTCTCTTTCATTGTCAGCGTCTTCATCATATGAAAACTGATCTTCCATTAAGAAACTTATTTCTTCATTGTCTAAATGAGGTTTTGTATTGCTATAATATTCTCTTAACAACGTGTCATTGTCATAGCTAGCATAATCTTGATTAAGTTTTACATAATCCTCTAGACTTCCGCCTGTGTCTTCCATAAAATCTACAACTTTTTGTAAATTCTCTGGTAAAGCTTTTCCAGTTTCTTGAGCTTCTATTATCTCTTCAGTTAATTCTTCTGCTTGCTCTTTAACTTCTTCGTTTGTAACTTCTTCTAATACTGGAGCTTCTTGTGTTTGCTCTTGCGGTTGTATTTCTTCTTGTTTTTCTGTGGACTCGGCATTATCAAGCTTTGTAACCACTCCCTCGTTGTTAGGGTTATTTTCTTTAATTTCATCTTGTGTTGGTTCTGGTGGTGGTTGACTTAAATCTACTTTTAAAATAGTGTCGTCTCCAGCGGAATCAAATTTAGATTCATCAGCTTTTGTTTCGACAACTTGGTCTTGTGTAGTTTCTTCAACTACGTTTTCTACGTTTTGTTCCATAATATAATATAATAATAGTTAATAAATTCTAAATACTTGTTCCTCTTAAGTTATCATTACCTGTAGACTCAAAACTTTTAGGTGCTTTACCATTATTTCTTTGATCTATTAGTTCACTTTGTTGAGAAGCTTGTATTTTAGTTCTTTCGTCTTTACGATCTTCTTTCATTTTTTCTTTACCATTAACAGATTCATTTTTAACTTGCTCTAATTGTATGTTAAGTTTAAACTCATGTTCCATTAAATCCTTTTTTATAGCTGCTTCTTGTTCTAAAAATTTAGCTTTAAAATTAGCCTTTGCTTCTTCTAACTGCAATTGACTCATAGTAACCGCCTCGTTCTTTTTAACTTCCATCATTGCTGCAGCGTTTTGAGCTTGTATATTAGCTTCTGATTGAGCTTTTATATTTTCTTGCTGCATTTTTTGATCTTCTTCTTTTTTCTTCTTACGTCTTATCTTCAACAATCTATTAGCAAGTTTAATACTTTTTATTTCTCTAAGATCAATAGCATCTTCTAAATCAATACCTTGTTGAGATAACGCTTGTTGAATATTGTTTTCAAGCATTGCTTTTTCTTCTTCATCAGGCATAAGCTCGATAAATATACCAAAGTCATATAAGTGTAGTTGTGACATTTCTTTTAATGTAGCAACGTTATGAGATCCTATTTGCTGTATAAAAGCGTTTGCTGTTGGCGAATACTCTAATATATCTGAAACTCGCATTGATAAACATTGACAAACTTCTTTTGTTAAAAACAAACCTGATTGTAGTATATGTCTTGTTGCTGTGTTAGAATTAGCCGCAGCTAGTTTTTGTACACCAACTAAAGAATACTTGTCTGGTGTGCTACCATCTTTAGCCTCGTTTAATCCAGTCACATCTCTTATCATTTGTAAATAATAATTATATGTTTGAATTAAAGTTTGCATTTTACCACTACCAGAACCTGATTGTATTTCTTGTATAGGTATTTTACCTGGATTCATATCACCTTCTGAAGTGAATGATCTACCAATAACAGATCCTGTTTGGAAAAACATGTTTAACGCTTCTTGTGGACTATAATTAGTACCATTGCCTAAATCTATTTCCGCAAGTCCATCAGCATCTAAATAAACACCATCAGGTACCATACGAGACATTACTTGTTGTAGCTTTAAATGTGTAAGCTGTATCATGTCAGCAAAACCAGTAATTCTACCAACCAAAGACTCTATTCTTCCTTTGTACATACGTGGCGCAACAATAGCGTAGTTCATTTTTACTTTAGTAAAATCACTCTTAGGTCGCATCATGTTTTTAGACATTTCCCACTTAAGTAATTTTTTAGTACCAAGTATTAAAGCTCCCTCATACAAACACTCTACAGATCTTTGCAGTTTAGCGTACTCACCCTCCATACCTTGTGGTGGGTTAAAAGTATCATCTTTTGCTAAAACTTTATCAGCTCCACTACCAGTCTCTTTTACTTTGTAAACCTCGTTCATATACGTTTTATAATTAAAATATAAAACTTGAACTTTATTATTATCTTCTTCGTTTAAATTATAGTTGCTGTTGTGATAATTAGACTTGTGGTAACTTTTGTTTTTAACTATATCAGCTAAGTCACTCTCTGTTAAATGTGGAAATTGTTTTACAAGTTCATTTACAGGTATCATTTTAACTTCACCAACGTAATATATATCATCAAAGTATGGTGACTCAGTATAAGAATAAACCAAGTCAGCTGGATCAACATAATCGATAGTAACGCCTTCAGATGTATTAAAACTTGTTTTTACAGCACCAATACCTATTGTTGTAATATCGTAATAAAATCTTTTTTTAATTAATTCATAATCGTTACCTTCTAACAAAACATTGATAGCTTGTTCTTCTGCTAACTCTACAGCTTGCTTGTATGTTAACGACATGTGTAAGTCTAGTTCTTCTTTTGAATCTGGTAAAGATTCTTTTGGATTATCTAACAGTGACATACCAAAAGCTTGTTCAGTAAACTCGCTAATTTTTTTAGTTCTCATGTCAGACAGTATAGACTCCATGTATTCTGTTCTCTTGCTAACACCAAATGGATCTTGTGAATAAGCTTTTACATCATACATTCTTTCTGCTATACCATTTACAACTATATCAACAAACTTAGGTATTATAGGTACTGGTTTCCAGTCTAAGTTTAAATAAGATAAATCACCATTTATTGACAACTCATCTTTATACTTTTGTATCGATTGTTCTCCTCTAGCGTATAATCTTAACTTGTGAAAATCATTTTGATTACTTCTATATCTATTAGAACCTCTATCAACATGAAACCACTCTGTTTCTATCGCTCTAGCAACACTTAAACCATAATCATAGCTCATTTTTTCCAAATCACTTACGACTTGGCTTGGAAAATAATTATTGATAACAGAATCTGCCATATTTATTTTTTAATTAATTTAGATGTATTACCCTTGTTTGCATATCTAGCAATACTTATATTTAGTTTAGGTTTTTCTACCCTTGCGTTCGGCGCGTACAAGTGTCTATTGTTTGCCATTATAGCTAGTCCAGAACTTATAGACGCATCATGCTTTGTTCTTTTGTTTATATCAAACTTAGCCCAGTCATTTAGTAATTCGTTAAAATAACAACTACCATAAATACCATCAGTGCTTAAACCTACATGATCTTGAATATACATTTCAATTGCGGCAGCATGAGCTTGTTTTATATCTTCACTTGAGTTAGGTATTCCACCAACTTCTTTTTCAGCTACAGATAGTTTGTTCCAAATCTTGTCCGGCCTGTTCATACTAAAACCTCTGTAACCACGTCTTCTTAAATAATACAATAGACGAGGTTTATTGTTCTCTGCGAGTATAGGCATCCCGTAAAATACTAATGCCATTAAAACGTCTTCAAAGAACATCTCTGCAGTTTGTGGTCTTGCTAGGTACTCTAGAAAAAATTGATTAGCTGGCGCGTCTTCCATACTAAACTTAGTTAACCCGTGTAAAGCTCCTTTAGAGCCAATACCATCAACAGTACCTGATATATCATAGCTATCACAACCAAAAGCACCCATGTGTACATTTCCTGGGTGTTTGACACCATTTTTAATTACAACTTTGTTTTGTATGTTTGATGGCGGCACCCAGCTTACTTTAAATCTACCTTTTTTATCTGGATAAAATATAACTTGGCTGTCTTTTATACCATTAACCCATTGAAAATTACCCTGAGTAATTCCTAATGTTCTTGACATTTCTTCGTTGTAATCTATTTGTTCGTATATTTTAACTAGGTTGAATATACTGTTTTTTGTTTCGTCTCTAAAAGCGTGCTCAGTGGTTCTTGGAAACTGGCGGTAAAATTCGTTTAAAGCATCTTGATCTCCTTTTAAACCATCTGCTTCGTTTTGCCAGTTTTCTATAACACCTACATCTATTAACTCTCCGTGTGGGTCAAAGACATCATGGTTTGGATTGTCAAAGACTGGAACTCCGTGTTCGTCAATAAATCCTTCGTAGTTCCACTCCATTGGGATAAAAAGAGAATATAAACCAGACGCTGTCTGTCCATTTCTGTTTCGCTTGGTAACGTCTGATGAGTTGTATAGTTTTTTGAAGTTTTCCCCACCCTTGTCTAATGAATTTGAAGTTGAGCCCATCATGCACTTACCTATAATTCTACTACCTAATCGTAAGCATGTTTTTGTAACTCTCCAGTTATTTAAAATATTATCAGGTCTTTCCCATTTACCACTTTCATCATGTACTAGTAGTTGTAGCTTTTCACCGTCATAACTATTATCACCTGTATTTTTCCAGTCTATAGTCGTGTCTAATCCTTGTATTTCTTCTAACTTTTCGTTTGTTGTGATCTTCTTTCTAGTAAACTTAGACGCAGGTACTCTATAAGCGAGTTCTGATTTAGGCCGATCCATACCATCTTGAATAGGACTAAAGAAAAACGGGTAGTTAATTGATATAGGTACAATTTTATCTGTAAACATTTTTTTGGCATCAGATCCTGTTTTAGATAGTACACCAAACCTTGCATCTGTCGAAATCGTAGCTTGATTGACAGTCTCAGCAGAGGACATAAAAGAAAACCCAGATCTTCTGTTTTTAAGATAACACATACCGTAGCATCTCTTATCTGCTTTGCACGCTTCCCAGAATATAAAGAATAATCTATTTGCTTCCCTAAAATCTGGCGCACCTACATCAATTTTACTCCATTGGAGATACATGTAATGAGTACCAGTAATGTAGGTATCCTTCCCATTATTATTAAACCAAAAGCCGTCATCTCTTCGTTTAAACTCTTCGTCAATATAGTCGTGCCATTGTCCTTTCTTTTCTTCTGGATAGTTTTTCCAGTCAAATATGCTTTTAAGTCTTGATAACTCTTTAGGATACTCAAACTGTTTCCACTTTTTTTCTTTGTTGCTGTATACTTCAGTAGTTTTTGGCAGTGCAATTTTAAAGTTTTGTATTTCATATATATCTCCTATTTGACCAGTTCTAGATATAACAACAAGGTCTTGTTCTTTGTTATAACCATATTTCCACTTTTTACCTTTGTTAAGTCTGCTTATTGTGGTTTTTTTTATTGGCTCAACAACTTTAAATAAATTTTGCTCGTACATTATTTTGATCTTCCTTCAGCAAAACCTTTAAATACTTTAACTTCATCTTCAACGTGCTTACCTTCAAGTAAATTTTCTTCTTCTTGTATTCTGTTAAGTATTTCAAAAGCGTCAAATATAGCTAACTTTTTAGTTGCTGCAGCATTTTTTAATCTATCAGCCGATATATCATCGTCAGAATCTACAATGTCTTCTTTGGCAACTTTAATAAGTTCTTCAACTGCTCTGTGTCCAGCTAGGATTATATTCCTTTTCGTTTCCTTGATATTCATATTTAATTGTAATAAAGTGTGAGAACACTCTGTATAGCTTTTGTCCATCGATAATAAACTCGTATTCAGAGCTTGGTCTAAAACCAACTAAATCGTTTTTATCAACAGTTCCATCGCTATACTCAACTATTCCCATAAGTGGTTTTTCTACTTCTATATTGAGTTTGTCAATAGATTCTATAGGTTTTACAAAACAATATCCTTTTGGAGCTGACCATTTATTTTTTCTTTTATATAAAAATATTTGATCAGTATCTATAATATACGTGTTTTCGTCAAAATAACTTTTGCTATTTCTTTCAACACCGTGAACATCATTCCAACGTCTAAAAACATTATGATGAACCACAACTATATCTCCTGCTTGTATATCTGTTTTACCTATTATAGGTGTGCTAATAACTTTAGCTAATCTATTTACATATTGATGACTGTATATCTCTGTGTTTAATATAAGTTCTGAGCCATCTACATCTTTAGTGTTGTTGTATCTTTCTCCTAAAGGTTTTACAACAAAGTTGTAAATACTCTTCATTAGTATTGTAAATTATATTCTACAGATACAGCCATGTTTTTATTAAAGTCTTTCCAAGGTAAAACATCTTTTCCTTTTTTAATATAAACACTAAACTTATCTTGTTCTTCTATAATATCACATATAGTATGACCACCATACACATCTTGCCCAACGGCATAGTGCATGGCGTCATTCTTGTAATCTTTACCTATTGATATTTTACGAATCAGCTTGCTCATCTGATATGTATTTTATTTCACCATCATCAACATTTACTTCACATTTTCCATATGCTTTCTCAATACTCTCTTGAAATAAAGTAATTTCATCTTGAATTTTCGCTAAAGCGTGTAGTATTTTATGCTTTCTCATTGATAATTGACCTAGCTGCAGGTGACCGTTGTTTGTTTGTCCAACTAGTTCTTTCATCTTGGTTAACTCACTTGGTTGTATGTGTGTTGGTAGTTCAGTTTTCTTTTTATTTTTTGCCATTTTTATTTAATTTAAGTTAATTTAATTGTATTATTACTATTACACGTTATAGTGTATATTTATAGTGAAGTAGTATCTTCCACGTACCATTCTCCATCAACATCATTTAGTATTGTTAAAAACTCATCATTTGTATATTCGGTTTTACCATACAAAAACGATGGTTTGTCTCCATCATACTTAAGAAAAGTTTTTGTGCCTATTCTATTATATCTAAGTGTATTTGCAGAAGTTTCGTGTACTTTAGAATAATCTACATCACTTACTTCATCTCTTGTTATTACTACGTATGTTTTCATATTAAGGTGTGTCTGAGCTATCTATATCGTCATTATTATTTATTGTTAAAGTAAACGCTGTGTCAAGATCTGATACTAGTTCCTCATCTGCATCTTCATAACTTTCCATTGTGTAATACGCTACTATTCCTGAATGACGAGACTCATCTTTAGGTGATCCTGAGTTATATATAGTTGACACTTCAGATGCTGACAACACGTCGTTAAATATAGCTATATCGTTCATGTGACCATTAAAAAAAGCATTGTTTTGTATACTATTTCTACCAAATGTCATCAGAGCTGGATCTGCTGCGTCATTCCAAGTATGATTTATAGCATCTGTATCTGTTTGCGATCCGTCTACGTACAACCTAACAATGTTTAAAGCTGCTGTGTTAGATCCAGAAAGCCAAGTCATTACAACGTGATGCCATTGTCCGTCATTTTCTAAACCACTACCCGAATCAGCTAAGTTAGCAGTGTTGCCTAGCTTAACGTTACCTCTGATTTTACCTGCAGCATTTTGCCAAAGAATATTCAGTTGATTACTAGTTCCTGATTCAGCGGTTATTTGCCATATAATTCCATTAGAAGACATTGAGTCTAACTTAACCCATATACTAACAGAACCTGATGTTTCTAACGCGGCGTCAATAATCTCTTCACTAGGAGTTGCTGATAAAAAATCATTTGAACCGTCAAAGTCAAAACTTATATCGTCAGCAAAAGAAGAAAGATCGTGGTCATAAGCATAAAACTCAGTCATTGCGTGAGGCGTGTTGCCATCAGGTCTATCGCCAGAAGCATTATCTGTATTTATTGTAGCTACAGTACCATCAGACAAGTCTTTAAGACTAGATGTGGTTGTTGCACTAGCATTATAAGTATTAGTAGCTAGTTCAGCTCTAATACCAGCAAGGCTTAATGCACCACTACTTGGAACAGCCATTGCACATTGCTTTTAATTCATCAATTTGTTTTTGCTGATCTTTAACAGCTTCTATCAGATAACCTACTAAGTTACCGTAAGCAACGCCTAAAGTACCTTCAGTGTCGTGTACTAATTCTGGTGCTACCTTTTGTATTTCTTGTGCTATAACTCCAGAACTAGGTAAGCCAGTATCTTTTCTAGTAAAGCTAACACCTCTCATATCTAAAACTTTCTTACCATCTAAAGTTTCTATATTCTCTTTTAATTTTCTATCAGAAAAAGCTATTACATCTGCAGAACCTGTTATTGTACTACCCACATACAACTTCTTAGCTATACTAGCACCACCTTCGCATCTTAAAATACCAGTGTCTCCAGTAGCATTACTAGAGTCCGTTGTTCCAGTTATATCAAGAATACCAGACATAGTTAAAGCATCTACTCCAGTTAAAGCTCCACTTATATCAGCTGCTCCGTTTATGTCTAGACTTGTTGCGGTTACACTACCTGCAAAAGACCCGTTACCTGAAGAATCTAAAACAAACTCTGTATCACTACCTAAATCAGCAGAGCTAGCTATTTTAAAATTATCACTATCACTATTGTCTATACCAGTAACCCATCTTTTAGTGCCTGTAAGTAAGTATTGAACAATCGCATCTCCAGTACCATCATTTTCAACTGTTATACCAGAACCAGTGCCTGTTCCAGTACTGTTTTCATAAACATGTAAGTTTGATACAGGCGTGATTCCTATACCTACATCACCACCTCCAACCGTTAGAGCGTTAGAAGAGTGTGTTAGAGTTACATCTCCATTGTTAAAATTTATAACACTGCCTGACGCAACAAACAAGTCTGAAAACATCAAGGAAGATGTACCTAACGATACTGCATCGCTAACATGAGGTGTTAAATCGCATATTAATCTCATATTTTATTTAATTTAATTTTTATTAATCTACTTTTGTAACTAGAACAATTAAGTCGTTACTTGCAGCCGCAACAGCTGTTGTTACGGTAACATTGTTTGCGTCTGTTCTAAGAACGCACGCATAAACAGTTTTGTAATCACTAGCATCGTAACATTGTACTATTACGTCTCTAGTGTTTAAAGCGTGATTTACAATATGAGCAACTTCTGAGCCATCACCATAAGCGTTTCTATAACTTCTCGCTGCTAAACCTGCAGCAGTTACCGCTCTCGCTGTGTCAGTACCAGCTACAGCTTCATCAGTTGTAGCAAGCTCAACAACACCTTTTGCATCGACAGCAGCATTAGCTATAGAAACATCAATAGTGTTGTCAGCATCTTGGTAAGTAACAGTTATGTTTGTTTCTGTATTTGAAGAGAACATTGCTCCAGTTGTATCAGCTATAAACTCTGCAAGAGCTGTACCGTTAACTGTAATTACATCTGCTTCCATCGTACCATCAATATCAGCATTACCAGATATATCTAGAGTTGCTGCATCTAGCTCACCACTTATAGTAAAGTTTCTTACGCCAGTATAATCTTTATTAGAGTCTAGAATTATAGCTTTACTAGCAACCGCAGTACCAACAGCCGTACTTCCTATATCTAAAGCATTTAATTCACCTACAACAGCTGTTATTCCATCTAAAGCATTTAACTCAGCCGCAGTAGAAGTAACACCATCTAAAATGTTTAATTCTGCTGCAGTACTTGTTACTCCGTCTAATATATTTAACTCAGCTGCCGTGCTTGTAACACCATCTAAGATGTTAAGCTCTGCGGCTGTACTTGTTACACCGTCCATAATATTAAGCTCAGCAACTGTAGCAGATATAGCCGTAGTAGATGGATCATTAGTTAATATAGGTACAAAACCAGTTATGTTTGGCAGTGTGTATGTTTTGTCACTATCCGCAACAACAGACTTAAGAGTTGCATCGTGACCATCAGCAGCAGATCCTTCAAATATAACACCACTTGATGTAGATACTGTTTCAACGTTGTTTGTTGTTGTTGTACCGGTAACAGTTATATTACCATTTACTGTTACAAGTCCATCAGATAATGCTATTAAGTCTGTATCATCAGTATGACCAATATTAGCACCATTTATTAATACATTGTCTATGTCTAAAGAACCACCAGATATTAAACCTGTAGTTGTAATAGCTGAAGCGCCAGTATCTATAGTACCAAAGCCACTAGTAATAGATCCTGAATTCAAAGCTCCAGTAGTAGTAACACTGCTACTACCAGCTAATAAACTAAATCTAGCACCAATAGCTTTTGAGGACATTATGTGTGCGTCTGCGTCTACAAACTCAGCAGTAATATCTATATCGTCTATAGTGTGACCTCCAATAATATAGTTTGTTGAAGTAATGTTATCTAGTCCTGTTAAATTTCCCGCTATATCAGCATTACCACTAATATCTAAAGATCCAGCATCTAACTCGCCTGATAAAGTAAAGTGTCTAACACCAGTGTAATCTTTGTTAGAATCTAATATAACAGCTTTACTTGCTACCGCTGTTCCTACCGCTGTGCTACCAATATCAAGAGCGTTAAGTTCTCCAACTACTGCAGTAATACCATCAAGTGCGTTTAGTTCAGCTGCAGTTGATGTAATAGCAGTTCCGCCTATAGCTAAACTTGTTCCATTAACTTGACCACCAGAACTATAAATAACAGCTTTACTATTAACAATACTACCAGCTGACGATCCATCTACTAAATTTAATTCTGCTGTTGTTGATGTTACACCATCTAGTTTATTAAGTTCAGCGGCTGTTGATGTAACACCGTCTAATATGTTTAATTCCGCGGCTGTAGAGGTAACACCATCAAGTATGTTCAACTCTGCTGCGGTTGATGTTACTCCATCGAGTATGTTTAATTCAGCAGCGGTTGATGTTACGTTAGTACCACCAATATCTAGTGTTGTCATTTGAACTTCACCAGCAACAGTTAATATACCATTACCCATTGTAAGTAAGTCAGCGTCAGCAGCTGTACCTATTGTACCGCTGTTTTTTACTATAAGATCATCTGCTATTGTAAGTAGACCAGCAGAAGATAAAGTCATTTTAGGCGTAGATTCCTGTACACCACTAGCAATACCAGCAGTTTCAGATACACCAGTTGTAAATACTAGTTTTGTAGCGTTTACACTACCACTAAACGTTCCTTCAGCAATAGCTGTTATAGCAGCAGCAACAGTAGCACCGTCAGTACCATCTGAATCACCAGCAGCAAACTCAATTGCAGCAATAGCGTCTCCATCAACAATATCATTTTCTTCAGACTTAAGTTGAAACACAATAGGTTTGTTATCTGAAGCAGCTGAAGCAGCGTGTGTAAGAGTAAGACCTTGGTTATGAACATGTGTTAAAGTTACGTCTTTATTAGCACCAAAGTGAATTACAGACGCGTCGGACAGTAGTATCAAATCATCTCCAACAACTGCGTCTAAAGCTACAGATAAACCACCATCAGTTTGTAGTGAACCATCTGTTGTACTAGTAGCAGCTGTAGTGTCGTCTGTTTTTAATATTCCAGAGAAAACACCTGTACTAGCAGTTAAAGCCGCTGTAGCAAGAGTACCACCACCAATTGTTAAAGTATTTGAACTATGTGTTGCGGTAACATCACCGTTGTTAAAGTTTATTACAGCTCCAGAAGCTAAAAACAAATCAGACCAACGTTGATTAGCATCTCCAAGTGCAGTATTATTATCAGCACCAGGAGCAACCACATTAGCTTGAATAATCATTTCTTGTGCGTTAGCTGCGTAAAAGTGTATTTCGTCTGCAGTTTCAAAATCTATTTTAGTTTGATCGTCTTCACCTATCTTAATATCTGTTGCCAGTAAAGACGTGATTGAAGTTACAGCTCCAGAAGCAGACATTACAGGTGATACAAAAGCTGTTCCATTGTGGAACTTAAGCAAATTATCATCACCATCGTAAAAAATCATACCAGCTTCGCCGGTTGGGTCAGATCCAGATAAAACGTGTAGTTTTAAATTCTTGATCTCGTTGTCGTTCATGTCTATAGAACATAAATAAGGTATTTCAGCCATTTGTTTTCTTTTTTATTGTTAATTTAAGTATGCCGTGCCTGAATTTGCTCCGGAAAACTCTATTGTTAAGTTGTTTTTATCTTGATGCGTTATACACGCTTGTCCTATCTTTCCATTAGATAACTTCACAGTTACGCTTGGGAATTTATTTAAATAATGAGCAACGGTCCAAGTTGTTGCCGCACTTCCTTGAGAGAAAGTAAAGTTTTTATCTTGAGCTCCAGTGTAAAATCCTAAAGAATAATATTGACCAGATACTATACTACCGTTACCAGATACATATCTTAATGTTAAATCGTAAAAATTAGTTTCGTCAGAGTCTTGTGCTACAGCCATCACCGTGTATACACCAAACTTATTCATATCAGTGAAATCAACTATTATTACTCTTTGATATAAAAACTCATTTATAAAATTTACAGCTGTTTTTGAACTAGCTCCATGAGGAAATTTACTTATTTTTACTGTAGTTAAAGTAGAAAAACCTGTTGACGCATCAGTGTTGGCTAGAGTTATAGAACCGGTTGGTCTACCACTTAACCCACCAAAAGCAGCGTTGTAGTAAACGTATGGTATTTGTCCACTTATCCCTGCAGCGTTCGTGTTTTTAAAAAACGTTGCAATATCTTGTATTGAAAAATTTTTAGTTGAACCGTCAGCGTTAGAACCAAGTAACTTATCAGACGCCTCTACAGTAGTATCGGATGTGTAAGTGCTTATTCTAGCCATTAATTATGTTTTATAGTTTTTTATTTTTCAAAAGACATAACGAAAGTAATAGGTTGTCTATTACAAATTTCGTCATCATCTGCAAGTGCTGTAGCAACAGCATCTACCGTCATTGAAGTATCACTAGCTATTGCTGTAACATTACCTATTAAAGCACCATCTGCAGCGATTAGTTCATCACCAATTGCAAATGAATGTCTTGGATCACCATCACCGTCAAGTGTTAGAGTTGTTGATGTTGTTGTTACCGCTTGGTTACCAGCTTGATTTAAAGTAACTGCTGTTCCAAAATCAAAAGCTCCTTTAGCAATTGCAGCTATATATATTCTATCAAATGCAGGAGAAACGTTATTTTCATTTTCATTACCACTTAACACTAAACCTTTTGGGCCTGAAGCTGGATTTGATATTAACACATTTTGATAAACAAGATCTCCATCATCAGTCTCTGCAGAAGTATCAATAAATACTCTACCTATAATGTTGTTATACCAACCTTCACCAGTAACTGCAGCGTTTACAGTACCTAAACTAATAGGTGCGCCGCTATTATTTCCTTTTGCAAATAGTAAGTCCATGTCGTGTTGATTACCATCAGCACCATTAGTACCTTTAAGTAAAGTTGTTATACCCATTAATTTACTAGCTCCTCTTGGAAGATCAATTGCATGCCAATCAAATAGTATGTCTTTATCTGCGTAAGCTGTAGCACAAGTAACATCTATGTTTGGCTTTACTGTTTTTACGAAATATCCCATTTTTTTATTTTTTTACTTTTTCTAATGATCTTCCGCCAAAATAAGCACCGATCACGGTTATTAATACTAATTGTAATAAGTCTGTCCATTTGTCCTCTACTTTAAAGCTTATAACTCCACCGTCAATAAATATTAACAGTACTGTCGCTACAACTAAAAAGACTAAAACTAATGGTCTTATATTTTTACTTAGCCATGAATCTGAATTCATGTCCATTTTCCATCTTTCTGTTACTTGCTTTTGCATCTCAGCTTCGTAACTCATTATCATATCTTTTATTTTAAGCTCTGCTGCTAACTTTTCTTCTTTTGAAGTATGTAAGTTATCTATAACTCCACCAACACTCTTTATTAGTTCAGTAGCACCACCAGATAATAATTTACCTAACATTATTTTTTGGTTTTTTTAGAAGTATATCCATCAATTTTAGCTATCTTTTCTTTTTTAGACATTTTAGCAATATCTTTTTTACTGTAGTCAGCACCTTCATAAGCTGGTTTAAATTTACCTTGATTTTTAGGTTTAAGATCTTTTGCTTGTTTCTTTAGAATTTTCTTATCTTGCTTATATTCTTCTTTAGCATCATTCATTTGACCATGTGCAGATTTTGTAGATTTTTTAGCTTTTATAACCTTCTTTCCAATTTTAGAAGTTTGTTGTTTACCAGTAGTTGCACCATCTTTAATCATTCTATCAGCATCAGCAGGAGTAAAGCCTTCTTTTAGTAATTGTTCTTTACTTTTGTGCTTCATACCCTTTACGTGTTTTTTTGCTGGGGTATTTTTTCTTCTGTCCCTCATTATTTCAGCTTCACGCTCGAGAGTTTTTTTATCTTTCGTTTGTTGCTTAGTAGATTCACCTGAGTTAAACTCATCTTCTTCAATAAAAGATTTTCTATCTTCGAGATCATTAATTCTTTGACCCTCAACAAATTTAGTTTTATCTTTCAAGTAATATGGGTTAATATCACCTTCCTTATATGCGTAAGTGTCTGGGTTTTCTGAAGGTTGTAGTTTTATGTTGTTTTTTGGGATAGGACCTTGCTGATCACCTTTAGATTTTTCATAATTTTTACCACCTATTTTTTTCATTGGTGATTGTCCTTGTACAAAAGACATACCTCTCATTTTAAATGCCATAGTTGTTTGTTTTATTTTTTATTTGCTTTTCTTTCCCATGGAAAACCTGAAGCACCTTCTTGCATCCACTTTCCATTGTAATTAATTTTACCGTTTTTTCTAGCGTATTTTTTTCCATTATAAGTTATAGAGTTATCATCATACTTTAACTTACCCATCTTCATATCATTAAGATGCTTCATTTCGTGTTGTAAAACTTCTTTTTCCATTGGACTGCCTTTTTTAAGTTTATTACTTAAATATATACTACCGTCCATATTAGCCTCACCCATTACTCCTGGTTCTAAATCTCTTCTTTCAATAGGTGTACTAGATTTGCTATTACCCATTTTTCTTATTGGAGATCTTAATTTTTGATTTGGTAGTCTGAATGCCATATTATTTTTTTAACATTTCCATCGTGCTCTAGCGGCTTTACCTCTCTCGCCTGTCCAACCTTTGGATCTTGCACAAAATGATTTTCTACGACCAGCAGCTTTGCTACCAGGTTTAACTTTACCAGTCACTGCAGTTTGTAGTTTGCTGCCTGGGTTTTCTTTTTTGTAATCAGCAACACCTTTTGAAGTCATACCAGCTCCTTCTTCTGGAGTTCTAAACGTTCTTCCAGCTCCTTTAGTTGTTTTACGCATTTTAGTTGGACTAGACTTCTTGCAACTACCTTTGTCAAATTCTTTTGTTCCAGCCACACGCTCGTATCCACTCCAACATTTTAAAGGTGTGTTTTCTGGATTGTTGTTTGTTCCATTAGCTGGACCATACCTTCTTCCACAAGAAGTTTTAGCAAAAGGATTGTTTGTTTGATTGTATGCCATTTTATGCGAATGTTGAGCTATATGAGTCTGATCCTACCGCAGCTGTTCTAACTGTAATAGCACCACAAGCAGTTATGTCTTTATATAAATAATTTGTACCAGTTGATATATCGTCAGCAACAACAACAAATCCACTAGTTAAAGCGGGTGTTTTACTCATTGCGCTAGCTAATGCTTGCATAACATCCTTGTGTGTATTTGTAGTAATAGTTAGTATAACATTGTCTGTAAGTAGATCGTGAGGTTGTTCAACCATAATAGAAGCAGTTGCTAAATCTGTGTCTTGCTGTATAACTCTTGTAGCAGCTACTCCTTGCATGAACTGTGATTTAAAATGTAGTTTTAAAGTTGTGTCACTTATTGGATAGCAACCTAAAAAACTAGAAACAGGAAACATAGCTGATTGAGCTATATCATCATCGTTTGCTAAAGTTGCTTGAGTTCTAAAGTATAAATAATTCTCCATTATTTTTTCTTTTTGTTACCAGCTTTTCTAGCTGATTCAATATCTTTTCTAATCATAGATTTTTCCCTACCAGTTTTAGCTTCTTTTAAATCTTTTTGAAAAGCTTTGATTTCTGCTAAAGATCCTGATTTTTCTTTTCCAGTAAAGTTTTTATCAGATACTGGGTTTTTTAATCCTTTAGTGTTTTTATCATCTTTAAAAAAAAGAGGTCCTTTCATTTTAAATGTCATATTATCTATTTGAGTCTTTAATCATATCGTCTATAGCTTTATTGTAAACCTTGTCCGTATATGATTTATTATTATAGAATACGCTGCGTTCAGATGTAGGCATGTCTTCTTCGCCTAGTAGTATTCGGTATATTCTATTTATTAGTTGTTTGCATCGATATGATGTCTTGTAAACACTATATTTAATAGTTGTACGATTTCGGTGTCGCCAGACATCTATCCACCCATCTTTTCTAAGCCTGTCCCATCTAGCCTTGTCCCAAGAGTATGTATATGTTCCGTTGATGAAATCGTTTCGTGTGAATCTTTCTTCACAATCTAAATAAAATAAAAGTTCTAAGTCTGCGTCTAAAATCCCGTAAGTCTTACAAGCCCACTTTCTTGTGAGCCTGTAATACTTAAGGATATTCATTTCACGCAAATCTTGCGCGGTTAATCTCAATTACTACTAAGCGTCAAGCGAAATAGTACAACTAACGATATCTGGGTGTATAAAAGTCCCAACCACATCATCACAAACAGTAATAACACCATCAGTGTTACCTGCTTTACCGTTGATAGCTTGAACAAGTCCCTTGAATACAGCTAATTCAGCATCAGCAGTGCAAGTTAATGTAGCAAATGTTCTTTTGTCTTCAGTAGCGTTAGGCCCGAAAGTGTTTTCGAAATTTACAAGTACTGTTGCGTCAGCAGCTACTGTAATACCAGTCATTCTTGAAAGAGGCATACATATAGCATCATCAGCAGCATCGATAAAAACTAAAAATTTTTCCATTTTGTTTATTTTTTTTATTATTAATTAGGTTAATTTGCGATCTTAAGTTTATGGGTTAAGGTTTATGGTTTGTGTCTAATCTATCAATACCACGTCTCTTGATTGAATTACGTGGTAAAGTTTATCAGAATGATCTATACCGTGCCCAGCGTGTTTATCATAGTACACAATATCTTCATCGTTTATTCCTTCAACTAAGTTACCAACTGAAATAACTTTAGCCTTTATATACCTATTGTCAGCATCTATATTTTCTGTTAATATAAGTCCTCCGACTTTCTTAGGTTCTATTTTTATTTTATCTACTATTACGTAATTATTAACTGCTTTCATCTACTCTTTGATTTGAGATTACACAATCTGCAGATATAATAGTAGTAACAACACTTACTGCATTTTTAAGTGCTGACTTAGTAACAAGTACTGGATCTATAATACCATGTTTAACCATTTCACATATATTACCGGTTGTTACATCTATTCCTTGACCAAGCATAGGTTCGTCATTGTTTTCAATACTAGCATTATCTAATATTGTGTGATAAGGTGATTTTATAGCGTTTAAAAGTATCTCTTCACCCCAGTTGCTTGGTGTTATTTCTTGCGAAGCGTTTAACAGTGCAACTCCACCACCTGGAACTATGCCTTCTTTTAAAGCCGCTTTAGTAGCATATATAGCATCTTCAACTCTATCTTTCTTTTCTTTAAGTTCTATCTTTGAATCAGCACCTACTTTAACAACTCCAACCTTTCCTGACAACATTGCCAACCTGTCTTGCGTCTTTTTCTTTAAAAACGGATTTTTTTCTTTTTTTATAGCTTTTTTAACATTTTCTATACGTTCTGTTAAATCTTCACCAAGGTCTATAGTAGTTATTACAGTATTTTTGTCATTTGTAACAGCTTTTTCAGCTTTTCCAAGGCAATCAATGGTTATTAAATCCATATCATCACCAAGTTCTTCGTTTATTACTGTAGCGCCGGTTAAAAACGCTAAATCTTGCACTGTATCTTGTTTAGTAGGACCAAAGCCTGGTAAGTCTATGATATTTACCTTTATATTACCTTTCACCTTGTTCATCATAAGCGCTGATTTTAGTTGTTGTTCAACTTCTGCAACAATAAGTAGCTCTTTCTTATGTTTTACAACGTGCTCAAGTATAGGTTGTATCTTTCTTATGTTAGGTATTTTACTACCTACTATTAATACAACAGGTTTTTCAAGTATACACTCATGTTTGTCTGTGTCTGTTATAAAATGCGGTGATGTTATACCACAATCAAACTGCACACCATCAACTATATCAACGTAAGTCTGTTCAGTTTCAGAACTTTCCATAAAAACTACACCATCTTTACCAACCTTAGTGTAAGCATCGGCTATTATTTTGCCAATTTCAGTATCATTGTTACAACTTATACTGCTAACAGCTTCTAGCATTGAACCTGTAACTTCAATAGCGTTTTTTGTTAAGTGTTTGTTTACTTTTTCTAAAGCAGACGCTATACCGTCTTTTATAAAACGTATAGACAAGTCTTTATATTTATCTTTTTGTACTTCTTTAATAAGTGCTTCGGCAAGGACGGTAGCTGTAGTAGTACCGTCACCTGCTTCTTTCACTGTATTTTTTGCGGCTTCTTTTATTAGAGTAGCTCCAAGGTTTTCAACCGGGTCATATAAGACAACAGATTCTGCTACTGTTACACCGTCTTTTGTTATGACCGGGTTGCCTCTAGCATCTTCGTATATTACACACTTTCCAGATGCTCCTAGAGTAGATTTAACAGCTTTCGCTAATTTATCTACACCCGCAATTATTTTATTTTTAGCATCGTCACCAAAGTTAAGTTCTTTGATCAACGTACTAGGTTGATTGTATTCCATTTAATTTAATTTAATTTGATTTATACTATTCGAATGTTTTAACTACCTTAGGACCTTTGCTTGCGTCTAGCTTTTTAACAAAGTGATCGATGCTTCCATCAATCGCGGCTTCAGCTCCTTCTATAGTCTCTCGTCTAGTTACATCGTGCCACGTGTCTTCGTCTACGTTTCTACACTCTGTTTGGAAAAATCCGTTTGGTAGTTGAGTTATCCTCCAGTTTTTCTTATCTGCAAGATGCTTCCACTGCTCAATCATTTTTTCACTAGGTTTTTGGTTGTACGTTGCCGTACTTTTGTAATATAAGTATGTCATTGGTTTTATTTTTGGTTAATACTTAGGTATAGGGTGTTTCCCTATTATTTTTGATATTTTGTCCCGTACATTTCAATCATTCTTTTTTCTATCGCAGAAAGTTCAGACCAAGGTTTTCCACCAAAATTTTTTGTTTCAGCTTTAACTTTAGGTTCAACTACTGGTTTAACTACGGTTTTTGTTTTAGCTTTAGAAGCTACTTTTGTTGGGGTTTTAAATATATTTTTTCTCATTGTTTTTTATTTTTTTCTAAATTGATGAGGTTGCCAGTTGCCAGGAGCTTTTATGCCATGAACCTGAGTTTTAGGTCCATCTTGCATAACCTTTTTTTTCTTTAATTTTTTTGATTTAGGCTTATGACCAACTCCTTTAGCGTCTTCAGCTTTATCAAGTGCTTTATCGTCTTGCACTTCTGCTTTAGGTTTATAAGTACCAGTTGGATCGTTTTTATACTCTCCCATTTCAAACTTAGAAACTGCTAACTCTTTACTTTGATCGTCTGACCCTTTAGAAGCTCTAGGGCCAAAGCCTTTCTTTTTCTTTAAATCCATTATGCTTTTTAAAGCAGATCCTTTCATTTTAAACGCCATAATATCCTTTTTTATAATTTTTAGCAGGTGACTGTGATTCTTTAATAGCTTTTTCAGTTGGTGCGCCTTTTTCACCTTTCTTTCTCATTTTCTCTCCTCTCTTTCTTTTGGCATGTATATTATCCCACAAGCCTCTTTTTTTCATAGGAGTTGCTTTACTAGGTTGATTCTCTCTTTCAAGTTGCTTTTCATCTTCTTTTTTAGTGTAAGACTTTGGTCTACCACCATAGGTCATAAGCTCTCCTTTGTCATAAGATTTTTTGTCTTTTTCAGCTTGAATAGCATCTTTTGACACTGGCATTCTTTTGGTCTTTACTGGCTTAACTTTTACTAGACTTTCTTTTTGTTTAGCAGGTGAACCAGCTTTTGGCATCTTCTTGCCTGGTGGATTTCCAGAAGCGTTGTGAGCTTCAGCCTTGTTTGGATGAGATGGTCTTGCCTTATGCTCTTCAGCCCAAGGCTTGTGCTTTGCTGGAGAGTGAGGGTGACCATGCGATCCTTTTTCTACACTATAGTCTTTCGCTGGAGAAGCTATAATTTTAGCCTTTAGCCCTTCAGGAAGCCTATGTTGCCCACCTACTAACTTTTTAGTAAGTGGACTTTTAGGTTTCATATTAAATCCCATGCTTATAATGCGTCAAATTCAGCTTCTGTCATTTTCTTTTTAGCTTTGTTCTTTTTATCCATAGCAATATCCATGTTTTTGTTCACAGTATTTATAGAGTCTGCAGAAGCAACATATTTTTTACTTAGATCACCTGCTTTGTTTGTAGCTTTTTCTTTTTGACTTGGAGTTAAACCGCCTTTAGATTTCGAAAATGCTTTTACTTTATCCACATATGTAGACATGTTTTTGTTTCTTGAGTTTAAAACATCTGCTTGAGATTGTCCTTTCTCATTTTTATAAGCGTCTCCTTCTCTAACGTTTGTTACTTGTGTTGGTTCTGGTCTGTGTCCTTTTTCGTGAGCTTTAGCGGGAGATTGCCCGTACTTTTTCATAGGTGCTCCAACGCCAAAGTTTCTGTGCATCGGGCTTCCTTTCATTTTAAATGGTGAATATGCCATGACTTGTTTTTTTTTTAATTAGTATACTATTGAGTATAGTTACACACTTATATAGAAATTTAAAAAGTGGACACAAGCCTATTACTAGTATACTATAACTGGCTAATGTCCTGCAGTAGGACGTTGCAAATATAGAGGTACTGCGTTCCCCCCCCTCCCCCACCACTACTCTCATATATTAAAATGTATTCTAAAAAGCCACCTCCACCAACATTTTTTGCGTTTTATTTATATTTTTTGCAATTTACGTATTTATTTTCCAATAGATATACGACAGTAAATAGATATTAATAATGTAAAAAGAAACAAATGAAATTATACAAACACACTCAACGGGCAATACATACACACTAAAACTAATACACAAATGATAGTATTACTTTTACAATGCACATACGAAGTATAATAGATAATAATAATAAAGATAAATAAATATGAAAATAGAATCAAAAAGATTTGTGATAAGAAAATCACTAATAGGTAAAAACGCAATAATAACTGTCAACTTTAAAAATGGCAAAACTGCAACGTACTCACACGATAAAGTGTACGAAGTAATGAAAGAAAAGTTAGAACAAATGAATTGTTTTATAAAATACAAAAGTTATACTGCAAGTAATAACGTTCCACTAGTAGCAAGAGAAATCTGCTCATAGTAACACAAAGTCGAGTTAGTTCACTATTCCCTCGTATAATCAAATATGAATAGCAATATGTAGTAACGGTTTTCGTGAGTTCGATTCTCACACTACAACAAGTACAATGTAAATAAGTCGAAAGATCGCTCCATGTGGTGAATAACGTAAGTCGTGGTATTGTACAAACTAAATACGAAAGTAGTTAGATAATATAAATGTAACAACAAAGATACTTCCATTCGACTATATTCGATTGTACTATCATGAACTGATTAAATGAGTCACACGTACTAGTCAATGAGTTGTATTAATTGTTACACTAAATAAATAAATATGTACGAAGCAATAGAACACTGGATAGAATATAATAAGAATAAAAATAAGTAACATGAACAGAGAAGAATTAAAAAGACTATGGTGGTCAATACCACACGGTAATCAAGGTATACCAACTCGTACAATTGTAGTAACTATGGACAAGTATAAAGGTCGCAAAGGTCAAGGTACAGTAAAGATTACTCGTGACGACTCAGATGGTTATAGTTGCTTTAGTACTCATCAAGTAAAACCTGTCGAGTGGGCTTTAAACAAAATGAAAGACAAGTGTCAAAATAGATTAGAGTACAATATAAACTATGACTACAGTAAATACAAATTAGTAATAAATTAAATAAATATGAAGAAAATAACGTGGAGTGTAGCAGCACTATTAATTGCAGGTACAACCTTGTTCGGTCAAGTAAATGACAAAGAATATGATAAAGAAGTAGAAACATTTAAGTCAATAGAATATCAAATAGATGACATTATTGACGCCATACGTATGGATATGTATTACGGTCACTTAGATCGCAACAGAGGTATGTTCTACATCAACGAGGTATTAGCAATCAAGTCAAAGAATAGAGATATTATGGCAAAATTACACGGTAGAGTTGTTGACGCTGCTCTAATTGATAAAATAAAGTTAGTAAACTAATGATAAAAGTTATAAAGAAAGTAGCAAATATAGCGTTAGACATAGCAATAGGAGCGTGGATGATATTCTTAATCGCAGTGTTTATTAAACTATTTACAAACTAAATACGAACGATAACAGATAATATAATAAATACAAATATGAAATTAACATACAACAATAGTAAAAAGTCCATTATACTAAATGGCACTAAGTACAGAGCATACAATATATGCGAATTACCTAACAACTTCGGTTTTCACGACAAAGAACCTATAGTACACTTACGCACTAAAGATTCAGTAACAGAGTGGTTCAACCATGCAGGTTTAACATACATAGCGCAATGATAAAAGCATATACAATACAAATAACACAAGCTCATAGCGGTACGTTTAAATTATCCATGAGTGATCACAACGGCAATAGTAATACAGTGTATGAAATGTCAGTAGAAAATGCACTAAACTATGCAAAAGTATGGTGTAATGAAGCAGAAGAGCGTCAACACGCTAAAGATGTAATGAATAAAGCTATAATGGAGTCAATAATACTTGACAGAATAGCAGGTATAACAACGAGTACAAGCGACTCACTAGATTAAATAATATGAAAACAATATATAAAGGCGATGATCGCTATGAAAAAATCAAAGAACAGATGGATTTACTCAGCATTACTGATGTAACTACTGAAAGACAAGTACTAAATGGTACAATAGTATGGCGAATGCCATTTAAAGGTAGAGGTAATACTAACATTGAATATGGTTCATTCTCAACAGGTTACGTACGTAATCAAGGTAATCAGTGTCATAGTAACT
>Ga0209830_10000438_pt1 | contig 43714 bp, 35 predicted proteins | sample ArcticOcean_MG_C_12_FD_187439 | JGI IMG/M metagenome (GOLD analysis project Ga0209830, IMG submission 187439) | Marine microbial communities from western Arctic Ocean - ArcticOcean_MG_CB8_130 (SPAdes) (version 2) | ecosystem: Environmental > Aquatic > Marine > Oceanic | place: Arctic Ocean...
TGTTATTGTTTTGAGCACTTTTAATGATGTAGGATATTTAAAATGCTGTCCTCTGCTGTCCTCGCTTTATTTGGCAAAACTTGCTGAAAAGAGCATAACTTTTAGAAGTGATGAAAAAAAAAAGTGCGCCTAGCAAGCTGAAACACAGACACACGCGCGCGAACGAAATGAAAAGAGAAGTGTATGAATATTTCAGTAATGACGTGTAAGTATGTAAATATTAATAATAGTAAACTATAAAAATCAGCTTACTTTTTACGTGATTATCTGGCAACCATTTTTTTCTCCTTCGTGGATGCCGTTCTCGCCTCGCCCATATCGCAGACGTTACCGACGTGCGCGATCAAATCGAGAACTCTGTTAGAGTAACCCCATTCGTTGTCGTACCAACTAATTAACTTGACGAAATCGTCGCCGAGCATGATTCCGGCTTCCTTATCGAAGATCGAGCTTCTCGAATCGTGGCAGAAATCGGTCGAGACGACTGAGTCTTCAGTGTAGCCAAAAATATTCATGTATTCTTTGCTTTCTGAAGCTTTCTTGAGCACGGAGCAAATCTCTTCGTACGTCGTCTTCTTTTGTAACTTGACGACTAAGTCGACGACGGAGACGTCAGGCGTTGGCACGCGAAACGCCATTCCAGTGAGCTTACCGTTCAGTTCTGGTAAAACTTTGCCGACCGCCTTCGCTGCACCGGTTGATGATGGAATAATGTTCGCACCAGCACCTCTTCCACCTCTCCAATCTTTTGCACTTGGGCCGTCGACAGTTTTTTGCGTAGCAGTAGTCGCGTGCACCGTAGTCATCAATCCTTCGCTGATGCCAAAATTCTCGTGAATGATCTTAGCCAAAGGAGCTAAGCAATTCGTCGTGCAAGACGCGTTTGAGATGACGTTTTCGGACGCGCTGTATTTTTCGTGATTCACACCAACGACGTACATCGGGGCATCCGCGGACGGTGCCGAGATGATAACTTTCTTCGCGCCTCCGGCTAAATGAGCCGAAGCCGAATCTTTCGTCGTGAAAACGCCAGTAGATTCGACGACGACGTCGGCCGATGCGGAGTCCCATTTAATCATCGCCGGATCTCTTTCGTTGAAAATCTTAATGGTCTTCTTCGGTTTCCCATCAAAGCCAATTTCGAGTTCACCATCGGCGTTGATCGTCACTGGTGCTTTTAAATTCCCGTGCGTTGAGTCGTATTTGAACATATACGCCAAGTATTTCGCCTCAATGAACGGATCATTAATTGCGACGACTTCGATGTCCTCGCGCTCTAACGCAGCACGTAAGACTAATCTTCCAATGCGTCCGAATCCATTAATGCCAACTTTCACGGTCTTCTTCGCTTCGATGACGTGCGTGCAATCGCCTTCTGGATTTTCCATGAATTTTTCAGCCCTGATCACTTGTAAGCTATTAGCCTTTCTCGACGTAACAGCAGTCACTTGACGCTTTTTCAATCGTCTGGCTTCGTTGAACACACTTTATTTGTGATTAAAAATGATTAAAGAAGGAGAACATCGTAAACGTGCAACGTCAGTGAAAATAAAAACAACGAGAAGAAGATCAATCTCCGTCATCATCATCATCGCGCGCGCGATCAGGGATCAGATCAGATCTCTGATCCTCACAATCGTCGCCGCGTACTTCGCGTGCGTAAATCATTATTAAAAAAGTGGACTCCAATGTATATGCCCTTCTCGAAAAATATCTTAAAAACGAAAACTTGGATCGAACGAGGAAGTGAAACTTACTTTGTTGCATAAGATCGCGATGAAGATTGTAACGATTGCATTTTGCTTTTAGTCTTTGCGTTCTGTTTCTGGTCTTAGTGTGTGTGTGTGTGTGTGTGTGTGTGTGTGATTGATTATATGCGGATTAATGGTTATTAATGTGAGATATTTTTTTAAAATGATGGGTCTTTTTCCCTTTTTCGGGATCTTTTTCGGCAAAAAATACACGCCGCAAAATAGAGAGCCATCAAAATCAAGAGTTGGAAATGATCAGTAGTAAACATCAAGAAAGAGAGAGCCTAAACGAGAACGAGAACGATAACGATGACAGCGAACAGTTAGAGAACGTGTACGATGTGTGGATCGCGAATAGGTCCAAGCTACGCGGTTACTCGACGGTATGCTTCGATAGGCTGCAAAGGACGGTGGAGAAAAGAGAACAAATAAAGCGTACTGCCAATAGTTCTCCTGTTTCTGCTTCTGCGAGTACTTCTGGGAAAGAAGGACGACTAGAACAGGAAGAACAAAGGTCTTGGGCGGACGACGACGGTGAACGATTAATAACGAGATCCTGCGTGTTCGTGCGTGGATCTGGTTTGTGTGTCTTGAAAGCCGTGCAAGTCGCCGAGTACGTTCGTAGTCGTTTCAAAGGAGGGTTTGTGTATCAACACGTATCTATTGGAACTGTACCGGCGGGGAAAAAACAGACGTCGCCGCAAGAAGATGGCGTTGAACGAGAAGATCGAGAGTTTTCGAAGGAACGACCGATGATCTCGATTGGGCTCAGTTTATCGAAAACGCGCTTGAAGCAAGTAGTGGACAGGCTGGAAAGAATCGAGTCGTTTTACGTCGTCGATGAAAGCGATTGGGAGGAAAAAGATATTAAAGAAAAAAGCAGCTATGATGATTTAGAGGAGTTTCCAGCATTGACATTGGAAGTTAAAAAGGTTCAAAAGCAGGAGAAAAAAGAAGAAAAGAAGGAAGTCGAAGATCATACAGACAGGAATAATAATAACGATGTGGAGGAGAACGACGACGACGACGACGACGACGATGGAGAAGACTCAAGCGGCGGCGATTCAGTTTCGAATAAAAGAAGCAGAGTGAAAAAGTTAACGCATGGAACACAAACGACGCGAGTTTCATCAGTTTCGCCAGATGAGTTAGTTTTATAATCTAGTTATACAACGTCGGCGGCAGCACTAAAGAATCTAAAATTTTCTCAATCTCCGGTCGCCATTTCTCCTCTTCACCTCTCGGCATTTGCGCGGTTGTTGAATATAAATGCGATACACGACCGTCGTATCCAATTCCGGCGTATACTAACTGCTTCGAATCGATGCCCATGCTCGGTCTCGTAATTTCATATTCTACAAAATAAGATAACCCTTTACTCGTCGCATCGATTAACTTGCAATATTGTACTTCGTCTTCTCGTCCTTTCTTAGCTTTCGGTTTGTTCATTGGATTAACGACGTTAAAACCGAACTCAAACGGGCTACCGAACGATCCCATTCGTTGATAATCAGCCCCGACCGGCGTGGCGACTACTGTCACGTTCACTTCTTTCGGATCCACTCCTTTCGGTGCGAACGCGATGACTTGCCTAGAGCCAGATCTATCGCCGCTCCCTCCAGTCTCGCCGACTAACTTCTCCCAGCTCTGTGATGGATAGGACAGCTTGAACTTCAATTCCTCGTCTTCGTATGTTGAATAAGTATTAATTTCATTAGTCATGGCAGCGTATGCAAATAAAGGAGCTCTACTAGTCACCCCTGCAGTCGTCGTTGTTGTTCCAATCATCATCATCGTCATCATCACACTCTCTCTCCTGTTCATTTTAGTCGTATTCCCATCTTTACTCTCTTTACTGCTCTCTTTACTGCTCGAAGCGTTGCTTATTATTTCGCTCTTCCTCCTCCTGCTCCTACTGTTTCGATTTCGAGAGCGGGCGATGACGGATCTCTCTCTCGCTAACACTCCATCGCTCCTCAAAACGCTCATATTCTTCTTCTTCTTCTTCTTCTTAGTACGATCTTCTTCTTTTAGAGGCGTTATAGTAGTACTGATGCCGTACAGTAGTGAGAAAAAGAATTCTGCATTTCTTTCTTTCTCCTGTGTCTAAAAAAGCAGTTTCTTACTTTTTTTGGAAATAGGCCAGCAGATTATGTGAATTATGAAATTAGAAATTTCCTCTTCTTTGTCTTCGTAAATTCGAACTTTACACAATTTCATAACGAGGACACACTTTTTTCCAAAACTCTTCCAACTCCCTCTCTGCTTGAATAGCCGCGCGCGCGTTAGATAAACAGTCAAACATAACAAAACGACTGATACAGGTCTCGACTAAGATTCTCCACCGCGCTCTCGAGCGTTAGTGCGACGTCGTCCAACAGTGTTGAAGGAAAAAGATATAAAATCTGAGATCCCTTTCCCATTTCTGCTGTGAGTTCAGAGAGGATAACTTCGATAATAGCAGGAGAAGAGTTTTAGAATGTACGCGAGACCTGGTCGCATAAGAGCGTATTGCTCAACGAACGGCCTCGATGCGTTACGCGATGCCGGAGGCGTTTCTGATTGTTCGATATATGAACCCGCCGCCGTGAGAACTGCGAAAGCAGATTTGAGTCAAGATGATCATGGACGAGATGGAAAAAGTCAGACAACGATAGAAATTTTTCTACGGTCCAGAAGCGCGCACGACGACGCGAATAATACGACGACTACTGATGATTTGTTGAGAGAAGATTCAGCTTACGTGCAACAAGGGCTAAGAAAAAATAACTTTACGAATACGAATACTGCTATGAATAAGAAAGATTCTGGACCGTCGACGCCGCCGAATCAAGAACTCGCGAGAGGAGGAGGACCGGGCGCGGCGAATCTTCGATCGCATTCGATGCCAGATTTTTTTGGGAGCGACTCAAAGTTGTTATGGGAACGACGTAATCGTAAACAGCCGCAGAGATTAGATGTTCGATTGCAAGTACAATTAGGGGTAATAGAAAGTCCAACTTCGTTTGAATAATTTTAGTATATTAGTCGGTTTTATAGAGAGGGTGAGAGAGAGGATTTAGATCGCGCGGCGCTTGAACGCAAACTATTTCGAAAGCTCTCGTCATCTCTTTGGAAATTTCGTTGCACTGTACCGTTCGGCCGTTCAAAGCTCCGGAGATTTCAGCAATTGAACGAAGCTTTGAACGAACGGTTGAGTAGTTCCCTACAACGATATTTACAAAGAGATGACCAAAGCGAACGAAAATAAAGTTGAGGTTGGAAAGAAATGAATAAATATAGAAATTATTTTGTAAAATAAAATGTACCAATATAATACTATTTTCGAATCGATGATTTATTTATTACACACAATGATGCTTATTTATTATTAGTGACTACTTTAGCTTATCTTTGAACCTTGCGCCTTTCTTTTCGTTCGTCTTGTCAGCGTATTCGTCGAGGATTCTTTCGTGTTTCGTTTTCTTAGCAGCACTCAACGTCTAATGCGGTAAAGAATGGGACAATTACATCACTTCTTTACACGTTGTTAAATAAGAGGAGGAGGCGGAGGTTTAGCTCTCTTGTGAGAGAAGACTTGTGTATTTTTCTCGCTGTTATTATTTGCACCAGCTTCGATATTCGCCTTTGTCGTTTGCAACTTTAGAGCTTCTCTCCTGAACTCGTCCATTTTTTGAATGAGTACTTGGATAACTTTTCCAGATAAGACGCCAAAATCGTACATGTTGATCAAGTGTAAGTGAAACAACTTTCGCATTTGTCGGTCTTTAATGAGCTTATCTTTGTTCGAATACATGAACGAACTCGTGCAATCTGGCATTTGCCTGTTCGCCAGCGCGCAAAACTTGCGCACGTGTTTGTTCCACGCGTGAAAGAAATCTTTCTCTACTTGCGCGACATCTACATATTCGTCAATGTAAAGCGCGTCTTCATTATCCCACATTTCTTCTTGTTCTTTTTCGTCATCATCCGAGTCCTGCATTTTCTGTTGCTCTTTGATCATTTTTCTACTCATCGGTAAGCACGTTCTCGAATGGTAATATCGATTACCAATGGCGTGCGACTTTTTCGTACCTGTTTCGGTAATAGCCGTCTTCTTCGTCACTGCATCTCGATATTGATTCGATTGACGAAAATTTTTTTGTTGTTGTTCTTGATTCAACTCCTTTTTCATCTCATATTTTCTCTTGCGTTTTGCCTCCTTCTCCAATAAACGATGTTGTTCTTGTTGCTCCCATCTTTGACGCTCTAATTGTTTCGACGCAGCATATCCCAAAGGAAGTTCTTCTCGCGTACGTTTGTTACCAGATTTATTCATGTTCTGTTGTTTCAACTCATGATACAATTGCGTTTGCTGTCGAATCTGATCGTGCACATTGCCTTCGCCTAGAACGATATATTGCCCTAACTTTTCCACGTTTGCTGCATTTTCAGCTTGCACACGCTCTTTAGCGGCTAAAACTACTCGTTTCAAATCGATGTCGTTCCCAAATCTTCTGTTTTGTTTATTTGCGAGATCTCTAACGTATTGTTCCGCGTTTTCGCCATTTAAAACTGCCGCAGCGCGTTCGAGAGAAATCTGATCGTGGTAACTCGGCGTGAAAAATTTTGCAAAGCCAGTCGGATCGTTCCAGTTATTCTCGACGTGTTGATTATTAACCAATTGCTTTGGAAGTACAGCTTCTAAAGCGAGATCGATGTTATTCAGCAAGTTTTTCGATTGTTCCGCCAAAAACTTGTTCCTGGATTCTTCGTTCAATTTGACTTTCAAAAGCGCTAGTTCGTTTTCCCATCCTTTTGTAGCGCTCGAAACCATTTGCGTCGATTTGTTATCTGCGGATAAGTTCCCAATTGCTGGTAAGATAACCTTATTCGTGCCACACAGCGGGTACCTCCCTGCGTTGAAAAACTCAAACGATTTATTCGCTGGATCTTTCAAAAGCGTCGCGTCCAACATGTTCAATTTATCGACCCCGTTTTCGCACATCACAAACGTCGTCTTTTTAATCCTAACCTCAATCGTGTTCATCGTGACTACACGATCTTCCGATTTCGCCACGAACAGTCGATTCGGGTCGCTCACCTTTCTTTTCTGTATCGTATTCACTGGTAAAAACGTGAAATAAAACTGGTCGTGTGACGCGTTCAAATGTTGACATAGTCCAATAAAATTCCTCGGCTTGACGAAACAAAACGGACATCTAGCTCTATGCGAACGTTCTGACTTTTCGGTAACCACGAGCGATTTCTCTTGTTTAAAAAAATACCGAAACATGACATCTAAATCATCCCTAGGTTTATTTTCGTCATCAACGTCCATCGTCGTATTCTTATTTTTCTTCTCGTTTTCTTCTTCTGCATCTGCATCTGCACCGTCGTAACCGCTGCCGCCTTCTTTATTCTTCTTCTGTTTCTTCTTATTATTATTCTCCAATCCTTCATCCTCGTCCTCGTCCTCATTCTTCTTCATCTGCAAAGACGATGGCGCGATGTACATCAAATTCCTCGTCAAGAACATCTTCTTCAACGACTTCGAGTCAAACGACCTCGTTCGTAAGGTCTTATATAACATCACTAAATCTTGGTAATGATTCATGAACGTATTCGCATCTGGCTGTGCTGGGTGATCTTTCGTTTGTTGTTTCGTAGTATTCTGCGATCCATTATTCTGTCGTCGTTGATCTTTCTGTGGCACCGCTGCCCCTGTTTCGTTTCCTCTCACGGCATAACTCGTTCGATTCGTGGTAACACTCGCTCGTTGTTTCATTTCGTTCAATTGTTGTTCTCGTGCGATTAATATCGCATCAACTCGCTGTTTTTCTTCTTCTTCTTCTTCTTCCTTACCGTTATTATTATCACCAGTACGTACGAAGTGTTGTTTACTTCGTTGCGCTTGATTAGTGCTCATTCAGATTCTTCTTCAATTCTTTGTTCTCTGTTTATCACACTCTTCGTTTTTGTTTATTACGACAATAAATTCTCAGCGTGAAGAAGAAGACCGACCGACTACTTATTTTTATTACGTGCTTTTATTATTCTAACACTTCTACCGCACGAAGAAGGATTGAGATTTATTTATTTAATGTAATTAATGCGAAGCGACATTGCATTGGAAAAAATTTAAGAATTTCAACAAAGATGAAACCCTAAACTCACTTTAAAACTTCTAAACTCAGGAAAAAACGACACTCTTTCTTTTCCATACGTAGGAGTTTTATATTTATTACATCACACTATCGTGGATAAAATAGTACTCTTCTTAATCGCTCTCGCTCTCTCTAGCTGTCTCTGATATGCCGTTTTATTCCAAAACTGGGGCGGATCAAAAGAAGACGACGACGACGATAGCGAGAGTGCGCAAAAAACACGACTCTAAGGACCAATCGGGAGACTCAGTAGTAGCAGAAGATTTCGTAAAAGACGTTGACGGTGAAGACGATGAATGGAGAAGAGGTAATAGAGAAAGAGTGTTGAGACGAGGGGATGATGATGATGACGATGAGAAAATGATCGATGATTACTATGATGATGATTACTATGATGATGATGATGAGTATGATCGACGTGGATATAATAATATGAACGACACCAGGAATGGAAATCAGGGTGCTGGGGAAATCTGTGGACAATCGAGGGAATCGACGAGAGTGTTAAACGTGGAAGGGATATCGCAAAGAATAACAGGACATCACTTACGCGAGATATTCGGGGCGTATGGGCAAATAGAGAACGTCTCGTTTGGAATGAAGAGGAGGTTTGCGAGAGTTGAGTTTAAGACGGTGGAGGACGCCGAGAACGCAAAGGAGAATTTAGATTTAGGGGAGATCGATGGCGTTTGTATTAAGATCGTTTTCGTTGATTCGGTTCTGTTGAGCGAGAGTAGAGAGAAGAAGAATGCGATGAAGAACAATAATAATAATAATAATAATAATAAAGACTTTGGGAGACAACGCGATATGAGATACGGCGGCGGAAGAGATAGAGAAAGAGCGAGAGGCGGCGGTAACAGAGAAAATAGTAGAGATTTTAATAGAACGGCGGCGGCGACAGAAGATGTGAGAGGGCGAGGTAGAGATAGAAGAGCTGGGTATTCTAGATCGAGGTCTAGGTCAAGAGAACGTAATAGCAGCAGAAGAGATCGAAATCGAGACGATGAGAGAGATGAGGATGGTCATCACAGGTCAACCCAAAAAAGGCGTGGTGGCCGACGCTCTCGCTCAAGATCTCGATCTCCTCCACGATCAAGACGTTCGAAAAGAAGCGATGATGACGACGATGATGATGATGATGATGGAAGACGTCGTCGTCGTAGTGAGAAAGCTTCGAGAAGAGATGCTCCGTATCGTCGTTCGCGAAGAGAGCGCTCTTTATCGAATTCTCGTTCGAGATCGCCAAAGGACAAAAAAGGCAACGATAACAGGCGGCAATCGAGAGGCAATCGCGAATACGCGGATTAAAAAATATTAAAAATAAAGTTATTATAATATATAATACATCTATAATAAAGCGTTTGCTAAAATTACTTACAAATGCGCTTGTTGCACAGCGACGTCGCCTAAAGTCTGCGGCATTATTCTGCTCGCGACCATGAAGTATAAAATCAATCCAGTAGAATCTATAATCGTCGTCATTAACGGCGCGCTCGTCACCGCTGGGTTATATCCAAGCTTCACAGCTAACAAAGGCAACCCAGCACCTAACACGTTCGCCCAAATTGATACGAGCGGTAAACTAATCGCGACGACTAAACCGATTAAAGGCGATATACCTTCCCATACTAAACTCAACGCGAACACTACTGATCCGAGAAACCCGCCCATGACAAACCCACTCACGGCTTCCTTAAACAAACATTGTACGACATCTTTCATGTTCGTTGGCGATATTTGTTTCAACGCAATCGCTCTAATCACCGTAGCAACGCTTTGCGACCCAGTATTCCCTCCATGGCCAATTAACAACGGCACGAAGTACGAAAGCTCGACTTCGTGCGTTAACAATTCCTCGAATCGTTCGACCACGACTGCGGCTAAGATCAATCCAACGAAAAACGCTGATAACCATCCAGATCTAGCTTTTAAGATTTTCAACACCGATTCTTTTCTATAATCCCCAACCAATTGATTTATTTGATTACTCGTCGGTGAACTCGGTTCCGATGACGACGCGTTCTTCGCTTGTTGTTGTTGTCCTAAAATATGCTCTACGTTATCTCCTATTCCTATTCCCATTCTTCTTCTTCTTCTTCTTATTTATTCTCTCTCTACTCTCTCTCTTTCTTCCATCATGTTCTCTACTGCTTTATTAGTTAATAAAGTGAAGATACCCTAAACCCTAACTTTGAAACCCTAAACTCAACAAAGAAAGAACAAAGAAAGTCAGGCCTCGCAAACGCCTCTCTCTATAAATAATAATCTTAATACTAATAATAAAAATGATAGCAGAGAAAACACACGATGGGTATCGTAACAGAGTAGAAGGCGTATCCGGTGCAATCGCCGGTTTATTAGCGTTATTGAGTACGTATCCATTGATTACGTTGAACACTCGACAGCACGTGAGGAATAAGAAAAATGCTCGCGAAAGAAGTACTGCGGATGATAAAGATAAAGATGATAAAGATAAAGATGATAAAGATAAAGATGATAAAGATAAAGATGATGATGATCATGGACGAACGACGAAATCGATGAAGAACGAGAGAAATTTGAGAGAGAAGCCGAGGATTATGCTTAAACGAAGAACGAAGGATAAGAAGAAGCGAAGTGATTGTACTGACGATGAGAAACCTTTCGGAATAGAGAAAATGAAAAAGTTATACGTAGGCGTGAAACCGGCGGCGATTGGAACCGTGTGTTCGCAAGGCGTGTATTATTACTGGTTTTCGTTCTTCAGCGAAAGTTTACGAGGAAGAAAGAAAGGAAGGGAATTCGTGGTGGCGATTACGCCTTTGGAGAGTTTGTTAGCCGCGAGTTTGGCCGGGTGCGTGAACGTCATCTTAACGTTACCAATTTGGACAGTCGTGGCTAAGATGCAAGTGAATACGAGGATTAAAGAAGAAGAAGAAGATAGTAATAATAATAATAATAATAATAATAGCGATGATGATGATGTCGATGGTGATAATAGAGATGAAGACGAGGCGCATAAATGGTCCGCAATGAAACAACAACAACAACAACAACGCAGACTAATAAGGAAAAACACAAAAGTTATAGAAGTCGCAAAAGAAAAGAAGACTACCGCCTCTGTCGGTTTTTGGTCATTAGCGAAGGAAGTTTATAATACGTCTGGCATACCTGGCTTTTACGGAGGATTGTCCGCGTCGTTGATCATGGTCGCGAATCCTGCGTTGCAGTTTGCAATTTATGAAAATTTAAGACAGAGACACGCCAAGCGAAAACCAAAAGCGACTGCGATGGATGCGTTTGTTTTAGGAGCAATGGCAAAAATTGGAGCTACGTTAGTGACGTACCCTATGCTAGTAATTAAATCTAGACTTCAAGTTGGGAAGAGACACGAGGAGGTTCTTCTTGAGAACAATAAAAAGAGTGACGACGACAAAAAAATGGCAACGACGACGACGTCGACGATGAGTAGCAAAAAAGAATACGATGGGATTTTAGATTGCGTGGGAGATTTGTATCGCAACGAGGGAGGTTTTCTTGCGTTTTACGATGGATTAACGACAAAACTCTCTCAAACCGCTCTATGCGCGGCTTTGATGTTCTCTTCAAAAGAAGAGATTTCGCGTCGCGTCGATGAGACCGCGCAAAGAATCTTGGCTAGGTATCATCGATAGAATGATGTATCATTATTATTTCTCTTCTTCGCACTATATTTATTCAATTATTTATGAAGTTCTCTTTACTTTGCTTTCTCCGCAAGCTTATCTTCGGCCGCTTTAGCTTCGATTATAGCAACAATCGATTCAGGGTTAGCAACAGCTGTTAAATCTCCGTAGTTTTCAATATTCAAATCGCCTTTAGCGATTTTGCGAAGAACTCTTCTCACTAGTTTCCCGCTTCTAGTCTTTGGAATACCTTTGCCTGACGGTAAAAGGAGGATGTTTCTCACGCCAGGTTTTGCAAAATTGCCAATTTCTTTCGCAACCATATCGTTTAAATCCAATTTAATCAAGTCCTCTGGTGTATGCTTAGTAGACTTAAAGTTCGCTTGTTGCTTCAAGACTTCAATTGGGTTCCGCAACGAAACAAAAGCGTAAAGCTCTTCGCCTTTCATTTCCGAAGGAATACCTACCACTGCAGACGCGTTAACGAACTTAGACTTTGCGAGTGCGGACTCGACCTCGGCAGTTCCTATTCTATGCCCAGAACAATTTATAACGTCGTCAACTCTTCCGGTGATGTAGTATTGGCCCTCTTCGTCGCGCTTTGCACCGTCGCCAGAAACGTAATAGCCATCAAACTCGCGAAAGTAAGATTTGACATATCTCTCATGGTTACCGAAGACGTCGCGAAACATTCCTGGTAAAGCTGGTGGTTTTAGCGCGAGTAATCCTTCGCAAACCCCATCGAGCTCTTTCCCTGTTTGAGGATGTAATATGGCGACGTTGCACCCATAAAACGGCAGGCCACATCGACCGGGCTTTTGTTCGCCGACGTTTGGGAGCGAAACGATCATATGACCGCCTGTTTCGGTTTGCCACCACGTATCGACAATAGGCAGTTGTTTTTTTCCAACGACGTTCTTGTACCAAAGCCAGGCAGACTCGCCCAGAGGTTCGCCGACGCTTCCAAGAACTTTCAGCGATTCTCTCTTCGTTTGCGTAACGAACTCGTCGCCATGCTTTTGCAAAGAACGAATAACTGTCGGCGCCGTATAAAGCACTTTCGCCTGATATTTGTCGCATATCTGCCACAATCTTGATGGTGTTGGATAGTCTGGTTTCCCCTCGTAGATTATAGTCGTACAACCGTTTAATAAAGGTCCGTAAACGCCATAAGAATGGCCAGTGATCCAGCCGATATCTGCCGTGCAAAATACGACATCGCGTGGTTGAACGTCAAAAGAAACTTTCATCGTTTCCGCAACGTGAACCATATATCCGCCAATAGTGTGCAAAATTCCCTTCGGTGCCCCAGTCGAACCAGAAGTGTAGAGAATAAAAGCCGGATCCTCTGCGTCTCGCCAAACTGTAGCCGGAGGCGAGCGCGACTCCTGTTCGTCTAAGGCGAGGTCAAAACCTAGTATAAGAAGAGACAGAGAAAGGAAAAAAGTAAGTTAGTCAAACGCGACAGAACAGGAGTTCGGATATACCAAAATATGGTCGCAAAATACCGTGCGGTTTGTCAAGCCACGGTTCGGACATTACAATACCTCTGTGACGTTGCTCGTAAGCTTCTAAAATCTCCTTTTTTTCCTCGGGCCAATGCTTATGCGATGTTTTCCCTGGCAAATTAAAATGGCAGACGCGCTCTTCAATCTTATGCCCCGCCAAAGTGCACAATTTCTCTGCTTCGGCAACGATTAGGAACAGATCGATTTGTTTTCCGCCACGAAAAGAGCACGCGGCTGAAACTAGAACGCGCGCGTTAGAATCAATGATTCGTTTCGAAAGCGCTTCCGCTGAGTATCCCGCGAAAACAATATTATGTATCGCGCCTATCCTAGCGATTGCCATCATCGCGATAACTAATTCTGCAATCATTGGAAGGTAACACACGACGACGTCGCCTGGCTTAACGTTGCAGACATAAACGAGATGATTCGCGAGCAAGTCCGATTTCGTTTTTAGCTCTCGATACGTCAGTGATTCGCATCCCGTTCCTCCATCGTCTGACTCGAACAAAATCGCCGGGACGTCTCCGAGACCTTTCTCGATGTTCGCATCGAGGCAGTTATACGCCAAATTCGTCTTCGCGCCTTTAAAAAATTCTATATTTATATCACCCTCTCGATAGTCAAAGTTCTCTCTCTCGTTATGTTCTTGGAATCGAAAGTAGCTTGGATCTTCCCACGCAAACTTTTGCGCTCTTTCAGCCCAGAACGCGCCTGGATAAGTAACAGAATACTCATGAAGTTCATTATACGCCTTTAATCGCTCTTTTGGATCCATTTGAACCCTCTCGACGAACGAGGAATGGATTTCAGCCTTCGTTGGTCCAAATATTCGTTGCTCGAGTTTCTTATTTTTCTCTTCCGCGCTTTCCGGTGAAGACGAAGAGTTGTTCGTTACGATATTAAACGTTCTTCTTCTTCTTCTTCGAAAACAGTCGTTATCGTTCGCAGACGACGACGATGACGACGAAGCTGCTGCTGCTGCTGCTGCTGATGACGTATATCGATTATTCAGCGCCGAGGTAATCATGTATTTTTATGGGGGCAAAATTCGTATCGATATGGATTCGCAAAAAAATATCGTATCGGAACACGCTTTATTAAAATAAGCGATACATACTGCGTACATAGACGTAAAAAAATATTCACACAATTTTTCATCTACGCAAAAACTAAACTTCTATGCTATTCATCAAAGTACCCAACGTCAGTCATGCAAGTTGGGCATTCTGAATGACCTCTTTCGTTCCACTCGCAGATACACGAAAGATGAAAGTGATGCGCGCAAGGCAAAGTGATTTTTGGATTCTCGTCGTTGTATTCATCGAAACATGTGGGACAACAAAGAGAGTCGTCAAACGGTGTCGTAGAGCGCGTTTGCTCGAGCGCTTCGAAAATCGAAGCTCTCAAGTCACCTTTTGATTCTGATTCTATTATATTCGTCGTCTTCGTTTCAGCGGCGTGGGATACCGAGAGGCTTCTAAAATGTTTCGCCGCCGAAGTCGTCGTCTCGCTATTGTTCCTTCGAACGATTGATTTTTCTATTTCGCGCATTGTATTTGAAGACATGTCGTCGTCGTTTTTTTCATAGACATCTTCATCCGTCATCGCCTTATAACTATCATCCGCTCCTAACTCGGTTTTAGTTTTACTGACCAATCTCGAAAGTCGTCTTTGATGTCCTCCTTCCTTCTGCGATCCTCCTTCTCTCGCGGAGCCACCAAAAATAATCCCTTGCAAAGGCGAAGATGCTCTCCTTTCAGTGACTTTGATCGTCGGCGGTGGTTCCGATTCCGTCCTCCTATGATGTTTATTCCTCCCAAAACTTCTTTGCATAAACGTCTTTTCTTCGCTCGCGCTAACTTTAACTGCCGCCGCGGCGGTCGATCTCATCGACTCCTTCAACAACGGTTTCTTCTGTAAATCTGGCACAGACTCTTCACTACCAACGGTCTCGAACGACTCTTCGCGTCTCATTCCTTCTTCTTCTTCTTCTTCTCGTCGTCTTTGACTACTCGTCCTTCTTCTCATTCTCTCTACTTCGTCATCATCAACCGCTTCATCTTCGTCTTCTTTATTGTTTTCTTTCACGAACTTCGCGAATGGATTCTTAACGCCAAACAAATACTCCGAACTCACCGTGTGTCTATGCGATCCATGATGTTCGAATCGTTCTTCTTCTTCTCGTTGTCCTCTTCTCGTGCGCATGAGATTTAACAGTCTTTCCTGAGCAGTCATTGGAACAGGAGTCTCTCGTAATCCGCGTCGAGCTCGAGGTGCTTCGGCCATGCGCTCATCGCTATCGATAGATGATTGACAACAACCCATCGACGGAGCTAACGTGCTTTTTTTTTCCAAACCTCGGATAGATTCGTTTTTGATTTAATTACGTAGTAACGCGCGTGTTTAAAAATGAACAAACCTCTTTTGTCCCTTGAAGAATTTGATGTTGACTCATTCTCTTCCCCTTCTTCTTTGCGACTTGGACGGTCAAAAGCGCGAGAAACTTTACCGCTTTTACGAAATCAGCGCGTAGTAAAAATGAACAAACGGTCGAAGAAGGATTGACTTCGATGGTTCTTCCTCTTGGACAGTAGTGATGCTTCGCTACACTTGTAAAATATAAATTACGATGCTATAAATTTCTCCCCCGTCTCTCTCTCTCTCTGAATATCGAATGACAATAGTTGTACAGTTTTCTTTTTTATCGCGTGAACGTGGTGCGCGTTTTCTCAATCACGCACGCACGCACACAATTTCGTTCGTTCTTTCTCTTCTTTCTTGCTTCTCTCTCACTCTCTCTCTCTCTTCTTCTTTTTTATGTATTGTAGTATTAAAATGGCACGGCGAGTCTTCGAGAGAGCCATAAACCGAGAGATAACGAAATACCGTGCGCGATGTGCCAGCGGACGGTGAGATATTTCGTCTTGAAAAGTTTTCGCTCATCGTTTACGTTTTCTAAAGCAAAGCTTTGCATTTGTTTAGCTAACGGGTATGTCATCATTACTAAAGCGCCGGCGATTGAGGGTAACCAGCCGCAAGAGACGAACGTGGCTATTAAAGCGTAATAGGCTGATACCACGTGTTGAATGGAAGTGACGCAGAATTCGACACCGTGTCTCACAGTTGGCGATAACTTCCCGCTATCTTCGTCTCCCTCTCTTTGATGTAAGTGACTTGAGAATAAAATCATCGACGTCGTGACGCCGACCGTGAACGAGCATACCCATAACAATGGGTGAATATTGACTAACGTTGGAACGTTCGCGCCAGCAAAGACGGCAAAAAATGCTGGAATCGCGAGAGGTCCAAACGCCGTGAAACATAAAGGCTCTCCTAAACCTTTATAGGATAAGCGGAACGGGGGTGCTTGGTATAAGACACCACAAAATATTGCCAGTAACAGCGCCGCAGGCGCTACAATCGGCGCGTTTGCAAACAACGGTAATAAAGTTACACAGCCGGCGACTAAGAAAAACGCGCTCGTAATCAACGCCGCTTTCACGTCTCCATTTAACAAATTCACGATCGATTCTGGTTTCTTATTCCCAGCGTCAACTCCTGTTTGATAATCCCAAGCGTCGTTTGATATGTTCAACCACGCGATTATCGAACACGCTCCTAATAACAATCGCCACATAACTTTCATGCCTTGGTTAACATCTACCAAGTTAAGATAACTCGCCGCCGAGGCTGCGACTATAACTGGTATAATCGCCACTGCGTACATAGGTACTTTCGCACACCTCCACCATAACTCTTTCTGCGTCAATTCTCGTTCTTCTTCTCGCGATGTTGATTTTGATCCACCAAACGTATTGTTATTATTATTATTATTGTTATTATTATTATTATTATTATCATACGATTGATATGCAGACGATAATACGTTTAAGATTCTTCGTTGTTTTCTCTTATTATTATTATTATTATTATTATTATTATTATTGTTATTAGTCGTCGTTGTCATTATCGTCGTTCTGTTGAATAACGTTTTCTCGTTGTTGTTGTCATTAGTACTTCGAGCAAAAATCTTATCATTGCCTTTCTGTGATTGTGCTAAAACTACTTTTCTATTATTATTATTATTATTATCGTAATCGTTCGTAGTCTTCGCACCAACTCGATGACTCATCACCACGCCAGCAAAATTATTATTATTACCATTACCTCTCATTCTTCTTCCTCTGCCCGCGTTATCATCATTAATCTTCCTCACGGAAGATTGTTGAGATTCGGAAGAATTGGAAGATAAATTGCGGCAGCGATTGTACCTTCTACTACTGGTCTGTCCGTTCATTCTAGCTAACGCGTTCGTACTTTTCTTATTTAATTCGTGAAACAGTATTCCTGTGCTCTTTGTGTCATGTTTCGTTTGTTTTATCATTCCTTGTTCCGTCCTCGTTCTTATTCGATTAAAAGTTGTGTATTGTTCTAAAAGTAATAAATAATAGTAATAAATGTGTATTGTAGTGCCTTAGAGGCCTTTAGTCCATAGAGAAAACCCTAAACTCAGTTTTAGTGTTTTACCCCCAGCACCTTATTCTCTTTTTTTGTTATTTTGTTCGTTACAGATTTGGCCGCGATAAATAAAGAGTAACACATGTTTTCTGCACTGAAACATTTCATTAAGCGCACGAACAGAACAAAGCATGAACGCGACGACGTAATATTATTATCATCGTGCGTGCGATCTTATGTCGCGAAAAATAGTAGTTTTAGTAGTAGTTTTAGTAGTTTTAGTTTCAGTAAACGACGACGAAGTAATCTTTTCGTACAAAAAACGGTCCAATGCTGCGAAGCGTCGTCGAAGCGGCTTACGAGAAGCGAGTGCGTGAGACTGTTATTAAACGCGGGATCATCATCAGTGATACGCAATTTCGCTTCTACTGCCGAAGAGGAACCGTTTAGAGTTCTACCAAAGGTTCAAAAAATAGCAGACTTGAAATTGAACGAAAGTGCTTTGTTTCAAAAGACGATACCGTTCTTAAGATGTACGTCGTCGTCGTCGCAGAAGGGAATGTCCATCACGGAGTTATGCGGACATAGCGCGTTCGTTTTATTAGGATGGTCGTATGTCGTGGACGACCCGTTTTTATTGAGATGCTTAGCCACGGCTTCGTTCACGGCGCAGATATGCTTCCAATTCTTTCGAGAGAAACCTTTGTGGTTACCTATACGATGGAACGTCTTGTTTGTTTTAGTGAATTTGATTTGGATTTCGAAGATGTTGGAGGAATCATCGGAAAAGTCGTTGAAAGATTTATCTGTAGAAGAGAGAGAGTTCTACGACGCGTTCTTTAAAGTCATGGAGAGAGAGCGTACGGATATGTTAACGCAAACGATGATTGAGAAAACGAGCGATGAAAACGGTAATAATGCACACGTGACGAAACAAACGAGGACGTTTCGAACGCATCAGATTCACCCGAACGATTTTAGAGAATTTCTGAAGCTCGGAGAATGGAAATTAGTTAAAGGAGGCGATATACTCGCCGTGAAAGGCGCGGTGAATAAGAAGATATACGCAGTATGCGAAGGTGCGGCGACGTTGTTTACTGATGGGATTCCAACGAAGAGAACGAAGAATAATAGTCATAATAATAGCGATAACATGTTAAAAAGAGGAAAGTTCATTGGAGAAATGGCTCTGTCGCATGGCGCGGCTTTCGGAACAGTAGTAGTCGACGCCGGCGGAGCGAAAGTCATCGAGTGGGACGTTAAAAAGTTGCGCGAATTCGTGATGAACAATCCAAGAGCAATGAATTCTATCCAAGCTTCTTTTGGTAGATCGTTAATGGCAAAGATGAAGATTGTCGGCATGGAATCTTAAACTCACTATATCGCGTTGTATTCTTAAAGTGTGTGTATTACTTACTTGTACCTAAGTGCCATCTATTAGTTCTATCTATCTATTATTTTCATTATTGTATTGAACACCCGCCGCCGTCAACAAATATACCGGGTTTCGCTTTGAAATTTCCAAATCCTTTTTCAGGACAAATCACCAACTCTCCAACTTTTAATTCACGCCAAACCTCTCTTGCGCGCTTCGAATGCATTTCGAAATCTTCCGAGTTATCTCTAATCGCGCCTTTCATCATCACTTCGCGACCGGCTGGATGGAACTTAACAAACGCGGACGCTTCGTATACGTTCCCATTAGCAACGAGCCATACTTTATCATCTTCACTACTTTCTTCCTCGTTCCTTTCTCTCGCTTTTGTCCTCAATCTCTCGACGTCGCAGCACGTGAACATATGTGCTGGTTTTCTTCTGTTTTGAGCTACCCCTCCCTCGCTACTACGACTGTTACGCGTCTGCGTCTGCGTTTTCCATCTGCACCATTCACAATCGTCCAACGCGCAATAAGCCTCGCAGTGTTCGCACGCCGTACATTTCGTGCTCCTTTTCAATCTATTCATCTCTGCTTCTGGATCGTTATTGTTATCATGATTAGTATTCATTCGTTGTCCTTCTTCGTTCACTCCTAAAACATCATCTTCTATTTCATCATCTCTAATGCTACTACTCCTACTACTTTGTTGTCGTCGTCGTTCTAAGGCTTGTTCGATATCTCCATCATTGCTCGCAGTATTATTATTACTATTATTATTATTATTATTATTATTACTATTACTATTATTACTATTATTATTATTATTATTATTAGTAGTAGTAGTAGAACCACTCGTTGATGTGAACTCACGAAAAGCATCGATGGAGTTCATGTTCTGTACAGTATTCGTAAACGCGAACTTAGGTGGAGAGTGCGAGATATTCTCGATGAGCTCTTGCTGTTGATGATCGTGCTTTGGGATCGATGATCTCGCGCGTGCGCGAGCGCCGCTTCCCATGTTTACGATTTTTTTGAAGCCACGTGCGAACAAACTTTTATTGATTATTAGATTTCTCTTTTGTTTTATTCCTCCTTCACCAGCAAATTCTTTCTCAGTTCCTATTACAAAGTCACTAATAAGTTTATCGTTCGACGCAGAGTCGAGACCGCTAGATTTCAAGTATTTTTTCATCGATCCTTTTTAGGAGTCGGTATTGCTATTGGTCGCGTTCAAGTAATGAGCTAAATAAGTTTCTAGACCAATTCGCCAGTTGAACGCAACATGTTCAACGCAGAGTTGAGACCGCTAGATTTCAAGTATTTTTTCTTCGATCCTTTTTTGCAGTTGTTATTGTTATTGGTCGCGTTTGTGGATGGTTTATTTTCCTCAGCAGCGGCGGCGTAAGCAGCGAGTTCTTCTTTTGTTGGTTCAACCGCTTTCGCCGTCGTTGTTGATGGTTTCGCCCACTGAGGTAATGGCGGTTTTGCGTTTGCGGATGTGCGCCAATCGCGCGGTAACGACGAAGGACGTCCGCAGGCAACATTTAATTCTTCTTGCAACATGGGTATCTTGACATTTTCGGATCTGTCCATCCAAGTTTGATATTGGTCTTGTTGTTGTTGTTGCGCGGCTATGTAATCGAAATATTCGTTTCCAGTCGTCGTTGTCGTCGTAACATTCATTTCTTTTCCTGCTTCGGGAACTGAAAAGCGTCGATTTTGATGATTTTCGAGCACTTGTCCAAACGCGTTTTCGGGACGGACGAAGTAGCGATAACCTCCGTTTGCTGCGTTTTCTTCGTCCGAGAGCAAGATCATGCCTCTCTTTTCGAGTTCTTCCGCAGTAAGGCCTTCGAGACATTCTTCGATTGTGTGCATTTCCTTGCCTTGACACAAATCTTTCGTGCAAAATACTTGCGTGTCTTGCGAATAACCACGCTTTATACCTAAACCCGAAGGGGGTATTTTACCCGCACCATTTCTACCCAATTCTTTCGGAACATCTCTCGTTTGACAGTCTTTATCAAGTTGTTCCCAAATCGACCGCCCGCCAATGCAGATAATCTCGACAAAATCTTCAATCGGTGCTTCTAAAAGTCCATTCGGTTGATATGGCGGAGGTGCTGCAAGACGTTTTGTGAACCATAGCCTACCCGCTGATGTAGCTCGATCTTCTGGGTTTGGACGAAGCTTGATTATTTTATTTTCAACGTCAACATTCACGACGGATCCTCTTAGCCATTTTGAAACCTCCGGTGTACCATCCGTTTCATTGATTGCTAGCGTTTTATATGCTAAGATGTCGCCACGAACGACGTTGGAAATATTCGTTACCTTTATGACTCTTTTCATCGCTCCATCTTCTTCTCGCTCTTCATCTTCGCGAATTTTTTCATCCACGTCTTCATCGCACCTAAATATGCGCATCCACGCCGCGAGCGCATCTACATCAGCCAACGCATCGTTCTCATCTAATTCAAATCGTTCATATTTAGCATAATTTTTATCAAGAGGATATACGATTTCTCCATCATAAAAACTCTTCCCTACGATGCCGTAATCGAGTTTCTTCTTCTTTTTATCATTATTCTTCTTTTTATCATTATTCTTCTTTGATGAATAATAATCATTCCCTCCTCCTTTTCTACTATTTTCCTTCTCGTTACCATCGCTCACTGGCATAGCGACTTCCCAGTCCTTATCATTTTTCGGCCAATCTACGAGCGCGTTGTTTCTCCCAAACGTCTTTTGCGCTCTCGATTTCTCAAACTCTTTGATTTCATATCTCGGTGCCGTTATTTGTGCCGGTGCCGTTATTTGTGCCGGTGCCGTTATTTGTGCCGGTGCCGTTATTTGTGAAGGTGCCGTTATTTGTCTCGCTCGTTCGTTCCGTTCTTTTTCTTCCGACGTACTACTACTACTACTACTACTACTCTCTGATGAACTACTATCAATACTGGTTTTTTCTTCTATTTTCTTTTCTATTCGTTTCCTCGCTCTCTGTTTCCTTTTTCTCTCAGCGCTCCTGCTGCTCTTCTTTTCTGCTCTCCTGCTATCGTCACCGCCCTCGTCATAGACAACGTCGACATCATCATCACGCGTACTCACTAAACTCACTAAAACTCGCTCATCATCTTTAATCATCGCGATAGGGGAATCATTTAGCAATTCATAATCTCCGTCTAACGATAACTTAATCTTCTTCTTCTGCTTATTAGTATCATTATTATTCTTTTGTAGTTCTTTCACGATTTTCTTATTTCCAATGTATGAGATGAAATCGGAGACATTTTTGATATCAAGTGGACAATCGATGATTACTTTCTTGTTGTTCGGGAGCTCGAGACGAACGCGCGATGGGGATTTATGCGACGAATTAGTTTTGGACATTTATTATTGTATACGATATATTTGCGAGAATAAAGTAAAGCGCGAGAACGGAAGAATATCTATTTTTTTAGGGGTTGGACATTTCGTTTTTTGTGAAGTTGAACACCTAAACGAGCGCGGGCGAGACACTTATACATCGTGCGACGATTTTAATTACATACTAGCAACTAAGTGTTCTGTGATAGGCTTAGACCATATGCGAACGGATTCATACGATCCATACCAAGGGTGGTCGATGGATTTGTTATGCGTGCAACCCTCTATTTCGATTTCATTTTGAGCCCCTAACAAACCTAAGCCGCTCGAGAGACAGGTCGTTCCGTCGCCATTCGCTTCGTATTGTAAGCAGTCAGTTTTATAGGAAATTCCATGCTTTACTTCGTTGAAGATCGGTTTCCAGTTTTTCAATGGCGCTTTCATGAAATCTGATATTCTGAACGGCCTCCCATAAAAGCCTGTTCCGCATACTGTAATATATTGCAAATGTTGAAAATAGCAATTCGGGTATATCCGTCGTGTTTCTTGTAAGCTAGTCTCATTTTCGTTCAATTGAGAGATCATGTCGTCGCCATGATTTCTGACGCGTCGTTTTTCTATAACTTTCCCGAACGGATACGCTTCGGCAGAATTATGCGGCGTCCCTAAAGTTACAAGCGAGACGATTTGTCCTTTGTTTTTCTCGAATCCATTATATACTTTCCCGTCGTACGGTTTATCGCCCACGAATAAACGCAATATCCACCCACCAGCGCTATGACCAATCAAAACAATCTTCTTCTTCTCCTTTTCTCCGATATAATTACTATTGCTACTACTACTACTACTACTACTACTACTATCTTCTTCCACCGCTCGCTCGACGGCGTCCAAGATTTTCCTCACGCTCTCACCCCTTAAAACTTCAAACCACATCTTTTTCTCAACCTTAGCAACGACGAATTCACATGCAACGCGCTCCCTACTCGTTTCGCGCACACAAATCTCCAAATTCCTCTTTAACTCTTCGTACATTACATCATCGTGCGTTCTCAAAAATCCAGGACAAATCACAAACTTCACGACGATGAACGAATCTCCCCTAACCGTTTCTTGTACTTCCGCGCTCGCTCTGCGCAGATTCCCTCTGCCACTGCGCTGCTTATTACTACATCTAGTTTTCTCACGACATCTAGTTTTCTCACGAGTTCTCGATGATCGTTTAGTATTTCTCTCTTTCATTTGATCACGCGCGTTCCTATTCCGTGTCACCTCAGCAGTCTTACTCTTTATCATCATCGAAAGATATTTCTCTTTTGTCCTGTTTTTGATTGCTTTCCTTCTGCGATAATTAGATCAGTCGCTTCCAATAAAACAAGCGTCGTTGTCCTAAAACGTACGTTTGATGATCGAGTAGGTTATTTAAATGACTAAATATTTATCAATTAATTAATTATCTCCTTCGTAACAGTTTAGTTCGTTCACACCCTAAACGGATATATGAAACATTTTGATCCGCGATACAAAATTCCCTGAAATCGCACACAAAAAAAATAAAAGCAAAGAACGACGGAAGAAGAAATAAATGTGGCCGTTCGATTGGTTCTACGATATCTTATCCACGCTCGGACTGTGGAAGAAAGATGCGAAGATCTTGTTTCTCGTGAGTGCTCGCGCGTTTCGTTTCGTTTTCGTTCCACGTGTTAAACAAGTTTTTGATTCGTTCATCGATTCGTTTCGTTTAGATCTCGAAGTCGCGTCTCACGTTTTTACGTTTGTATATCCGATACGTATTTGATATATGTAAACGCGCTTATTTTATAATCAATCAATTGATGTGATTGATTTAAAGCGTGGGTTCGTTGATAGGGATGATGGAGAGATGATTTTGATACTGTTGTTGTTGTTGTTGTTATTACGTTCAGTTGATTGAGTGGTTTTGTTTTGAATTGATTTATTCAAGCGCGCGTGTTTGATTTTCGAGAGATTTGGTGAAGACGACGTTGACGACGATGACGATGATGATGACACGAAAATGATATTAAACGGCAACAACTGACGACTGTTTCTTCTTTTCTTTCATACGCATATGTGTATGCATGAACGAACGAACGAACGAACAAACAGGGCTTAGATAACGCGGGAAAAACAACGTTAATGCACATGTTAAAAGACGAAAGATTAGCGCAGCATCAACCGACGCAATACCCGACTTCGGAAGAGTTATCGATCGGGCAAATCAGATTCAAGGCGTTTGATCTCGGTGGGCACGAAGTCGCGAGAAGAGTATGGAAAGATTACTACGCAAAAGTCGACGCGATTGTGTTTTTAGTCGACGCAGTTGATAAGGAACGATTTATTGAGAGTAAGAAAGAGCTCGATCATTTACTCGGGGACGATTCGTTGGCGAGAGTGCCGTTTTTGATATTAGGAAATAAGATTGACGTTCCGCACGCGGCAAGCGAGGAAGAATTGAGACATTGCTTGGGATTGTCGAATTATACGACTGGAAAAGGGAAAGTGAACTTAGAGGCGTCAAACATGCGGCCGATTGAGGTATTTATGTGTTCCGTTGTACGACGAATGGGCTACGGCGAAGGCTTTAGATGGGTCAGTCAATATATTTGATTGAAATTTGCTAATCAAATAACACACACACACACACACACACATACATAGATAATGTAAAAGATGAAGATGATGATGATGATGATGATGACGAAAACGAATGACGAGACAGAAAGAGAGAGAGAGAGAGAGAACCACACAAGAACAACTAAAAACCAAACCAAAACTAAACACAAACAAACACAATTTGAAATAATAACAATGCAAAAGTACAGTAAACAAAATGAAGAATGTAATAGGCTATATACGATAAATATGTGTATGGATTTCGTTTCGTTTTGTATGATTTATTTATTGTTACTTCGTATATTTTCCTTCAGACTTCTCGTAACCAATCGTCGGGAATTGCTCCGCTAAAGATTCGACTTCCTTCTTCAATTGAGCAATCTCTGGAAACTCTTTGCTTTCCAAGACTTTCTTAAAGTCTGCGAATTTCTTACCCTCGACTTGTTTACTAATCTCAACAGTGATATCGATACCTTTCTTGATGTATTCTGCAACCTTTTTAAAGTCTTCTTCGACGAAACCTCTTGTAGTCAAAGCCGGAGTACCCAAACGCAAACCGCCAGGGACGAGCGCCGATTTATCACCCGGAACCGTGTTTTTGTTGCAAGCTATGTGAGCCATTTCGAGAACTCTTTCGACACGGCTACCATCGACGCCAAACGGTCTCAAGTCACACAAGACGAGATGGTTATCAGTACCTCCAGAGACGATCAGCACGCCGAGCTCTTTTAAGCGATCGACCATTGCGACCATGTTCTTCATGACTTGTCTTTGATAGTTAATAAAGTCTGGCTCTTTCGCTTGCTTCAACGCGACGGCTAAAGCAGAAATAGTGTGGTTATGCGGGCCACCTTGGAGTCCTGGAAAGACTGAGAAGTTAATTTTGTCTTCATAATCGTATTTAATTTCGTTTCCTTTCTTATCGACGCCTTTCTTCCCTTTGCGGAAGAAGATCATCGCGCCTCTCGGACCTCTTAAGGACTTGTGCGTCGTCGTCGTAACGACATCGGCGTATTCGAACGGTGACGGGATCAATTTCGCGGCGACTAAACCAGAGATGTGCGCCATATCAGCCAACATCATCGATTTCGTCGAGTCACAAATATCGCGCATCTTCTTATAATCAATCTTTCTCGAATACGCCGAAGCGCCGGCGATGATAATTTTCGGTCTAAACGCTTGAGCTAACTCGTTCAACTTTTCGTAATCGATTAAACCAGTCGATTCATCCAATCTATACGGCATAGAGTTGTAAAAGATTGAAGTTGCCGAGATTTTCTTGTTATCAGTTTGGAAACCGTGCGATAAATGTCCTCCGTGCGGTAAATCTAAACCCATGATTCGATCTCCGGGTTGAATCAAGGCTGTATACACTTGAAAGTTCGCCGGCGAACCGGAAAGCGTTTGTACGTTCACTCCCCACTCATCCGGGCTCAAATGAAACGCTTCAAGCGCTCTTTTTTGACACAAACTCTCAGCCATATCAATGAACTCGTTCCCTCCGTAATATCTCGCCCCCGGGTATCCTTCGGAATACTTATTCGTCATCACGGATCCTAAAGCGTCCAAAATCGCTCGTCCAGTGAAATTCTCTGACGGAATCAACTCTAAACCTTTCCATTGTCGTTCTTTCTCGCGCTCGATGATATCGAAGATCTCTGGGTCAACCGTTTTAAGGTCGTCGTTGCACGTCTTGGGCCAAGTGATTCCCGGTTTTAGTCTCTTATAGGCCTCCGCGTTCGTTGAATACGTGAATGCAGAGCTTCCTGCTGCCACTGCTGCTGCCGAGAACAGAGTAGAGTTTTGTTGACGCTATAGATATAATAAAAATAATAAAGAAGAAGAAGAAGAAGAAGAAGAAGATACAATTAATCAGTATTTATATATATTCGTATAAAATAGGAAACGCATCATCGAATAACAATCGTAATCGTAACAATAATATTCAGCGCGCTCTTTTGCCCTCTTCGATATCCACAAACAAATTCGTAAATCATCGTTCGATGTCTCTTCGATGCGTAAAAATATCCAAAAACGGGAAGAAAAACGGAACCATCGCATTCATAAACACGCGTACCACGTTCGCTCTGTGCACAAACCCGTTCGTTAAAGCTTTCTTTGTCGCTCGTCTGATCGTGTTCGATATCATTTTTTGCTCTCTCTATTTATTCGTTTATTTAGTAACGGAAGAACGCGGTGCTTTCAGAGGAAGAAGGAAAAGAAGCGAATGACACGTTCCAGTGAATAGTTTAGGGTTTCAAGAGTAATTTAGGGTTTCACTGAGTATAATATATAAGCAGGTACATTCTTTTATCGTCTTCTTCCAAGTTTGTCTTCTTCGTGGACGATTGAATAAATAAAATAAGATAATAGAAATCGAACGATGACGATGATATCGACACAGAGTACGAACGCATCGAGCGCGTTATCATCAACGAAAGTTTCTCTTCTTTCATCGAAGAGAAATATTACGAAGATGATTAATGTACAAAATGATTACGATAGATATTTTCCACGGAATAGTAATAAGAACGAGCGAAAGAAGAAGAAGAAGAACGATTTAATGATACGAATGAGTGGAACAGGGAAGTTCATCGTAGGTGGGAACTGGAAGTGTAATGGAACGAGAGATAGCGTAAAAGAGCTCGTCGCTGCGTTGAACTCGAACGTTTCGAAGGTCGAGACTGAGAACTGTGAGATTTACGTCTGTCCATCGTTCTTGCACTTGAACTACGTGAAGGAGAACATCGACGATAGGTTTAACGTATGCGCGCAGAATTCTTGGGTCGAAGCGTCGTTGGTTGACCCAGAGCATCATTACGATTCGACCACTGGCGCTTTCACTGGCGAGATTTCAGTAGAAATGCTCGAAGATTTGGGCATACCGTGGGTTTTATTGGGACATTCGGAACGACGCACTCTATTGGGCGATACGGATGCAATCGTTGGTAAGAAAGTCGCGCACGCGCGATATCACGGTTTAAACGTCGTCGTTTGCGTTGGAGAGTCTTTAGATGAGAGAGAAAATGGAACGACTTTTGATGTCATTTATAAGCAATTGAAAGCAGTCGCGAAGGAAATCGATGATAGAGAACATTCGTCCTGGGGATCGTCAGTCGTCATTGCATATGAACCAATATGGGCAATTGGTACAGGGAAAGTAGCGACGCCGGATCAAGTGCAAGAAGTACATTCGAAAATCAGAAAATGGTTGAAAGAAAACGTATCCGCCGAGGTCGCGAAAGCTACGAGAATACAATATGGAGGTAGCGTGAACGCAGGAAATTGCGCAGAACTTGCTAAATTAAGCGACATCGATGGGTTTTTAGTTGGCGGCGCGAGCTTGAACGGTGAAGATTTTTCAGCCATTTGCAACGCAAGTTCGATTCATTATAAAGCCATCGGCCGATGATGATACAAATATTAATATATTAAAATTCACAAGAAAATATGCGCTCAAAACATTCATCTCGCAGAGGAGTATCTGCAAAACACGCTGATATAAATGAAACGAGCTCGTCTTCTGAAAAGAGTAGTTTCATTTCGCCTCTCACGTAGGACTCAGTGATTTCCTTCAGTTTCGTCTTTAAAAGTTTCTTCAACATCAAACCTTTTTGCCAGTGTAACACAAGATTTGTATCGACAGTAGTAATCTGATGAACATCAAAAGGAGTAAAAGCATCTTCGAGCACGTCCGCTAACGTATCTGCATCGTCCGCGGAAATATCTTCTACCTCTTGTATTGCCGAAACTATTCTTGAAGCGTAAGATTTAACGAATTTCCCAGCCACGTGTTTTGCGTTTGTTTCAGACAACGTTTGGTTCGTCGCTGAACAAAACTTTTTGAGCACGTCGCGCGATATCGCCACAGATTTCTTCAATGTGTTTATTTCTAAACCTATGTTGTTGTTGTTGTTGTTGTTGTTGATGATGTTACTCTTTAATAACTCGGTTGAGAACACTTCTAGTGATTCTTCTAATGCAATAAATGCGTTATGCTCAGCGCGCATGTAAACTACATCGCCAGCGTTACGCAAAGCTTCCACCGCCCATAAAATCGCAGGTCGACCTTGTGGTTGTTGTTGTTGTTCTTTATCTTCGTTGGTGGTAGTGGCACTGACATTAGTAGAATCTTTCTTTACGAGTTTTTGTAACGCTTTCGTGGCATCTAAACTTTGCGCAATAAATTGATCTGCAATAAATCCACAATCGTTATAAAACACGAGCGATTCGAAAAGCGATTGTTTGAAAATTGACTCGTCTCTCGTTCCCATACGTGAGCACCGAAACGCTTCAAGACTATCGCAAGCTGTTTTAATAGCCGCAATGGCATGTCGTTTTCTTCCAGCTGGTGTATTCGCATCTTTATTTTCCTTATCTTCCACTACAAGTACTGAATGAAACGCATTCTTTGTTACGTTTAAAAGCTTCACTGCGGAGCTCGTGATTGTTCGCGAAGTCGGTTGCTCGAAACAATTCAATTCAAAAAATTCCTCGCAGTACTTCATTTTATTATCATTATTATTATTATTATAATTATCATCATCTTCTTTATATTCTCCTTCTTCTTTTGCTCTCGTTCGTAAGAGTTCATCGGAAACGGCTAAAGTTTTGCCAGCCTCTCTTGCGCTCGCCAACGCAGAAACTCTGAAATCTAATCTGCTCTCGATTTCACCTTCCATGGCGGCGACTTCTAAAGGACCGGCGGTTTCGAAACCTCCACTACCGAGGCCGTAATTCAATAGACCTAAACTTGCTACACGTTTTTCGAGCGCTATAACGCTATCAACGTCATCATCCGTGAACTTATTATTGTTGTTATTGTCCGTATTTTTGCTATTGCTACTACTACTACTCAAGTTCCAAGTTTCAATGCAAGTTTTTGAAACCGTCGGCCAAACGACTGCTCGCGAAACATCCAAAAGATCTGGACTGAGTCCATCTAGCGCTGGGGATTTCTCTGATAATACAGCCTCAAATAAAACGCGTTCTAAACCAGCGACGTATTTAGAAATATCATTATTATCGTTTTTTTTGAACTTTCTTCTATTATTCTCCCACTTCAACGTTTGTACAAAATTTTTCTTCTCCTCGTCGTTAGAACAATCGTCGTATTCAATTTCAACATGAGTCGATCGCGCCATTACAAACGGCACTATTATTTCATCTACAATCTTTCTCGTCATGAACACTGCGCATTCTTTAAATAGATTATTACTATTACTATTATTATTCTTCAACGAAAGCTTTCTTGCCACATTCCAAGCGTCTCTAGCGCTTTGAAACTTTACGATGACAATAAAAGAATTATCATCATCATCATTTTCGTTTTCGTCTTCACTAATAACGATCAATGATAAAGCAATCTTCCTTCTAATAGCATCTTCCAACTGTACTTGAAGTTGCTCTATTCGTTCATTCGGTATTTCAACCGCGTACTCTAATTGCGCGACTTCGAGCAAATCAAACGCATCCTCTAATTCCATCTTTTCAGATGCAATCATCTTCTCAACTTTATTCAAACACTCCATGAACTCTCTCTCCTCTCTCAACATCTCTAAATGTAACTTCTTAAGCTCCAGTTGCTCTTCCACTGATTTGTACTCTAGCGCGTCCTTTCTTAAACTCTCCAAAGCTTTTTTCAATTCTATTCGTTCATAATCATCTTTCGTTGTAAAATTAGAATCATCATCAACGTCGCGAGCAGAAGTTGATGACGTTGATAAGAACTCCAAGTACTCGCTCGCGAAAACATTCGCCGCTCTCGCTAAAACTTCCTTCGCATCATCATCATCTTCGCACTCTCCTTCTTCGGAAACTGCGTTCACGTCTTCATCGACTGATTCGAGTTCGCCTCTAAACGCGTTTACCACGACCAAAGCCACGCTCGCTCTGGATAGAACAGATCTCACGAATAATCTATCACTTCCTCTCTCTAGTCTCTCTAAATCACGTTCTTCTCCTTTTTGGATCAGTTCATCTATTAATCGTTCCGCTAGTTCTCGTTCATGCATGGTTATTTCAGTGTTTGGTCGCGTTTTTGTGTCGCGTCTAACTGTTCTCTGATGACTGTTTTTTTGCTCTCTTTTTTTCTCACTTAAAGCTCTGCTAACCCTAAACCCTAAACAATCATAGGCAAAAAGTAGGTTTTTTTAAGGGAAATCTGGGCCAAGCAATTATTTAAATTTAATTTTTCTACGAAAAAAGTCCAAATGTCCAAACGTCAAAATAGAATTGCGTCAGAAGAGCTCATAAATCGCACGCGCGCGAACGATCGAAAACAAAAAAAAAGAGGACGAGAGCGAGAGTTTTCGATCCCTGATATTTCTTGCGATTACTTATTTATTGACTTTTAGAGCGCGCGCGCGAGCGAAGGGAGAGAGAGGAAGTTTTGGAAAAAGCGGTAAGAACTTTTACTGACTGTGTAGATTTAAAGAGCGAATGAACTTACCGGCCGGCGCGCAACCGCCTCCTGATGAATACTTCGCCTCGGAATTCAATCAAATCAGGAAGAGTAAGTCGCAAATTATCACGTGCGATTCGCAGCCGCAGTGGGGTATTAGAGGATTTCTTCCGCCAGCTCATTTAAGGATTGAGCTTTATAGGTATGTAAATGGAATTAAACCCGATGAAACGAACGATGACGATAACGACAACGACAAAGTACCGCTATCGAAGACGCCTAGGACACCAAAGAATGGCGGGGAGTCGATAGAGATGTTAGTTAAAGGTGTTTTGGCGTAGGAGTTTTTGAGTAGTGAGATTGATTGATTGATTGATTGATTGATTGAGTGAAATAATCGATGACTGTGTATTTCTTGTCTTCTTATCCGAATCGACGCATCAAAAAATATTAATACGATACAAAGTAGAAAAAAAGTGTAATAATAATACTATCTAAATCGAATACGAATACTAAAATCACGTATATAACTTTAAGTATGAAAAAATATACTACTACTATTGCTACATCCACACAACTTTACAGCTTTGACCTATAGAAGGCGTATGATTGAGGATATTCGATGCGTTTTGTTTTTTAGCCGAAGCGCTAAATTTAATTTGTATCCCTTTGAGCGTGTGCGTTTCGTCGTTGCTTTTGTTCCCAGTCACTTCAAAGAGTTTACGCTCGGTGGACATGTATGCTTGTAATTCGTTCACCGCTATCTCTTCATCTTTTTCAGCGTTATACCTTAAATTGACTAAGAAATTTATCCATAAAGCTCGTTCTTTCGCGTCCAACTCCGTCTCCCAAAACTCGTAACAAAACTTGCGAAACTTTTGGTTTACGTAAAACATCCCATGCATTGCTTCGTGTATCAAAGCATCTTTCACTTCCTCTTTATCTGAAGACGAGCAAACGGCCAAAATAGCAGACTTTTCTTCGTTCCACTCATCCTTATCCTTAACGCACGCGGATTCAAACTCGCCTATTTTGTTCGTTCTCACGATTGCGTTTGCGATTAAAACGGTCTTCAATTTCTCCTCCTCTCTGAACAACTGCTTCCCTAATCTCTTACACGTGTTCAAAAACTCACAAAAACTTATCACTCGCATGTTATGTCCACTGTAATTCGCGACGCCGCCACTGAACCCGCTCGGTATTTGCTCTACAATCTCGTTCGCGTATAAAACGTCTTCTAACCATACCGACGCTCTTCCTAGTGCCAATTTTTGCGATAACGGGCTATTGAAGCGTAATAAGTAAATCCTACCATCTATTATCCATCGCGAAACCTGATGCATTTAATTAATCCATTAATACAGTTAAATTCATAAGTCAATCAATCGAGAATATGTATATGTACCATGTATATATATATAGATATATGTAGTAATAATATCAACAAAACAAGCAAAACTCACCTCAACGAACCCAGCATCGTCTTCTCTATCATAATTCTCATTCCCTCTGTTATTATTTCTACTTCTGTTATTATTATTATTATTATTGTTGTTATTATTATTATTATTACATATGTTCGTAGTCAACTGCTCCGCGAACTCCTCGAGCGTGCTCGCGCGAGTTGTCCCTCCTCGCGAAGAGCTTTGCGTCGTCACTCGACCCATATCTTCTGTAGTTTTACGCCTTTAACTGTTTCATCAGGAGGTGAAAGGTTGTTTTTCCGATTGGGACAATTCAATTCGATTCTCCAAAAATCGCATAAAAATTTTCTCACTCGCTCGTTGTTCTTAATTATTTGAAGACACGAGTAAGACAGGGAGCGAGAGCGAGAGTAAACTTTTTGATACTTTTTGGTGTCGCTTGATTTGATATATACTTAGGCGATTAGTATATATAAATAAATATATCATGCAGCGTGCTCCTTCGGTTTCGAGAGCAAAGTTTCCGAAACAACACCCTCGATTACTGTTGTTAAAAAAGACAAATAGTAATAATAATAATAAGAAGAAGAACGTGGTTACGAAATCTTCTACGGAACCATCCACTTCGACAACTGAAGCAACACCTCCAGCGCTCGCTAAGAAAGGCACGGCGAAGATTCAAAGAATATCACCAGAGAATGCAAACAGGGTTGCAATTTTGAGCGAAGCTTTACCTTATTTGCAACGCTTTCAAGGGCAAACGGTTGTCGTGAAATATGGAGGAGCGGCTATGCAATCGAAAGAATTGAAAGCAGCGGTGATTAGAGACATATGTTTACTCGCTACTGTTGGAGTGAATATGGTCTTAGTGCACGGCGGTGGGCCAGAGATTAATAAGATGCTCGAGGTTGTTGGGATCGAGCCGAAGTTCAAAGGCGGTTTAAGAGTGACCGATGATCAAACGATGGAGGTAGTTGAAATGGTTTTGACTGGGAAGGTAAATAAAGAGCTCGTTTCTTTGATTAATAATAACGCTATTGATCGTGGGGACGGGAGAGGTCGAGCGGTTGGTATTTGCGGCAAAGACGGGAACTTATTAAGAGCTCGAGTGAAAGATCCAGAATTGGGTTGGGTTGGAGAAATCGAGCAATGTGAGCCGAGACTTTTGAAGGCGTTGATTGAAAACGGGTTTGTGCCAGTAATTGCGACTGTTGCGCAAGATTCGAAAGGAAACGCGTTGAATGTGAACGCGGATACCGCGGCTGGCGCGATTGCCGCCGCTTTAAACGCGCAAAAGTTGATCTTGATGACCGACGTAGCTGGTGTGTGTACGGATAAAGATGACGTAGATTCCTTAATTAGAGAAGTGACGTTTTCTAAGGCAAACGAAATGATTGAAAATGGAATCATCGCCGGTGGTATGATTCCAAAAGTGCAAGATTGCATAAACGCTTTAAAAGGAGGGTGTACTAGCGGACACATCATCGACGGTAGAGCGCCGCATTCTCTTTTGCTTGAAATTTTAACCGACGAAGGATGTGGGACTATGATCACTCGCGACGATGATTACGCATAAATAATATAAAATAGTTCGATGATCGATGATAGGAGAGAGAGGTTATTTTTGCCACACACGATTATACGTGGATATATGTTGTGAAATAAAATATGTATATACCGTACCATATTGTTTTATTATTGCGCGCGCCTAATATGATTGCTTTTTTAGGGTCAATCACATCAAAAGGCATCAAAAGGCATCCGGATGGTATCATCACCCGAAGTATCTGTTGTCATTGTTTCGCAAATGTTTTTTCTACAAGCTCTTTTTAACTCCACTTCTATAAGGATATCATCCGTACTTAATAAGTGCAAAATTCCGATATTACTTCACGAGCAGCAGTGACAAAAATAATAATCAGAGCATAGAGAGAATGGAACCGGAACCAATCGGTAAAACATTATGGAAGGAAGTGTTCAACACGAACATAAAGAAGTTGAAACGTCTCATTGCGCCTGAACAAGTAAACAGTGCAGAAGAATCGGCCGAAGCTTTAAACTTATACAATAGTCTTGTTTTAGACGTTCAGCTAATAAACAAAAGAACACTCTCTCTGGTCGGCGTACCAAGCCCGCCGCCAGAATTTCAAGGCATGCTCGACGAAAGGAAGCAAATTCTTTTACAGATAACACCAGAGTTCATCGATTTTGTAAACAGATTGGACCGCGATGAGCTTTTGACATTTGTCTCAAAGCAGGTCGAAACGCAGATCAGGAACGACCAAATCTCTTATTTTTTCGAGAACAGTTCAAAATCGAAGGAAGAGTTGAGAGAAATCGTGAGAAATCGCTTTGAGACTTTGTGGAAACCGTTCGCTGGATACTCAGCGTTCTAAATTATAAAACTTTTGATTTATATTTTAAGAATAGCGAGTTTTACGTTACGATATAATATTTTAGTCAATAATGCGTGCACACATGCTGACATGCGTGCTGGCTCTACCCCGCATGTGTGTGAGTAAAAAAAATTAATTTCATAAATAACGCGAATATGCGAATCATCCGGAAATACACTATGGAAGAGCATTTTCCAAGATTGGGAAGATGAGAAAGAACGACCTCGTTCAGTTTTTGAACGATGATCTCGCGTTTTTTGATAATGACACATGTTACCGAAATCAATCGATGAGATGAAGGAACTTATCGAAAGCCAGCTCGATGCTGTGAGCTCAACCAAAAACCGAACCAGCGCTTACGTTAGTAAAATTTTTTGGTTTTGCGAAATTGTTGTATCAATTATGTGGAACTTTAAGTCTTCTTTCGCGCGCATCAAAATTATCGCACTCGCACGTTTTCCCTCTAATAATATTTGTTTCCATACCTATATTATTAGTATTCTGTCGACGGCACGTGTCGCAACAATAAACTATTTCACATTTCCCGCAAGATGCTAAAATTGTATGACAATTCTTACTCGCGCATCGAGCTAAAACTGGCAAACACTGCTTTGCACAAGCGTCACAAGTCGTTAAAACTTTTCTATTATTCAAATTCGAGCTTTTCTTTTTGTTCACGTCAGCCGATCCTCGAGCGTCGAAGACATAATTCACACCTAAAAATAAATCATCTCCGACATCTCTCGCGTAGGAAACAATACCACCCTCTAAGACGGACACAGACTTTACTGCGCCTCCTAATTCGTTAAACTTATCTGATAGTAAATACGAGGAAACTTTCTCGCACCGAACTCCCCCAGTGCAATACGCGTAAATTCTTTTGCCTTTAATAAATTCATACCCACCTTTTTCTTCAACCCACTCTTTGAACTGATTGAACCTCCTAATAGGAGCGCAAATAGTTTTCTCGGGACAAAACCTTCCCATTCTAGACTCGTACGAATTCCTCACATCTAAAACGACCACGTCGTCATCATCCTTACTTGAAAGCAATCGCTCTCGCCACGATTCAGCCGTTAATCTCTCCGTCGGTTGATGAATATGTTTCACTCTCTCCTCCGCCGAAACTTTCCTATTCGTCGGCTGGAACGGGCAAAGTTCATCAACAATCCTCACGCTAGCGCTTTCGAACAAATGTTCGCACGCGTCCCCTCTCTCGCTCTTAAAATCGACTTCATTCAGTTCTAGGACTCGAAAAATCTCATCTTCCTTCAACCTTTTCTCGAACAAAGAAACGTTAATCGCGCTCCCGCTCGCTGTCGCGTTGATACCTTCGCTCGATACTCGAATCTTCCCTCTCACATTAAGTTCTCTCATCACTCCTTCAACGTTCTCACGAACTGTCTCGAGGGCTAAAATCCCATCAAGTTTCGTCTTCCCATCTATTGCATCGACACCGATATACTTATAGAACAAAACGACCGAGCCTTTTTGTCTATCGCACGCGCATTCGTTCTCACGCTCTTTAAAGAACTCATCAAATTTCCCTTTCGGAACTCTTCTTTTCGTCGTCTTCGTCGTCATCGCGTTCTCGACTCCCTTTTTGATATAAATAACAGAATGATGAGCGCATTATTAATGCTCTGATGCTGATGACGGATAAACGAGAACTTGTAATAAATCGCACCTATGATGGGCGGTATAGTTCTTTAATTTAGGTGTGGTGTTAACCATTGCCCACTGTAGTATTACTATTTATTGCTCACTGGTGTTAACTATTGCTCACTGTCTGACTGTGGTGTTATCAGAATTTTTTCCCCTACGAGTATACTAATAATTATTTGTATCTGCAGATGTTGATGTTGATGTTATTTCATTAAGCAATCCAATATTTATTAATCATCAGCGCTCTCCTACAGGTGAGAAAAAGAATCGATGATGATCGGTAGCAATGAAATACGGCGTCGCAGTTCTTTCATTGCAATGACTCGATTAATTGATTTAACGACAAAGACACCATCAAATTCATCATCCGTATCTGTATCTGTATCTTCCCCGTCCTCGTCTTTCTTTACTGATGCGTCTGAAAGACTTGCGAACGTGTTAAAGAATAACGCAAAAATACAAAAGAACGACGCGTTCTTGATTGCACCGGAACGAGGGACAGTGATGGGATTCCAAGATTTCCGCGATAGAGCTTACTCGTTTGCGAGCGCCGTGAAAGATTTAGGGTATTTGAAGACCAACGAAAAGGAGTTATTATCTATCAGATTAGGTGATTCGGAGGAGTTATTAATCGCTTTAGTCGGTTTGATGTTAGCAAAGGTTGATATGAAATCAGCGAAAACTATCGAAGACTTTAAGAATATTGAACGATCGAGGGGGAGTTTAGTGCATAGTACGTTCGCGAAAGAGGCTGGGGAGATTATTGGGAAACATGAACCGATCGCGGTCGGACCGGCTGGGATTTCGGAGAAAGTTATACATTGGGAGGTTTTGATACACGCGTATGATTTGAGTGACGATGGTGATGCTAATAGTGATAATAACAACAAAAGCGAACGAGAAGAAGCGAATTTCTATTTTAATAGCGACAAGGCTGATAGTTCTGAGAAGTTGTTCAAGTTCGGAGAAGAAGCCGCGAAAGCGATGGAACTCGGGAGGAAAGATACGGTCATGATCGGGGTACCAATGTTACACGCCATGGGCTTTGGCTTTGGAGCATTGAGCGCGATTATAGGCGGATCAAAGATTTTGATACCAGGTACTGCTGATGGTCGTTCTGATATCGAGAATAGAGCTGAAAACGCGAAGAACGCGTTGAAAAGTAGTTTTGGTAGTGATAATAGCAAAATTAGCGCGATGATTTCTGACATGCACATCGTCAAAGCTTTGCGAGCTGAGAGCTCAAACGCCGAGTTATTGAAAGGTGTTCGAACCGGTCTCGTGAAAGTAGGTGGTGGAGCAGATATTGGCACGTACGCCCCTATTGATTTATTAGGTGTCGTTCCTTTGATTAGCGTTGGTACAATGAAATAAAATTACAACGTGTTTCAATGCTTTTATTACAAATGTATCACAATTTCTCAACCTTCGATGCGAGACTGACTTGAAATTCAGAAGAAGCTTTCTGATCGGCTTCGGCTGTTAAGCGTTCTTTTATGAACATTGCTCCAAGCAACGTGCGCCATTTCAAACTCGCATTCTTCAGTTTCTTCGCCTTTTCCTTCTTCATGCGTTCGTTTTCATCCTTTATTAACTGTTCTTTCACTCGTTCTTCGTTCTCTAAAGTGACGACGCATCCAAGGAAAACCGGTAAAGTCTGACCGCCTTGCTTATACTCAAACCCAACGAGCGCAGACACTGCGTGAGGAGGATTTTTAAGTTTCCTCGCTGCAACTAAAGCGTTCTTATCTTCAATGTACGCGCATCCATCTGGTAAGCCTTCACCGTTCTTGGTCAAATCGACGTTACCGCGTTCGTTAGTAGGAACGATTCCTTTATCCGCTTTTGGAGGTTGATACGGGCTGCATTGCCAATCGCCATATAACGATATATCTGCATACTGTTCTTCCGTACCACCGTATTGCTTCCGAGCAATCTTAGCTTTCTTAGAAAGTATTTTTTTAATCGGACTATCGAGTTCAACTTCTTTCACTTGAAGTCTCTTTTCGGTCTTCCAACGACGGTCGGTTCGAAGCGTTTTTACATTTTCTCGAGGATAAATCAGTTTACCTTCGACGCACCCGGCAATGCCTGTTTTGGGATAAATCCATTCATTTTGCCTCAAGTGCTGCTCAATGCACCACAAAGGATGTATTTTGATTTCCCAGAGCGTTTTAGGAGGTCGCTCAGATTTTTGCATATCAATCATTTCTTTCCGTTCTTTCAACAACGCTTGCTTCAAATAAAGCGCACGTTTATCTATGGCACCACTATCGTTTTCTACTGCACCATCTAAACGATTAAAATCGAATTGATGGTTCGCGGTCAGTTCGTTCCATCTCTGATCACCTTTTATGCGTTTCTTCAGCACTTTGACTGCGAATTGCTTCTGCGAATACTTTCTCGTCACGTCCGTGAATGACAAAATTCCCAAAGTTGCTTCTTCTTCTCTTTCTTCATCGAAAGCGACGACGTAACCTGGATAGCTCGACCAAGTTTTAACGATATCATCAACATCACCGATAGTGAATTTCGCTTTCGTTGGTATCATGGCGATGGGTACGAATTTCGGAAGTGCTCGGTCATCGTTAATTTTCTTTTTTGTACCACCTTTTTTAGGAGACTTGATGGAAGAAATCATTTCGGCTTTACTCAGACCGTCCTGAACGAGCGCTTCTACCCAATACTTAATCTCAGATGGATCGTCTCGCTTGACTTTCATAGCCTCATAAATGTTCACTGGTTTCCCATCTAACGATCGCAACGTCGTTTTTCTATCTAAATCTGGACCTTTTGAATCGTGAGGTAAAGGTGTTAAGCTCGCACATAATCTCGCGTGAATACCTAAAGAACGCAACATGACGCATAAAAGCGCTGCTTTTGTTTCTGAAACAGAATGCCCTTTGCACATTCTGTTCGTTCGCAAGATTTCGTTCAGTTTCCATGCAATTCCAGCATAAAATCCCGGTCTATTCGCGAGTGCCATGCGTTCGCTCACGACATTCATTTTTGCCGCTCCTTGTTGTGCTTCCTCGTCTCCATCAATTTCAATCATCTCATCTTCTTCATTGCCAACGCGCCAAAGATGATCATGAAACCATTCAACCGCACGCTCAAGCATGAATGTCTTCACTGGTACACCATCTGCCAACTGCGGCCTATCAAAAAACGCCTCCACGACATTCCTCGGCAACCGACTCAAAACAATCGCCTTCAACGCAACGCTCGATAACGCTAGATTCATAGCGTTCACTCGCGATAACAAACATAACAACTCTACGTAATACAATTCTCTAATCTTCACTCGTTCAACTCTCGTTATTCTTCTCACGCGTTTCTTCTTTGCCTGTTTCGCGTCTATAATCTCTACATCTTCTTCTTCCTTCTTCTTCTTTTCCTCTTTGACTGGAACAACATCATCATCTTCTTCTTCAACATCATCATCATCATCAGAGGTCTCAACGTCTTCCCACTCACATTCACTCGAATCAGAATCATCATACTTATCAGGTCCTTCCTCTTTTCGATCTCTCGCTGGTGCACCGCACATCATCATCATCATCTTCTCATTATCATCATTTTCTTCTTCTTCTTCGTTAGTTGGGGTACGAGCAAGTTTCTTTCGTTTCTTCTTCACGCGTTCGACGACGTTATTGATAGTACTTCGAGAAGCGTGTAATAAACTTTTCTCGGCCATTATTCTTTCGGTCCTTTTTTGTGCGCGCGTTTAATGAAGTTTCATGGGCGCATCTTTTTCGTTCGCGCGTATTAGCAAAGCGCTTATTCGTGATTTTTTCTCAAGCTATTTCTTCGCGTCATAATTTGTTCTCCCCTGATTGATTTTGCAAGCGCCGAAGCGCGGTTCTGTTTATACGCGCACGCGAAGGTGTAAATACATAAAAAAGAAGAAAAAGGAACGAAAACGTTAATAGTGCAAACTTTTTTTATATCTGAAAGAATGGAAACATCAAAACATGCACTGATTGCGCATGTTTTACGCAGTCATAGTTTTAGGGGAGTGAGTGAATTCGATTCAGAAGAATGTTTAAGACGATTTTGGGAGCCGTATAAAGAGTTTGGGATAAAGTTAGAGGAACTCACAGTGCCATTCTGTGGTGAATTGTTTCGAAATTATAGCATAGGTTACATGATGAAGAAAGATGATGGTGAGCGATTGTGTCAAGAAAAGTTGGCCGAGAATTTAGAACGTGGTGCCCACATTAGTAAAGACGATGATATCATCGTGATTCATCTTACGAACGAAGACGACGAAAAAATAGAAGTGATTGAGATTTTAACGCAAAAAGATGATAACGATGACGACGTAGTGATTCTCGATGAGTGGGAAATCAATAGCCAAGAAGCGAAAGAAAAAGCGCAAACGTTCTGGAAACAAACGCTAGTGCCAAATCTAACAACGACGACGACGACGACGACGACGACGACGAAGACGATGACGACAGCGACACGAATAAAAACAACAACAAACAGTAACGTAAACACGCCAGAGAAGAGGAATGAATCGAAAAAGACCCGATTAGCGAGGGAGAAAAAGCTTCTCGAAAAACAAACCGAGACCGAAACCGCCAGAGAGCTTTTATGTCATTTCGCTTTGCGAGCGAAAGAACATGCCGACCATAGCTCTCTCAAAAGTCGCGAGAATTACTCAAAGTGTAAGCAGTTAGCTGATTCAAAGCGTTCGTTATGGCGTCTGCAGCGTGGTCACGATGATAATCGTGGTTCTAGACGTTCGTTGAGTTCCGTCTTGACGAATATTACCACAGCAGCACAAACGATTTTTTCCAATCAGCAACGACCGTTCACACGCCTTCACTTTTGAACGCGCAAGCGCGTTATACACATACACGAGAACAAAAAAATGGCCGCCGAAATGCGCGCTATGCTCGACCGACTCATGGGCGCCGAGCGCGACGTCCCATTAGAGCAAAGGCAGAATCGTAAGAAGCTGTTCTCGGTACGTTTTCATGGGGCAACGCTTTTAGGGACGACTTTGTTTTCCAATTCGGCTCTTGCAGATGTTGCAGATGTTGCAGATGATGCAGATGATTGTGTTTCTTTGATATATATATATTCAAATTATATTAAAAACGTGTCTAACTTATTACTCTCTCTCACGTCGTGATCATAATAATAATCATAAACAGGACGCAGATGTCGATAAGTACTACTTATGCGGCTTCGACGTGATGATGTTCAAGAACACGAAATCGGCAGATGAAATCGCTCGAGCTTTGCGCTTACCGGTACAACAGACGTCAAAGGCTGAATATCCGTGCGGACAACAATTGAACGAGTTACGCGAAGAGTTCCAGAATTTACGGGACGAAGAACGGGCGAAGTATACGTTTGAGAGAGATACGAAGAGGATATTGGATAGGTTGGTTTCAGATTGCGATAGGAGGATTAGGATTGCGAATGAGAGAGTCGAGCAGGAGAGGGCGGAACGCGCGAGAGTGTACGGATCAGTTCCGATGCACGATACGCAAGCTTTAGCGCAACTTGCGGATCAAATGCAATGCATGCAGAAGAAGACCGAGGAACTTGGGGCTATTGGCGATGTCGATGGGGCAGAAAAAGCGATGGTTGAGTTAGAGGAAGTTACGGAGAAGAGGAGAAAATTGGAGGAAGTTGTGAAGCAAGAATGCGAGAGACGCGTGGAGACTATGAAGCGCTTGATCGTTTGTCCTCTTTCAGGAGTTTATTTAAACACGCATGATAACGAGCAGCGCATAAAAGATCACTCCTCTGGGAAGCAATATCTTGGTTGGAAGCTTATTCGTGAATTGAAGGAACGGTTAGGGATAATTTTGAGAAAGCGCGAGGAAGGAAGAGGTTCTGAAAACGACGATATTTATTCCAAAGAGCTCGGTCAACAACAACAGAACGAAGATAATTTTGAAGATAATCTCGTTCGGGAAAATCAAACAATATTAGCAACAGCAGCACAAAACGATACTGTAAAAGAAGAAACAGAGGTGAGGAAGGAGAAAAAGCAAGCTCTCGTAAAAGTCGTCGTTCAAAGAAAAGAAGAGCCCGTAAATGTTCCTCCTCCTCCTCCTCCACCGCCGCCGCTGCCGGTGGTTGAACCAATACAAGTTGCGGCGATAGCAGCAACAACAACGACAACAACAACCACGACAATGACGCACGTATCAGATGAGAAAGCGGCAGTGGAAGATACTATAGATGATAACATTCGTGTCTCTTCGGAACGAAAAGAGAAAAAACGAAAACCTCGTTCTCGTTCTCGTTCTCGCTCGCGCTCACGCGAGAGAAAAGAAAAGAGCAGAAGAAGAGACCGAAGCAGAGAAAGAGACAACAAAACCGACCGATACAACAAAACCGACCGATACCGCTCATCCAGACGTCGTTCAAGAAGCCAAAGCAGAAGTAGAAGTCCAATCAGAAACAACTACCGAAGACCCGCTCGCGAAAGAAGTCGAAGCGACGAGCGCCGTTACGCATCGACGAGAGACGACGATCGATATAATAATAGAAAAAACAAAGAACGATCGAGCGCGGATAGACGGAGACACAGATCTCGCTCTCGCTCTAGAGACCGTCGCACGAAAGATGATAGAAGACGACGAGATAGATATCGTTCGCGTTCTTAGTGTAGAGCTACAAAAAGTGGTACAGCAGTCATCATCAGTAGCATGAGGTTTAAAATAATAGACACAAGATCTCGCTCTCGCTCTAGAGACCGTCGCACGAAAAGATGATAGAAGACGAAGAGATAGATATCGTTCGCGTTCTTAGAGTAGAGCTACAAAAAGTGGTATACTCGTAGCAGTCATCATCCTCAAGTAAGCACAAAAGGTTTAAATAACAAACACAAAATACCGCATAAAAACTATGCGCACATCATCAATAGACAAACTAGCTTTAGAGCAATGTCTAGGGTATCTAAATAA
>Ga0209830_10000440_pt1 | contig 43584 bp, 31 predicted proteins | sample ArcticOcean_MG_C_12_FD_187439 | JGI IMG/M metagenome (GOLD analysis project Ga0209830, IMG submission 187439) | Marine microbial communities from western Arctic Ocean - ArcticOcean_MG_CB8_130 (SPAdes) (version 2) | ecosystem: Environmental > Aquatic > Marine > Oceanic | place: Arctic Ocean...
TTTCGTGCGTCTCTGTCTCTACTCTCTCTGTGTCTCTCTCTCTCTCCCTGTGTCTTTCTCTGAAATCAAAAGAGACACACTCCTATATACCTCGTATGATAATGATGGTCCAGAACTACTCGCGCGAGCGTGTTTGTAACGTATCGTCGATCAGGTGTAGTTCTCTTTCCTCCATCAGCTGTCCATCATCACAGCAGCAGCAGCAGCAGCAGACTGCCAGAACTCCTTGTCCTCATCAGCATGCAGTCATGAAAAATGAGAAAATCAGCAGAACACCCTTTTTGCTTTTCCTCCTCTTCAAAAGAAAAAGATATAACAAACGACGACGACGACGACGATGATAACGAAGCGTACTGCTTTTAATTATAATAAGAATAACAATTGTAGAAGGATTCTCTTCTCACTATCGCTCGTTGTTCTATTCATTGTTCTATCGCTCGATAGTAGTACGTCTTCCGTAAACGCAGCTCGACAGTTGAGAGAAGTTGAAATCGGGTACACTACTAGTAATAACGAAGAAGATAATAGAAGTAATGATGCGTTGATAGAATTATCCGATGAACCATTAATGACAAACACAGAAACGCTATCAACAATAAGAACTACTAGAGATAAAGAAGAACTTGAGCTTGAAATGAACGACGTTGAATTAAGTAAAGACGAAGAAATCGAACTCGCCGAAGCTGAAGAGGAAGTCAAAAACGAAGCTGAAGAACGAAACAACGACGACGACGACAAAGAAGGAGAGATTCAACAAAAAGATGATAGTTCAACCAAAACGACAACAACAATGTCAACAGAACAAAAACAACTGTCACCAGAAGAGGTTCGTGAAGGAAATGAACAACAAGCGAATGATATTTGGGACAAAATTAAAGGCCAACCGCAAGAAGGACGCGAGAAGGACTTAATTGAGAAGATTGTAAGCACGCATGCTCTCGAAACGGCACCTCGCGACGGTTTTCTCATGAAAAACGCGGATTCAGAATGTGGAGCATCTGGACCTTTTGCGTTATTGACTCTTTGGAATTCAGTTAACGAGTTTAAGAGGAGGAAAATTATTGATTTCTTCTCGCAAACTGACGAAGATATATCGACGAGCGAGCCGAATTGGGGCACTGTTGCAGTTAAATCGTTGAAGCTCGCGGGTGTTTTTTCAACCAAGTTCGCAGGCGAAGGTGAACCAAAGCGACAGTGCATTGCAAATTTTCTCACAAATAACAAAATGCGACAACTCGATGACGTAAACAAAGCGAAAGGTATTGAAACCTCTCGTCCGCATCATACCGAACGAGAACGCGAATTGGCGAAAGGTAAGCAGGCGATGTTACTGCGTAATTACGTCTTAACAAAGATTCTACCATCTATTGAAACGCTCGAAGCGAGAGGTGCGAGCGATGAAGCGACCGTTCTCGTTCTCGCGTTGAATTGTAAAGTTGACAAAAGACGCGCTCTGTTATTCGCGCTTTTTGATGCTTTGATTTCTAGTTTTAAATTGAACACCAACGACGTCGCTTTGAGCTTAGGTAGGCGCCACGTCACGCAAGATATGTACGAACTCATAAATCAATCTCCAAAGCAGTTCCTCGCTGATGGTGATGACGATGGTGAAGAGAAAATTGTGTACAACATTGGCGATGCGGCTATTAACGTCAAGGCAGGCATTTGCCCAACTCTTATTGGAAATCAGGAGTCTGAGTTGGATCACTTAGATCGAGCGCATTCAGAAGCTCGGAATCATTTCGCGCAACATCACACGGAGAACCATCACGATCCAACAAATCCACATCACCAGCACACGCATGGTTCGCATCAAATGGGGTCACTTCCAGGTATGCAAAGCATTTTTGGAGAGGGTGGTGGAAATAATAATAATATGAAAATGCCCGGTGGGCGCGGCGGAGGCGAAAACAGGGCGAAATCGATGGGCATGTCGGCGTTTGGCATGCAAGAACACAGTGGAATGCGTGGCGGAGCGAACGAGCCAAGACGTCAAAAAGGTACGCAGCCAAAATCAAATTACGTACCAACGCTTGAAGACCCGCTTCAAAATTATTTAAGAGCGAGCGCGGGCCCGAGAAGCAAAAGACCAAAGCCTTCTTTTCAAAGCAGCAAAACGACTACAAAATAGAAATACATTCATTTAATAAATTAAAATACTACAACATTAAAACTAAAAAAACTTATTTTTCTTTGCTAATTCGTTCTCTTCTTTTCGTTTTTGAATTTCGCGTACCGCTGGCAGTGCTCCGCATGGTGTTCCTTTCTTTGCAATGTTAAACGCGCATTTATATGCATAGCATACCGATCCAAGAATACCTTCGTCGCGCAATGAATTTTGAATTAACGAAATTGCATCGTTTGCCATCGAATCAGGCACCTCGCCAAGGGAAACGTATACAACATGCGTGAACGGATTAGTATCACCTTCGGTTTGGGACGCTTCGTCGTTTTCCACGATTGTCCCTAGCGATCGTTTCACTTCGTGTAACACTGCGACTTTGAAATGTTCCTTCATCATCTTCGAAACGGCTTTAATGCCAAACGTTTCTACCCACTTTTCGGCGTTACCGCATTTCAACGCACATACGACTGCTACATTTTTATCGTTTAGTCCTATTTTAGATAACTTTGTGTCTTTATCTACAGATTCTTTTGCCTGTTTTGCGAACGTTCCTTCAAACGCTTCTGTTGATTTCTTTCTAGTGTACGTATCGACTTCGCTTGTAGCTAAGAGAGCAAAGCTTTGCGGAGGTTGATGCGCTATCTCGCAGCTTTCGATGAGATCTGTAAATTCATCGAATACTTTTTCCGGAATCGAGTCGAATAAAGTATAATTCAAATACGAATAGTTTGTCAAAAGCATCGTCGCTCGTTGTTGTTGATGTTGTGAAGTAGTACTACTATCTAATAAAGCTATGTTCTCATGGAAATGTGCCGAAATATAGTTCGGATGAGATTTCGAGACCTCGCAGACGTGTAAAGCGGCTTCTAGAAACGAAGGGAATATACCTGCGCCGTCATCTCCTCCTCCATTGAGTTCTTCATAAATAGTAAACATAGACGTTCCATCGAACAATAGCTTCTTCTTATTATTTTTATTTGATGTTTTTGCATCATCATCATCATCGTCGTCTTTCTTTGCTTTCATCGTTATCGTTCTTATTGTTATTTTTTTATCATAATAAGTATTTGCGTTACGTTTTCGTTTACTTCTTATTCTTTTCGAGTTAAGAATGCGTACTTTGCTGTTGTGATTATTATTAGTATTATTATTACTGATGAGTACACATTTAGTCATCGATTTCATCGTCGTCGTCGTCGTCTTTATATTATTGTTTTCTACTTACGTACTTCCCTCTTCTTGTTGTGTCCATCATCAGTGTCTTCCCTTTTGATGGCTGTTTTCTTGAACTAGCTTTGACACGTAGGACACAGCAGAAATAGAGATATAATAAAAACGTTCTTTTTACGCCGGGGCTTACGCGCGTCACAAAAATCGATATAATATATATATAAATATATCTATATCTATATCTATATCGATACATATATATATATATACATAAAGAATCGATAGAGAGATTTCTATACAGAGTTCGATCTCTCTCTCTCTCTCTATACATATACATATACATATACATATACATATACATATATAGGAGACATAAATACAATCACGATGTCCTTCCTTAGCAGTAGTTCGAGCGTGTTCATTGACACCACTCGTTCTTCTTCGAAAACGCAAAACCGATACCGACACCAACACCAACGAAATAAAACAAAGACGCAAACTTCCTATGCTTCCGCTCGTGATAATCAATTGGCACCTGAAACGATGACATCAAAATCACAATCATCATCGAGGAAGCAGAATGAAATCATCCAGATTTCTGCAAAGAAAGTGCAAGCGCCACCAGTTGTTATTGCTTCGAAATCTTCTCCCGTAATAGGTGCTCTATCTCAAACACAAATCGCAGCTGGTGTTTTTGCCGCGTGTGCGATTGGTATAACAGCTAAGAAAGCGATGCAGAAAAAGGTTAAAAAAATCGTCATCGCCGGTGCTCCAGCTTCAGGTAAAGGAACGCAATGTGAATTAATCGTTAAGAAGTTTGGTATTACTCACATTTCTGCCGGCGACTTACTCAGAGCCGCCGTCGCGCAAGGTACCGAGGACGGTTTGAGAGCGAAGGAATTCATGGATAGGGGCGATTTAGTTCCAGACGAAGTCGTCGTGAACATGGTTAAATCTCGATTGAACGAACCAGATTGCGCAAATGGATGGCTTTTGGATGGCTACCCGAGATCTGCGAGTCAAGCCGAAGCGTTGAGTTCGTACGGTATCGAACCAGATTTGTTTTTGCTTCTCGACGTTCCAGACGAAGAATTACTCGAACGCGTCGTTGGAAGGAGACTCGATCCAGTGACTGGGCAAATTTATCACTTGAAATTTTTCCCTCCACCGGATGATGCCGTAGCTAAGAGACTCACACAGCGATCGGACGACACAGAAGAAAAGGCGGCGAACCGTTTGAAGGTGCACCACGCAAACGTCAACGCAGTGACATCAAAATATAAGGTTATCATGAAGACTATTGATGGCAACAGACAAAAGACGACAGTGTTTAAGGAGATCGAAGGGTTGATTAAATCGATGTAAAGCTTTGTGAGTAAAAAATTTGAAATGGTTTTGCATATATGACTAAAACTATAGTTCTTCACATATATGTATTGAATATTTGTTTCTTTGACTACATTATCTATAAATATATATACTACTATCGCGTGCGTGCGTTATCTATCACATCATCCTCTTTTGTTTGATGTTGTTGAAACGGAGCGACCCACGATTTTCTCTTTTCAAACAGTTTCTTTGCCTCGAGCATCGCTATTGTAGGTTTTGGCTCAAAAAAACACGGGAGCACATCGTTTGGCATGGCATAATAGGGTTTCACTCCAATTAAAGCACCCGCGTTATCGTTTCTTCCTCTCATAGTATTGTTATTTGTGCTAAATATATCGTCTTCGGTACCTTTTGCTGTTTCTTTCATCAACAACTCTTTCTTCTTGAACTTTTTCGTCTCGAGCTCTTCTCGATACTTATCATCGAATGCCCATCCGACTTTTGGTTCCCACTGTTTGCTCGTTTGCATTTGGTTTATGATTTTCTCGGACAAGCCTGGTGCGATTAAAAAATCGTGTTCAAATCTCCTCAATCTAGCAAATTCCCGCAACGAGCGACCTCCAGAGAATGGTAATCTCTTATCGTTCTTATGATCGCGAAACTGGTCGTTTGAACAAATCCACGCATCTTTCGCTTTCGCTTCTTTTATTATCGTCAAATCATCGTCACCTCCTTCGTTTCGTTCGACGAGCGTAATTCGTCCTTCGTCTACTAGAGCTTTTAATTTTTCGTTGACCCATTTCCCTTTACCTAAATACTTTACGTTTTCCGTATTTACTGTTCCTAAACCGCCGCCGTCGCATATCATTGGGAGTTCGCCTACGACATATTCTTTCGGAAGATATGCTTTGACTGTATGCTGTTTCCAATGCTCATAATTCAAAGCCTCGATTATTCCCGCAGATAATGGAAATTGTCTACATTTGAACTTCTTCCTAATTTCCGAACCGCGATGCCACGCGATGTTAGCTCCATCCAAGAATATGTTTAACGATTTTTTTTTCATTTCATGATCGTTTTCGCTAATGATATCTTCCCAATTGAATAAGATCGCTAAATCCAAGGCCCACGGAGTTGGCTGTTTGTTTAATTGTTTTCCCTCGTCATTAGTATTATTAGTACTATATTGTTGTTGTTGCTTTTTATTATTCGGATGCGCTCGCGTAACACATGTCGTCTTTGTCTTAGTCGTCGCTGTTCTCAGAACAGACGACGATGATGATGATGATGATGATGGAAAAGAAGACAAGCGCGTAAATGTCGTCGATGTTGGTATACTTTGAAGCGTCATCATATTTTTCTCTCCCTCTGTCGAAGTACGCCGTCGGTTCTATTCAGGTTTTTTTATATGCTGATGTGCGTCACTTTTTTCAAGCACATCGATAATGGTCTTAACTACTACTACTACTACAACTAATGCGACAAGAAGACGCATATCGACTATATACGATCACTTTGCTTTACCCTCTTTAGAAAAGGTATGCGTTTGTGTTTGTGCTCTCTATCTATATATATATACTAGTATATTATTGATATCTGTCTTCCTCTACTACGTTTTGACATAGTTTATTCGCTAACAACTTCATCTTCTTTTTCTCTCTCTCTCTACATATATAATACCTAGGGTCATCATCATCATCTACGACATCGACAAAAACATAAACAACAACAACAACAAAATGATGATGATATGGCGATCATCGAGCGTAACAATACATTCGGTCTATTTTCGAACATTAAGAATAAAAACAACAACAAAGAAACTACTACAAAGAAGAAAAAGAAGAAGAAGTTTACAGTTGCAGTTCTCGGCGCAGCAGGAGGAATAGGACAAACACTTTCGTTGTTGTTGAAGCAGTCTGAAATGATAAAATCCCTAAGATTATACGATATTGCGCCAATCACACCTGGTATCGCGGTAGATCTATCGCACATCAACACCGAGTCCGAGGTTTTGGGCTTTGCCGGTCCAGAGCAGTTACAAAGAGCGCTCGAGGGTTGCGATTTAGTAATCATCCCAGCTGGGATTCCAAGGAAACCAGGGATGACGAGAGATGATTTATTCAAAATAAACGCTGGGATCGTTAGAGATCTAACCATCGGCGTTGCTAAACATTGCCCAAACGCAATAGTGAACATAATATCAAACCCAGTTAACTCGACCGTGCCAATAGCCGTGGAAGTATTGAAAAAATACTACGTTTTCGATCCAAGAAAAGTCTTGGGTGTCACAAAGCTCGATGTCATGCGAGCGGAAACATTCATACACGGATTAAGAAAGAACGAGTTAACAGATTCTATAGCAAATATTAAAGTTCCTGTCATTGGAGGACACGCTGGGGCGACTATAATTCCTTTACTTTCGCAAGTTACCCCGAAATTAACTAAACCGTTCGAAGGCGAAGAGTTAATCGCGTTAACGACGAGAATTCAAAACGCTGGGACAGAAGTCGTTGATGCTAAAGCAGGTGCTGGTTCTGCAACTTTAAGCATGGCCTTAGCCGCAGAAAATATGGCAACTTCGTGCTTAAAAGCTATGGCGGGCGAGAAGAATATCATCGAATGCGCGTACGTTTCATCAAATTTAATACCCGAACTATCATTCTTCGCGAGTAAAGTTAAATTGGGCGTACACGGCGTGGATGAAATTTTAGAACTAGGAGCCATGACTAAATTTGAACAGAAAATGGTACAAGATGCGATTCCAGAATTAAAAGCGAGTATTGATAAAGGGGTGGATTTCGCACGAAAGTCGATGTAAAGTAATAGAAAGTACTTTTTTTTGGAGAGAGATGATGATGAAAAAACTTACGTGTATACTTTTACAATTATCATCAACATTCACAACCTCTCTCTTTTTCTTTTCTCTTTTTTTCTTTCTTTTTAGCGCGCGTCTATTTTAAAATCATCTATCATCATCTAGGATTAACATTGTTTTTGTTTTCAGATCGACGAGAGGGAGAAAAATGCGCGTCGTTGACAGTGCCCCACGACGACGGCCCGTGTGGTGATTTTGGAGTCTCCAAAGGAGAATCTGAGCGCGAAATCGTTAAAGCGTCGACGTTTTCGCCGAGTAAAACCGCGCCCTGCCTCAAACGCATTCTCGCATAATCTAAAAAGTCAAATTCTATAGGTGAAAACTTTGATTGTAAAACGCTCCAAATCCCCCAAAACAAATGTGTTGCGATATAAAAGACTTCTACTTCTTTTTCCAATTGTTCAACCGAACACGAAGCTTGCTCGGGAGTTATGTAAACATCGTAAAAAGTCTCTCGCGTTTCTTTATCTGGTAAGAGAGAATAATCACATTCGAAACCTGCAAATTCACAGAAGAAGTTTGCCAAATCAAATCCTCTCGGTCCGTGAGCGCTATATTCAAAGTCGATCAAAATTAATTTCTTTGACGGTTCCTCGACGAGAAAGTTCCCGGCGTGAATATCGTTGTGACAAAACACAGTTGGCGAGTTTGTTGCATCGCACATCTTTCGAACTCTTTTGATCTTTTCTTTCAAGTCTGGAACACGAAGCGCATCTAATAGTTTCTGTTTCTCAGGATCTTCTGGAAAGGAGACGTCTTGAGCCATCGCATACCAAACGTCGACAGTTTCCCAAAACTCGCCAGCGACGTTATTATCGGCACTATTATCTTCTTCTTTTTGTTGTTCTCTTTCTACGTCATGGTCTTTGTTTTTCGTATCATTACATGAAGCGGCTGTTGTCATTTTTTTAGGCCTCGCGATTCTGTGCGGCATCTCTAATTCGTGAAAACGTTTAATAATCCCAGCTACTGTGCGTAAAATCTCTCTCTTTTTCATATCTATCGGTGTTAACGAAGAGGAAGGGATGAAATCTTCTATCCATCCGCCTTGGAACACCGCTCTCACTTTCGCCCCAAAATTCGATCTGTTCAAAGCTACGACCATTTCCGACTCATCAGTTCTTGAGACGAACAAGTCCGTCGATGATCCATAGACTCTGCAGACGACTGCTTTCATTGGTTTAGGAGGTTCACAGATGAACATCTTATTCGTTATTCCGCCAGACAGTGGTTCGACTGAAATATCCTCCTTAGTCAATTTCGCCCACTTTTCCCCACAAGTCTCCAACAGCAGCTCCTTCACTGATTCATATATCTCTTGCAAAGATCGATCTTCGATGATTAGAGATTTCTGAGACCTTTGTGGTATTGATAACGATAATTGATGATCGAGTTTTGTAGTGTTTATTGTATTATAATCGTTATCGTCCTTAACTTTATGATTACGATTATGATTATGATTAGTACTCATTATTATTATTATTACTATTATTATTATTATTATTATTATTATTATTATCTCTCTCTCTCTCTTCTTCTTCTTCTTCTTCTTCTTAATATGTTGTTTCGCTCTGATGCTCTCGTAATAGTCTCGTTCTTTTCTTTTTGTTTTTAGACTGCTGAGTGCTGAACTGGCTGACAGGATGGGTTTCATATCTGGCCGTCTGGATGGCATCATTAGCCACAGAGAAGGCATCAGCCAGTCAGCATCAGATCAGTCAATTTTGCTGAATAAAAAAGAATCGTCACTTTTGTTTCAATAATAATAAAATAATAACAAAACAGTGGAAAAGGAGACCACACTACTACTATATTACACTAATAATGTTCGCTCAATCGTTATCATCGTTGATCGTACCCTCGTCCTCATCCCCTTATGCGTCTCTTAATAATAATAATAATAATAATAATAATCTACAACGACGAAGGAACAAATACAAGACGGATTCATTTAAGCAGTGCTACCAAAAAACTAAAGTGACGACGACGACGCAGAAAATTAAAGAAAGGAGAAGAAATAAGACGATCAAAATATATGCGCAAGTGATCAACGAAGACACGTCACAATCATTATCATCACAATCGCAATCACAATCAAAATCATCTCAGACTAATAATAAGAACACGAGCAAATCAGAAGGCGAGAAGATTCAAGATATGTTGAACAAACCATATAAATGGGGCTTCACGACCGATATCGAAACTTCGACGATCCCGAAAGGGTTGAACGAAGATACTGTGAGATTAATCTCTTCCAAAAAGAACGAACCTGAGTGGATGTTAGATTTCCGTTTAAAAGCGTTCCGCAAATGGATTACTATGGAAGAACCCGATTGGTCCGATAACAGATATCCAAAGATTGATTATCAAGCCGTTTCGTATTATTCGGCACCGAAAGTGTTGGAGAAGAAACAATCTTTAGACGAAGTCGATCCAGAACTTTTAAAAACTTTTGAAAAGTTAGGTATCCCTTTAAACGAACAAAAGCGCATGACAAACGTTGCCGTCGATGCCGTTTTTGACTCAGTTTCAGTCGCAACGACGTTTCGAGCGGACCTGTTGAAAGCTGGAGTAATTTTTTGCTCGATTTCAGAAGCGGTGAAGGAGTACCCTGATCTTATTAAAAAATATCTCGGCTCTGTTGTGCCAGTGAGTGATAACTACTTTTCGGCATTGAACGCTGCTGTATTTTCGGATGGTTCGTTTTGTTACATCCCAAAAGGTGTCATTTCGCCGATGGAGTTATCGACGTATTTTCGCATCAACGCCGAATCATCCGGTCAATTTGAAAGAACTTTGATCGTAGCAGAGGATGATTCGTACGTTTCGTATCTTGAAGGGTGCACCGCTCCTGCATACGACGAAAACCAACTTCACGCTGCAGTTGTAGAAATTTATGCCGGTAAAAACGCAGAGGTGAAATATTCAACCGTTCAAAACTGGTACGCCGGCGATGAAAACGGTAAAGGAGGGATTTATAATTTTGTCACAAAGCGCGGCTTATGCAAGGGCGATAATTCAAAAATCTCCTGGACTCAAGTTGAAACTGGCTCTTCAATTACGTGGAAGTATCCCTCTGTCGTGCTCGCGGGAGATAACAGCAGAGGAGAGTTTTATTCCGTCGCTTTGACGAATAACAAACAACAGGCGGATACTGGAACAAAAATGATCCATATCGGGAAGAATACCAGATCTCGAATCGTTTCTAAAGGTATTTCTGCTGGTAAATCCAAAAATGTCTATCGTGGATTAGTATCTATTGGGCCAAACGCCACTGGTGCTAGAAACTATTCGCAATGCGATTCTATGTTAATCGGTGACGAAGCTGGTGCAAATACCTATCCATACATTCAAGTGAAAGATCCTTCATCCAGAGTCGAACACGAAGCATCTACATCAAAAATTGGAGAAGACCAGTTGTTTTATTTTCAACAGCGTGGTATCGATCTTGAGTCTGCAGTTGGAGTTATTATTTCTGGCTTTTGCTCCGAAGTTTTTCAAGAGCTACCGCTTGAATTCGCAGCTGAAGTTCAAGCTCTAATGAGCCTTAAACTCGAAAACGCGGTAGGATAAAAATTGGATCGTGGACCTCGGGCGGCCTTCTTGTAAAAATATAATGTTAATCATCCACGTCATCATGCAATACGCTTACTTATTCTCTCTTTTGTTTATACATTTTTTTATTATACTAATTCTATATATATATTTTTTTTTTCATTTGAACTATACAACATCACATACAACACACAACACGCACGCACGCATCAGCATTGATTTCATTCTCCCCCAGATTCACTCGTTGGCACCTTCGTCGATTCAGAGTCTTTCAAGGCTACTTGCGAACTTTTTTGCGATCCTTTTACGACGTCTAATCCCGTTAAGCAGCTCCCAGTCAATGCATTCATTTTATCTAAAGCAGCCTTCTTTTTCTTCTCCTTTGCTTCTTTCATCTGCTCCCCTGACAAAATTACTTTACCAACATCCTCTTCTCGAATATCAGAACTCATCGACGCCTTTGAAGAATCTCGCGACATTGTTCCAATCGAAGAAGTTCCAAGATCACTGCCGATCGACGTCGTAGCTGCAGATTGCAAATGGCCGTTTATCAAAGGTTGAGTCGCATCAAAGCTTTGAGATGGAGCGAGAGGCGGCATTCCACCAGCGGTCTGCTGTTGTTGTTGTTGCAAGGGGACCGGTTGGAAAATTGGCTGCTGCTGCTGCTGGTATAACGCCGATGACGCAACTTGAGTCTGCGTCATTTGCTGGTATAACGCCGATGAAGCAACTTGAGTCTGCGTCATTTGCGATTGTTGCTGTTGTTGTTGTTGCTGCATGTTTTGTTGTTGTTGTTGTTGTGGTGGTGGTTGTGAAGCTGCCACTAAATTACCATCAGATTGATGACTGCTTCCTAAAGCTAATCTCGAGACTGAACGCTCCAAGCGTCTCTTATGAAACGCGCGCACTTTCTTCTGTCTCTCAGTTGCGTGTCTATGTCGCATCTCCGCCTCTTCCTGCTGCTGCATTTTGTCCAATTCTTCTAGAATTTGAAGTTCCATTTCATCATCGTAGTGTATATCACCTTCCTCGTCAGCTCCGTCGAGTGCGGAAAGGGCTGGAGTCTCCGATCGACTCGGGGCAGAAGCTTCGTGACTTTGCTGCAGTAGAGGCTGTTGCCCTGATTGCAGTTGCGGATGTTTCGGCGGCAAAGAAACAAAACCACCATTGGCCAATGCGTCGGCCGGTATTTGCTCTGGATAGTTTGAATTATTTATCGCACCAGCCGGGGGAGAGGTCAACGGGGAACTCATATTCGATGCACTCGCACTTGAATCACCACCACCACCAGTGCTGCCATTTTGCTTATATGTTGGCGATAGATCGCGTACTTGAAAATGCTGCTGCGGCGCAAGCGCTGAACCAGAAGAGTGTGATCTTTCAACTCGTTCATCCATCGAAAGTGACAAGCTTTTGACATCCAAACCGAGCTGCTGCATTCCTTCGCTACCACCTTCAAACGTCTTTGACCTTCCAACGACTATAGAAGGCGATGGCGCTCTGTTTGGATAATCTAAGCTCTGTCGAACTTCTGAAGAAAGCACAATTGGGGACTTTTGGGGAGATCTCTGTCCCCTCTCTTCCTCCGGGGATCCTCCCGCGCTTTGTTGATGATGATCTTGCGAATCGACGGATCTCGCGCTATCCACTCTCCTCAACAACTTAGTAGAAAATGCCACGGTATTGCTAAGCTGATCACTCGATGCACCGTCGTTGTTCAAGCCATTCATCGCTCGCATCTCTTCAAAAGAGTCTCCAGAAGAATGTTGCTCCGTGCTCTCTAAGCTTGTCTTCCCTTCCTCGGATAAAAACTTCACCTCCTTATTTATCTCGCGTTCAATCGTTTCCACGTCCGCTTCGGAGAGTTGCAACTCGTCAACCATTTCTTTTGCAACATTTTGAGCAGAGTCATTTTCTTTACTAAACGGAAATTCAACTGTTCGTGTCTGACCGGAAGATTGATCCGTAATTCGCAAGCGCAAGCGCAACGTGTTGTTATCCATCATCAAACCTCTAACGCGAATATTCAACGAAGCTCCGCGTTCACGCTGTTCGAAATGTCCTGCTGGTAGCTCTGAAGCTGACTCAGTATTTGAAACGACGCGGTAGAATCGACCACCGGGTGTTGCTGGCATCGATACTTCTTTAATTGAATGCAACGCTTTAGTTTTCACGTCGGACACGGGAGTTCCGGCGGTTTCGCCTCCCGTTTGTACCGTTCCAACGTTTGGAGGAGCGTTAGCTAGTGAAGATGATTCAACATTATTAGATGACGTCTCAAACTCTTGATCTTCTTCTTCGTGCTCGGAAACATTTGGTCTCGGCGCTTCGGGTTCTTCCTCAACGACTGCTCGCGGTAAATTACGAGGTCTTGACAGCTTCTTTTCTAGAAACGGATCTGCCAACAACTCTGTAGCAGTCCAACGTTCTTCTTTCGGTGCAATGCACTTCAAAACGAAATTATAGATTGCTTCGCCTTTCTCTTTTACATCTTCCAAAGCCTCTGGAAGAATGCCTTGCGAAACTCTTTTATAAATCTGCGCTGGATTCTTACACTCAGAATAAGGACACTTGAACGTGATCAACTCAATGAGACACATTCCAAACGAATAAATATCCACTCGCTCGTCGTAATCTTCTTCATAGAGCTCGGGTGCCATGAACTCGGGAGTTCCAATTACAGAGTGTGTTCTCTGATGATTGAGCATAGCCGCTAGACCTAAGTCGCCGATTTTGATCTCGCCAGCGTTACCATTGACAAAGATGTTATCACACTTCAAATCTCTGTGCACAATTGGGGGATCGTGACAGTGTAAGTATTCTAAGCCTCTTAATATTTGTCGACACCACGATTTGACAGCGCGCATATCGAGATTGCTCTTGAACCTTGCAGCGTATTTGTTCAAAGTGCCTTCGCACGCCTCGGTGATAAAGTTCACGGACATTTCCCCTTTCTCCATCACGTTCCAACTGTGATAAAACTTTAAGATATTCTTATGATTAAGCTTCTTGAGAAGTTCAACTTCGTGCATAAGTCTTTGCTTCTCTTCAGGCGGTAAACCTGAAACTTTGACTTGATTCCACGCGACGTCCATGCCCTCTTCTTCGTCAAAAGCTTTGTAGACGTTCTTATACGTTCCTCGACCGAACAGTTGCGTAGTTCTCCCGAATCTCCCAGTTGGATCCCACTCGACGAACTTTGTTTCCTCTTCCTCGTTCTTCTCTTCGTTCTCTTCTTGACTTTGGTGACCACTCTCTGTTTGTTGTTGTTGCTGTTGTTGTTGTTGTTGTTGTTGTTGTTGTTGCAGCGTAGTAGAAGAGGGCCTATTTTCTTCACCATCATTGAAGATTTCTCCTTCAGCTCCTGCTATAGTAGTAGTCGTCGTACTCATCGATGGAGATTGCGGTCGTTGAGCTACCACTTGCTCATTTGTTGTTGTTGCTATTATTGGTTGTTCTTCCTCTTCTTCACTTTCTTCGCTATTCATTTTGTATTTGCTAAATAATACGGAACTGATGCCCTTTCGATTTCTTCTTTGCGGCTTTCTCTTACAAAAGTCTTTCTTTTGTTTTCCAATCAATCAAATGTTCTAACTGCAACAAATGAGCTGATAAGATGAAATATTTATAATTACCCTCAATCAATAGATTTATTTAGTAACAAGAAAACATCGTGATCGTAATTTGGTTACGCTCTGTATACTTAAGGTTGCGCTTGTCTTGTTGTTGTATGTGTGAATGACTGATTTTCTTCCTCCAAGAAAAGTGATAATGGTTTGTGCTTTGTTTTAAAATTTAAAAGGAATTACGCGCCGCGTTTTTGTTCTATTATTACGCGATGCGAATATGTTTTGATAATGTTCAAACGATAAGAGGTAAAACAAGAAACGTTTTAAAGCGCTTTTTTGATTTGAACCAACTTATTTTAAGAACGACCGACAAAAAGGTGCGGAATGTTACGAAATCGCGCCTGTTTGAAGAAAAGTGATTATGAGTCTCTCTGTATTAATTGGACACATTTTGCTCAAATTTCAAAAAATCAGCATTCGCCATCACGCATCAAATTTACATATTTGTCACCTGATGATCACAGCATGACGCATGAGAATTGAGAAAATTTACATATTATTAATCACAAAGACAGGCAGCGAGAATACAAAACAATATATATATACAATAGATAATAATAATAGTAATTAAAATAATACTAAAAAGATAATACTATAGATGTCACCAATGCTCAAGCCATGGATTGACTCTATCATTTCAATAATCACGAACGATGGGAGGAACATAATTGGTACCCTTAGAGGGTTCGACCAACAAACGAATTTGATTTTAGAGAACTGTCACGAACGAGTGTACTCAAAAGAGAATGGTTGCGAAATGGCTAGTTTAGGAGTATACGTAGTCAGAGGGGATAACGTTGCAGTAGTAGGTCATGTCGATGAAGAAATAGATCAGAAATTAGATTTGAAAAATACGAACGCGGACGCTCTGAACCCGGTCCAATGGTGATCATAAATACAGAAACTGAAATTAATAGTAGTGTAATAGTATAGAATGTGCAGCTGTATCGATATAAAATAATTAGTTTATTCTCTCTCTCTCTCTCTCTCATATCATATCGACGCTTTAGGAGTCTCTTTCGTTGTAGTTGACTTCATTTTATTCTTCTTCTTTTTTTTCTTCTTCGTCGTCGTCGTCGAGAAACGTCGCGAGTCAGCTTTTGTTCAACTTATAGTCACACTCACAGTCACGAAGGAGGCGTCTTGAAGAAAATGATCCTTGGTCACCGAAAGTACACTCGAAAAACTCAGTAATTGAAAGTGCAACAGCAAACGACTTTTTAATCAAGACATGGAATAGCGCCGTGAAAACGGATTGCATCGACACAAGCGGCAGTAATAAGTTCGAGAATATCAACACCCCGATCGAGAGTGGAACTCCGACGACAAGTAAAGCAATTTTGTTCGCGAACGTCCTTTCTTTTGATGATTTACGCACTTCTTCTTCCTCTTCTTCTCTTTTAGCTAGTTGTCGAGCCTTTTCTAAAGATCTTCGGGCTTTGCACGAAGCTCTCTCGCCGCCGACGACTTCTAGTATTTTTGTTGAACAAACGAAAGTACTCATTTGCGATACTGTTTCCGCGTTCACTCTCCTTGTTGGCGACTCGCGAGTCTTTGAAAACACGAAATCTTCGCGAGGTTTTGCAGTGAACAAACTCAAAACGTTCTTAATTGGCGAGAGATTAATATCTTTCAACTCTTCTTTCTTTTCTTCTTCTCGTTCCGCTGCTGTGTCGTCCAATAACTTTTCTGAGGAAGAAGAAGAAGAGGAAGAAGAGGAAGAAGAGGAAGAAGAGGAAGAAGAGGAGAGAGCGCTGAGTGATAATTTCTTATAGCACTCTGTCTCCTTTTCTTCGAACGATTGTAATGCGGAGATAGGACTGGCCATTTAAGTGCTATTATTATCTAGCGCGTTCGTTCGTGCAATGCAAAGTGCGATATTTTTTTATTCCCGGGTCGTATTTATCATCAAAACTTATTCCAGTGTTATTGAGATTGAACTGATGCATTATGCTGCACTTTATTATCATAAACACTATTGTCAAGAGAGAGAGAGATGTGTATGTTTGCTCAACAGAAGCTACCACAACCAACAAATTCAAATAATCACAGTAGTAGTAGTAGTAGTAGTAGTAGAAGTAGAAGTAGAAGTAGAAGAACCATCGTAACAAATCGCGCGAGAACAACGACTCATCAAACTTTAGAAAACGACAACGACAACGAAAATAATAGAAATAAAACGAGACGAAGAGAAACAATTCAATTAGCGACAGCGGCTTTACTGTTCTTCGCTCAGGCACGAGTAAAGAGCTTTGGTTCATCATCATCATCGTCATCTGATAGTAATAGCGTTAACGATAATGATGTTCGAAGAGCTCTGAGAGATATTCTTGAGCATAAAATACAAAAAACGAAATGTCCTGCAGTTCTTAGAGTTGCATTCCACGACGCTGGGACGTTCAATAACCAATCTAACGATGGTGGTATGAACGCGAGCGTTTTATACGAACTAGGAAGGCCAGAAAGTTTCGGATTAAAACGTGGATTAAACCCGATTAGGGAAGTTTTTGAAGAAATGAAAGCGAGAGGTTTTACGGATGACGAAATATCATTAGCGGATTGCATTGCGTGCGCTGGAGCCTACGCGGTTGAGCTTACGGGCGGTCCAAAATTTTTAGAATCAATACCACTCGGGCGTAAAGATGCGAATGTTGAAGATCCAGAAAATCGTATGCCAATAGAGACGCTTCACGGAAAAGAGATGCGAGAGCATTTTCAAAATTTGTACGGTTTATCTTCTCAAGAGATGGTTGCGCTTTCCGGAGCGCATACGATTGGACAAAAAGGCTTTGGTGATCCGTATACTTTTGATAACGAATATTTCATAACGTTAAAAAAGAACCCGTGGACTCTACCGAATTTAACAAAAGACGAACTCGAAATGAACGAACATATCGGTTTATTATCAGATCGATATTTACTTGAAGACGAAGAGAATAAGAAGTGGATTTATAAATATGCGGATGATATCGATCTGTTTAATAGAGATTTTGTCACTGCGTACATCAAACTAACGAGTTTAGGAGTGAAATATTAGAAGTTTTATATCCGCAGCGAGTACATTTATATAATAATAATAATAATAATAATAATAATAAAATGTGTTTAGAAGGTGTTTATATTATTTACAAGTTTTTAATCACAACGAGTCCTTTTCGCTAACTTAAGCGCGTTCACCTCTGATACGTCTCGCCAATTGGATATCTTTTGGCATGATCGTTACACGCTTGGCGTGGATCGCGCACAAGTTTGTGTCTTCGAACAAACCGACCAAGTAAGCTTCTGAGGCTTCTTGTAACGCCAAAACCGCACTCGATTGGAAACGCAAGTCGGTCTTGAAATCTTGCGCGATCTCACGAACCAAACGCTGGAACGGCAACTTCCTGATTAAGAGTTCCGTTGATTTTTGGTATTTTCTGTGTGTGTGTTGTTATAATGATTTAATAAATAAGCGCGTGGTCAGTTTATGATTTTTCTTTCTTTGTTTCTTGTGTTAACTCGACTGACTCTTTTCGGCTCTCTCTCTCCTCTCTCATGAGAAGGAAAGCCAATTATCTGATTAGAAGCGCTTCACGCGCAAAACGAAAAATGATACGCTTGCGAACAATCAATTGCTTTTGGCAATTCGCAAAAAAGTTAAACGCATATTTTAGTATTGATTTATGATTCAACACTAATACGATCAACCGAACGTAAACTCTCTCGCGCGCTACCATAATTGAAAATATACTACTCGTACGCGCGCGTAAAAAAAAAATATAATTTTCGTACCTGATTTCTCTCAATGCGACAGTGCCTGGGCGATATCTGTGCGGCTTCTTGACGCCACCGGTCGTTGGCGCAGATTTGCGCGCGGCCTTAGTCGCCAATTGCTTACGCGGCGCTTTACCTCCAGTAGATTTACGTGCGGTCTGTTTAGTACGAGCCATTTTGTTTCTGGTGAATTGTTTTTATACTTATTATTGTGTCGCCGATGCTGCGAAAAACACAAAAACTTGCAAACATTGTCTTATAAAAGCTCAAAATAGGCGTGGAGTACAGCTCGACCGATCGATGCTGACGCGGAAAAAACAGATTACGCAAACACGCGAGATACAGTACCAGTACAATACATATCTCATGATTACTTTACAATTTTAACATCTCTATATCCCATGGCAACGATCATTTCCTCTAATGCTATTGCGTGCGTGCCTTGAAAGACGCACGTTTTCATATCGTCCTCGAGCGAAGCGCCGGCACCTAATACTTTCTTCAATTTCGTCACTAACTCTTTCGTCGGGTTCTCTAGACCGGTTACGACGGTGACAACTTTTCCTCTTCGTCCGTTCTTTTCAACTTTAATAATGACAACCCTCTTTTGTCCAGTCGTATTATTATTTGTATTATTATGAGTTGTATTTGTAGTCAGTGTTGAGTTTTTCGTCTTCTTTTTCTTCTCATCGCCTTTCTCCTTATCGTCATCTTCATCATCAAAAGAAAAGTCTGATGATGCAATAGTACGAGTAGGTTTCATTTTTGTCCGTAGTTGTTCATCAATAGCTAATTCTGGTTTGTCCTCTAAAGAACTCCTAATTTTCGCTAACGATGCGAACGGGTTCTCGTTAACATCGTTCACGTTGTTCATTTTCTTCGCTCTTATTGTACAGCACCATTTTCTTCCTCTTCTTCTACTTTGAACTGGTGTTAAAGAAAGAAAAGTATTACGATTATGAAAATGATGCTTCATATGATTAAATGTCAATGATGATGATGAGTTCATACTAATACTAGTCATGGGCACACTCAGCATCGTCATATTCGTGATATAAATGTGAAGAACAGAACACACACACGCTGACACAGCACACCCACAAATAATGAGAAATAAAAATTATTTAAAATTTAATCAGACGAAGAAACATAATCAGCGCAATCGATTACTGCTTGCAAATCTCTCTCTATGACCTTACATAATGGCGTTAAAGGCAACGTCGCGAACGGTTCTTCTATCTGTATCCCAATTTCGTCGACACCTAATATTAAATAACTCACGCAAAACATCAACGGAAGCGAAGTCCAACCGATTGAAACAGACGTGAGAGCAAACGGTAAAGTCAATAACCATATCATGATCGATCTTGACGAGTGACGACTGAACGATAATGGAATTGGTGTAGCTATTAAACGCTCACAAGTTCCTCCGCATTGGTTAATTTCCGAAATCGTTTGCTCGAGCATGAGTTGAGCGTTCGCGTTAATGCCTTCTTCAACGGCAATTTTCATATAATGCGTCAAACGCATCGTACAAAAGAACGGCCGATTTCTCGTATCATTCATTAATATGGCATATTCGCCAGACGCGTTATGCGTAGCCAAAACACGCGCGACGGCTTCGTCAGGAGTATCTTTAAACGCACTTGGGTCGTTCTTATCTTCTCGTTTTCTACCCGAACGTAACCTCGACTTTAACAAAAACGGATAACAAGCGACGATGCCTAACATTTTGTCTCTCAACTGTTTATTTTCAATGTATAAAGCGAAACGAGCAAAATCGCGACATCGGCGAACTAATCCACCCCACGCGACGCGTCCTTCAACAAATCTCGCGTACGAAGAATTCGTACGAAAGACTAGAACTAAACCAATAACTGTACCTAACATTGTATGAAATAAAGGTGAGATATAAAACGTAAAAGTCTCAATCGTCGATGATTTCATCCAAGTCAATAAAGCGTGCCTTGTCGGTTCGAGAAAGAACACGTTAGGCGCCTTTGCAAGTAAGGGCGCAAAAAAGTGTGCTAAAGAGTATAGAACCTTGGGCATTACTAGAACCAAATATGCCCAGAACGTTAAAGTAAAAAGTACTCTAATCAAACGCAGAAACACTGTCGACGTTGGAATGTTTTGTAAATCGATAAAGAACCTGTTCACTCTGCGATGTTTCTCCCATTTATCTTGATCGAACAATTGAGAGATCGATGTCCCTGATGATATTAAAGTTTGATTCAATCCAGGATCTACTTGCAATAATCGTTCGCGAATGCCGTAGAAGTAATTTCCTCCAACCGTCTTCGATAACCTATTTTTCAACGAGAACTCTCCTTTCCACCCTTCCAAGAAACCGGCACCGGCGAAATTCTTCCCATCGTCTTCATCGTCTTGATCACTCGTCGGTTCGACTTTTGCTCGGATTAGTACGTTTTTGTTTCGATTATTACGCGAAGAAAAAGAAGAAGAAGAAGAAGGAGAAGTGCTCGTTGTTCGTTTTTTTTTCAGAGCTTTATTATTATATTTATCATTACTCCTTAATAATGATGAGCACGAAGTCGATGCTGCTGCTGCTGCTGCTGATGATGATGATGATAACGACAAACAGTTAAGTTTGTTCCCACTATCAGTAGTCTTTGTCCTTAATAATGATGAGCACGAAGTCGATGATGATGATGATGATGATGTTAACGACAAACAGTTAAGTTTGTTCCCAGTATCAGTAGTCTTTGTCCGTGTTTGATGATAAATGCTCTCAACGCATGATTTGCGAGAACAGGATGATCGTCGTTGTTCAAGTCGTTGTTCAGGTCGTTGTCGTTGTCGTACTAATAGTACTACTGTCCGTGATTTAGCTGAAATAGTAAACATACTACTAACACAGCACACTGATGGTAGCAACGGCTGCAGCACGTGCCTCGCTCGTAATACGCGAGGCGAAAAAATAAAGACATCGATCAGCAGCATCAGGCAGCAGAAAAAATAGAATTTTGGCCACCACAGCGAGACCACCATAGCAGTCATCAACAGTGTACCAGCTCTATCAAAAATATCCTCATAATCAAGAGAAGAAGAAGAGGAAGAGGAAGAATAGGAAGGAGAAGAACTATCGAGATATTGACGATATTTATGCGTCGCATCGTGTCGTGTTATTTATTCATAGATTTTGATTAAAATAAAGTAATATAGAGCGTGAGAGCGTGATAGAGAAAAAGAGGGAAGGAAAGAGAAAACATGAAGTCGTTCTTAACATCGATCGATGCATATAAAGCGATCGAATCACATTTAATGAGAAGAACGAACAGTGGTGCTATAATATCCTTATTAGGTGTGATTTTAATGATCGTCTTAGGTATGAACGAACTAAGAGAATATATCAATCCACCTTTAGTGAGACAAATGGCAGTCGATGGAACACAGAACGAGTTGATGACGGTTAGGTTAGATATGACGTTCCCGAGAGTGCCTTGTTCAGTTCTATCAGTCGATGCGTTCGATCAATCTGGGAAGAACGACCAAGACGTGAGAGGAGAATTACATAAGGAGCGCATTAGTGAGCTAGGAATATCCTTAGGCGCGTACGATAAAGCCGGAGGAGGTGTGAGCGACGAGGAAGATTTATTAATGCACGATTTGCAACAGTTCTTTGGGGGTGGGATGAGAGTCGTGTTTCAGAAAAAAGCCGAACACGCGAAAGAAGTGAAAGAGTCAGTAGAGAAACACGAGGGATGTCGATTATATGGACGCATGCACGTACAAAGAGTTGCTGGGAATTTCCACATCTCGGCGCATGCCGAAGATTACGAAACTTTACAGCACGCGTTTGGCGCAGTGAATAAAATCAACATATCACATACGATTACGCATTTATCGTTTGGTGCTGGTTACCCTGGATTAGTAAACCCATTAGATGGCGTAATGCGAAGTGGCAGCGATGATGAATTTCATTACGAACAAAGTGAGAAAGAAAAGACGACGGATGAAGTGGAAAAAAAGAAGGAGCAAAATAAAAATAATAAAAATGGCAACCAGCAGAAACAACAAAGAAGAATGAATAGATTAAACGATTTGACTTGGGATGAAAACGGCGGAGGTGTTTATAAATATTTCTTAAAGCTCGTGCCCACGTTTTATCGCACGAGAAGGAGTATGCTTCTTGGTCTATTTAGCTGGACAAAAAGTGTCTCGACGAACCAGTTCTCTGTGACGGAGTATTTTAGGAAGAACGACGCTTGGTCGGGCGCTTTACCGGCTGTGTATTTTCTTTACGATTTCTCGCCGATTGCGGTGACTATCGATACGAAACGAGCGCACGTAATATACTTCTTAACTAGATTATGCGCCGTCTGTGGAGGTGTGTTTGCTTGCGCTAGAATGGTTTCGAACTTATTCGATACTTTTTTTTCCTTCTTTATTTCGTTGCGAAAGAAGAAATAAATAAATAATACAACATATTTTATCATTATCAGCTTTTGAGATTAAGTGTAATAAGAGAACGTATCATACTAATAAGCGCGAACGAAAATAATGGTATTAAGAAAGATCGTTGCTACCGTATTCGCTACTAATCCACGACTAATTGCGTTGAAGAACACCGTTTTCGTTCGTCGTCGAAAATGTCCAATCATGATAGGTAACGAGTTCGAACGATATGCTTTGAATAGGATTAAAACTGAATTGAACGAGACTTTCGCGAAGAAAATAAACACGTTCGAACATGAAATGGACGAGGTCGTCCATATCCTATTACCTGGGCCGTTGGATATGCCACAGTTCTCAGTGAAAGTATCTCAATTGAAGAAAGATTTCAGGAGAGGAAGGTCTATTGTAGAGCATGCGCAAAAAGAGTATAAGAATAGAATAACAACAACAACAACTTTTTTTAGAGATTAGGAATTTAGTAGATATTTAATAGTAACATACATCTTTTGCACTGCAGGTATGTATGTATAGCACTAATAGCTGTTTTATGTACGGGTACCTACCAAGTATATATAAAACGAGAATATAATCATACACACACAACTGCTATCAGTAAAAATCAAATCGTGTGATGTTTGATATTACAAGACTCCTTTCCTACGCGCCCATCTTATGATAGCAATCGATGAATACGTTAACCCGACCAATAACAAACCGCACGTGATATAAAACGCAGATATAGACATTTCGAGACAACTTCTCAAGTTCATACCGAAAATCCCAGTAATGACGGCGCCAATGGCGGCAGAAAAGCTCGCAATCGATAACGTCAACTCTAATTTTGACACCTCTAATCTTCTTGCGGCTAATGTTGACGCTACTGACTCGTCTAAATCTCTCGCATTTTCTAAGAGAGCCTCGGCACCAGAGTGACACGATTCGGCTTGTTGCAGATAATATTCGATTAAATTTTCAACTTCCTCTTCTTCGAATTCGATTTGTTCAGCATCTTCTTCGTTCTCTTTCTTCGCCTTTGATGATAACGTCATTCTCTCTATGTCATCTTCATCGTTCAACGTGTCTAGTAAAACGTCTCTAACGGTCTCCGCTCTGGATTCTAACTGAACTAAAGTTTGTTTCATAAAGCGCAGCTCGTCGAGAGTTTCCTTATTAATGTTCAATTGCATTTTACGCTCCAACGCACGATAGCGTCTCGTCACTGTTTCTAATCTTTCTTCGAGCTGGTGAACGGTTTCTTGCAAAGCAGCTTCAAGAACTTGCAGCTCGAATGGAATTTCCAACCCTTCTGACGAGTCTTGCTGCTGTAGCTGCTGTTGAGAAGAAGAAGAATATGTTTTAAATCCTACTCCTCCATCGACAGAAGTAGGCCCTTCGTTCGATGCCCCGTTCGGGGAAACGCCTTTAAGCATTTTCTGTGCTGCAATTTTTTGATTCCACGCCTCTAAAAAGTTATTCGATGGCCCACTATCTGGTCCTAACAACAAAGCGTGATCTTCGCGAATGATTACGCGAACTCCTAAGTTTACTAGTATAGAATCTTCACGAACGATAATCGCAGCCGTGTTGATTGATTGCGTTAAAACTGGATCAATTCTACGCAAATCCCGCGGCGATAAATCAGTATCTCTCAGCATTTGCCTTCTCGACATGACTTGCTTATAAGGCGCTCGATCTTCATCGTTATTAGCTCTATCTAAACGAACTACTGCGTACGGTTTCGTCAAATGTATGCGGTCATTTCTCGCATTTTGTAATCTTCTAGCTACTATGTTTTTAGCTTCAGTCTGTCTTAATTTTCTCTCTTGCTCTTCGGTGCTTAAAGTCGACGACGATATTATTTCATTCGATGATCCCACGTCCATTTGATGATCCGTCAACGTGGCAGTGGAACCTTTTTCGATACCATCAAAATTATAATCAATGTTTTGATCTCCATCATTCGCGGTTGATTTGTTCCCCGTCGTCGTCGTCGTCTTTTGCGAGTTTACTAAAACAAATTTTCGCTGTCTTTGTTGTTGCAAAGAAATATATCGAAGAGGTTTGTATTTTATACATCCAGGTATTGCGACGAACGCTCTCATGAACGAGTCTGCGTCATCTAATGTATTATTATGCGTTTGGTTTTGGTACGTCGCCATAGCTGCCGTTTTCGTTGTTCGTTGTAGTTTTGTTCTTTCATTTTTTGTTACATAATCATCATCACCCGCACAATCGTTGTTAATAATAATATTATTAGAAGAAGAACCTGAATTCGTCGTTGTCGTTGTTATTTGAACTCTTCTCGAACATATCTGTCTCCTTTGTGCTGGTAATAATAGTTCAAACGATGATCGATTACGATGCTGTCGTATGCTGTTTATGTTTGATGATGATCGCAATCTTGTTCTTAAAGTATTAATTGAAAGCGTTGTTCCTGTTTGTCTTCTTCTTCTTCCTCCTCTTCTTGTTATTAGTAAACACGTGGATTGATTAAGATGTTGTTGTTGATGTGTTCGTTGAGCGTTGAACATTTTATGAATTTATTCTCTCGAAATATTCGTTCGTACGTGTCTCTTGTTTATGGTTACCCGACTCTCTCTTATGATCGTATATTAAATAATGAGATATTTATTATAGTTGTACGTCTCTCTCTCTTAATCTCTCGTTATTGTTTAACGAACAAACCTTATTCGAATACTTTTTAATGAACTAAAAGGAAGGCATCAGGGCTGCTCTTCTGCTGCTAATGTGCCTGCTGCTGCTGATGCTCCTCTACTTGGGGAAAACACATATTTAACACAAACACTGACAAAGTAAAATTCGAAAGAATATGAAAGTATGCTCATATTATTTACTGATATATATCTAATATAAATATCAAGAACGAGAGCACGAGCGAGCGAGAGAGAGAGAGAAGATGTCCGCGTTACCCTCGAGTACGAAAGAACAAGAACGATTAATCATCGCAAGTGATTCAGCGTACAAAGCCGGCTTACAGGCTATAAAACAAAACGACATGGAACGAGCTATAGAGTTCTTCGGTTCATGTTTAGAGATAAGGAACGAATGTTTCGGTGAAAGATCGATTGAAGTAGCGTCGACTTATTTAAAGTACGGTAGTGTTTTGTTTTGGAAAGCGCAGGATGATAACACGGTGTTCGGGGCGAACGCCCCAACTGAAGCCACTGTTAACGATGATGGTGAAGCTGAAAAGATGAAGAAGAGTTCAAGAATAACAGAAGAAAATGCTAATGATAATAATGATAATATTAACAATAATATTAATAAAGATCGTGAAGAAGATGATGAAGAAGAAGGAGATGATGCCGACGAAGAAAACGATGATGATGATGATGATGATGATGAAGAAGAAGAGACAGATATGGAATTGGCATGGAAATTGTTAGAGGCCGCGCGTTTGATTTATCTCGAGTACTTTGAAGACGAAACGATTGAGAAAGAACCAGCTTTACGGAAAGAACGCATGCTCGAACTTGCATCGGTTTTCGAAAATCTTGGTGATATAAATAACGAACAATCAAACTTTGAAGCAGCTATTGAAGATCAAACAAAAGCTTTGGAGATTTACGAAAGAGAGCTGAGTTTAGACGATAGAAGGATCGCGGCGGTGTTATCAAACATGTCGCTCGCTTATCAAATGTTGGACCGATTTAAAGAAGCATTGCAATCGTGTCAGAGAGGAATTGCTGTTTTGAAAGGTCGCTTAAAATCTTTAGAAGAAGATGATTTGAAAGATGAAGGAAGAGAGAACAAAGAGCGCATTGAAGAATTTGAAACCATTCAAGCCGTTTTGGGAGATTTCGTTGAGAAAGAACTCGAACTTAAAGAACTTGCAGATCAAGAACGCTCGGCGAAAGATGCAATTAGGGCAGCGTTTACATCTATTGGTGGCGTGGTGAAGCCAGATCCTAATGCAGATAATAACGAAGGCATCGAGACCGATGGTTTTGATAAACCTCAGTTGAACGATAAGACAACCGTCGTGCAAGTTCAACAGGTGCGCAAAGTCGTTCCAATTCAACAAGTACCCGTTCGCGTCATGGCGCAGCCAGTGCAGCAAATACAACCAAAGCGCGTTGCTCCATCAGCTGTTGCCGTTGAGCAAGCACCAGTGCGCGTACAACCGAAACCGACAGATGCTAGTAATGACGAACCAGAGGTTAAGAAGTTGAAAGTTACGCCAGCTAGTGATGAAGCGCAGCAAGAGAACGAACCAGCTCCTTCCGAGCAGTGTAAGCAGCAATAGTAATTATATATTCATTCTTTTTTATAATTCATCTTCATCTCTGTGCTCTCTCATCACCCCTACTCGTTCCAATGATTTATTTTTATTTATTAGAAGATTAGGTGTTAACTCAAAACGAAAGAAAAGATACAATACACGCGCGCGTCGTTCAAAAATCATAAAATAAGAATAACATAGAATAATATACATTTGAAATAAAATACGCACACTAATATAACTATATACAGACAATATAAACAATATAAACAGATACTAATAATGATCGATCATACGAATTTTCCTGGTTGTAAGAACATTACGGAAGAATATATCGATCGTTTAAAATCATCAATGGAAGCCGAAACGCACTCTGGTCGACCCAGTTTAAGTTTAAGAAATATAATCACTGCCGAACAATTTAAGGAGATTTTGCTCTTTTGTGCCGAAGAAATTTTAGAGAGGGAGAATACTTTAGTATATTTAAGACCTGATTGTACTAATACTCATGATAATGCAGTCGTGAACGTCGTCGGTGATACGCATGGACAATATCACGATGTTTTGAGTCTATTAGAAATAGCTGGGAAACCGTCCTCAAAAAATTGCTTCGTCTTCAATGGAGATTTCGTCGATAGAGGCGCGTGGGGATGCGAAGTACTAATTCTGTTCTGTTTATTGAAGATTTGCTATCCTAAAGACGTGTTTTTGATCAGAGGCAATCACGAGAGCGAGTTTTGTACATCGTGTTACGGCTTCGAGAGAGAGTTAAAAGTTAAGTTTGGCGATATGAACGAAGTCTATTTAGCGTTCTTGAAATTTTGTTCAGTAATGCCATTAGCGTGCAAGATAGGATCATCGACGTTAGTGTTACATGGAGGTTTGTTCCGGTCACCCGCCCAATCGAGGAAAGAGGCTAAATTAAATCCAAAGCTCGGTACTTTGAAAGAGCTATCGAACTCGTCCAAGGGAGGTTTTGATCCCTCAGGGACTGGGAGAACTTTAGTCGCCGGCGATATCATGTGGTCAGATCCATCGCATATGAACGGCTTAAAACCAAACATTGCGAGAGGGATTGGTGTCATATTTGGACCTGAAGAAACTAGAGCGTTCTTAAAGAATGAAAACTTGAAGCTCGTCATTCGCTCGCACGAAGGCCCAGATGCGAGAGAAGACAAACCAGATATGCCATCGATACAAACCGGCTTTTGCGTAGACCATGACCTGGGCGAAGACGGTAAATTAGTCACAGTATTTTCTGCTCCAGATTACCCTCAATTTCGAGATATTGGTGATACGAGACATAACAACTCTGGCGCTTTCATACGCTTAAAACAAGAAACCAATTTCTGTCTTGTTGATGAAGCAGAGAACGTTATTACTTATATGGCAATTCCTCGACCGCCGGCGCAGTGCTATTACGATTTAGACATAGAAGGTTCTGATGTAGAAGGACCTGATTATACTTCTGACGATAATTGTGCTGGTAGTTTTGGTGGTGGTGAAACTGTATTGTAATCTCTCATGTAATCTTGCAACTTAGAACTTAGCGCAACTTACCATCCGGCTGCCATAATCACCTAAAAAAACTCCACAACTTGATCACTCGCGTGGCTCGCTATCGTATTTCAAATTAAATATTAACACTATTATCGATAGAAATATGATTACTGCTACTACTGCTACTACTACTACTGATGACACTAACAACAACAACAACAACAGTAACAACAACATCATCAACAACAACGATGACACAAATAGTATTATTATAATTCAACGACAGCAAGAACAACAAGAAGACGAAAATAAAAATAAAAATAAACGTGATGAACAAACTTTGAAAATAGAAGAAGCCTTAAGGGCGAACGATCGAGTGGTACAACTGAATTTGAAGAGGACTTTAGGGAAGTTAAGAGAACGTGTTATGAACGATACAATGCGAGCGAGAGAAGATTCGAGGAAATTATTCTCTGAATACGATGAGAAGAACGATTTATATTTCGCCACTGATGATCCGATGAAAATAATGGCCTTTAGAGGGTCCGATAACGAACAAATTTAATTTAATTAGATAGTATGAAGGTCATGACTAATACTAATAGTAATAGAAAAAAATCGACGACGCAGCGTTTGAAACTTTTGACGAGACTCGTTTTCTTTGGCATCGTCATCGGTCTTTCATCGAATGCCATTAAAAGGAGATCTTTGAATTATAAGCAAACAATAGTAGAATTTGAAGAACCTTCAATAACGAATAAGAAACAGTATTATTCAGACGTAGTCGCAAACGAGCAGGAACAACAACAAAAACAACAGCATTCTTCTAATGCATTTCATTCAAATTATCATCATCATCATCATTCTGAGCGAGAAAATTGGTGGCACGATTTGTCATCTAAATGTCAGTTCAAGCTCGGGCAAAAAATCGCACCGTTTGGGGAATTGAAAGACGTCGATGCGAGATCTGAACTCTACTCGAATATGTATAGAAGTACAAAAGATACTATAATACTGGATATTTTCAATCCTTCAAAAACGGTCATCGTTCAAAGTGCAAATAATAACAACGATTTGACGCTCGATAAGGTTTTTGATATCGATACCGAAAAAGATGTTGTGACTCCAATTTTAGAAAAGCTCGAAATCCCAGTGAGAGCGATTGTGTTACCTTTTCCGAGTTCTTCGGATGGGGCGAAAATTATAGGAAAGACTACGCGAGAGATTCTATCAAAGTATGGATTTGCGAAGGAAACATCGGTTTGGTTACAAAATGCAGAACTTTATCACGCGTCTGTGTACCACGCATCACATCATCTTGATCCGCACAAAGGGAAAATTTCTGAAATAAAGGAAGAAATTAGAGCAGTGAAAGAGTCCGCGAAACAAATATGTTCCATTAAAATTGTACTCGAACGAGTCGTCGTGACTACAAGTGGTGCGTTAGTTTCGGTTTGGAATACGCAAAATTCGAACGATGTTGGCGAAATCTCAGAGTTTCGGAAACTCTTGTTGAATAATCTTCCACATTCACCAGTTAATCAGATTGTTTCGAATAAATCTATCGTGCATGCTACACTGGCGAGATTTCTAGGGACAGTCGGTACGAGCGAAAATGCCAAAATGGTCGCTCGCGAACTCACAAATTCACTTTGTGGGTTAGAAATGACTCTACCAATTGCTTGGTTTGTAGAAGAGCGACATACTTTAGCTTTAGCACTCGGTGGTGAATACGATACAGTCGGCGCACCGTTTAGAGATTGTCGTAGTGACTAGATTTAGATATAATATATAGGAACAATTTTTTGAATATTTCAATGAAGTAGTTTTAATTAGTAACTATTAAGAATTATTCCGCACATTCCTGAAAGCTTATCGAGCGTATCTTCCAATCTTAGTTCGAGCATCACTCGCTCGCGTAATTGATTCAAACACCTATCTACTCGTTTATTTCTACCAACGTCAGAGCCGTACAAGTCGAGTACGTCCATGGAAAGTCTAACCAGATCTTTCGTGTGGCGTGGATTCGCAACATACTTTACGATAAACTCCAACACCGGCACTAATCTTCCTTCTTCTCTATTTGCTAACGACTTTACGATACCTCCTCTCCTTTCAATGTCTTCTATTACGGCCATGACAACTTCCGGTCTGCCGTTGCCTAAGGCGGCATCCAAGGCTTCCCCAAACTTAAACTTTCTCAACGCCCTATCGTGAGCCTGTAAGTGTACGCGTTTTTTTCTCATAACGATTTCATCATCTATAGTAGGTTTAGAATTCCCACTTCTGGTAAAATATCCAGCAGTGCCAGCATCCATTCTTCTCGGTCGTTTAATCCTAAAACCATTTTTCAAAGTAATTTTCCATTTTCCTGCTCCAGGACCTGGCGTAGGTTTCGCGTTCACATCGACAATTCTCGCTTTAGTTCTTTTTCTAACGCACAAAGTCTTACTCGCTAAACCAACAGCGAACGCATTCGCATCGGGCGATATCGCGCAACATAAAACTGGTCCAGGAAACTTCGCCGCATGTGTTACAGTAAATCCATCGATTTCGTGCACTTTTACGTGACCATCCAAACTACCCGTGATTAATCTCGGTTGATTTTCATCCGTCGCTCTGTTATTCTCAAAAAATGATTCTTGCTGCGACATCGTTCTTGGACCACAATCTCTGTGCACGTTCACGGTCATCACAGTCTTTTGATGATTCGTTAATCGCATCAATCTATTTCCACTATTATTATTACTATCGTTATTACTATTTGCTACCGCATTATCTTCTTGAATGAACGAAGAAGCGCCTTTGATGACGTCCCAAACGATGACTTCTGGGCCTCCGCACGAAACTAAAGCGCGCGCGTTTGGGTACCAACATATATCTTCCACTGGCCCTGTATGTTTCATTACCATCACGGCATCTCTTCCAACTCTTTGATCCCATAATCTAATGGAATGATCGTAAGACCCAGTTGCCCATATATCGTTATGTTCTGGATTTGATTCTAAAGCTCGAACGTAATCTTTATGGCCGTCGAACCTTTGCGAGCAGTTCCCAGTACTCACGTCCCATATTCTCACCGTCGTATCGTCCGAACTCGAGGCGACTGATAAGTTTGAAGTTTCTGACCATCTCACCGCTCTCACTGCGCCTTGATGTAAAGTAAATTTTCTCAATATATTCCTCGTCTTCACGTCGAACAATTGTACTATACCGGATTGTCCTCCGACGGCTAAGACTTTCGCGTCTTTCCTTAAAACGCCCGAAAAAGCGACGTCCTTAAACCTAGCGAACGTCTTCAAAACCTTCTTCCCATTCTGTGCATACATAGTCACTCTAGCCGATGATGTCGCCGTTAAATATTGTGGATATAAATGATCCTCTGGACTTCCTGAATAGAAAACGCTCGTAACGATCCCTGGTTGGTTCTGTACAGAACAAGTCTTATATTGTTTCCAATACTTTCCTTCGTTCGTTTCTCTCAGAGTCTTAGCTACGTATTGTTTTGGTTTGATCTTTTCATATTCGTTCCTTTGTTGATAATAATTCGTCGTTTGTACTGATTCTAAATGAATCGTATCGTTATCACGCGTATTACTCATTATTATTTTAGAGAGCTTAATGAAAATGCCCGGCGGCGTGTAGAAAGAGTTATTCGAATCGAATATATGCTCTATACTACCGATAACGCTCTGTTATTTCTAACGTCTAATAATAACAATAATAATAATAATAATAACAGTGTTCGTGAAATATCTTTGTTGCACCACTGGTTTTCTGGCGCCACTCTGTGTAGGTACGAATACGTGTGAAACACAAAACTAACGACACTGATGAATAATGAGTAATAAATAATAACGAATTGTTTCAAAAATTTCCCAGCATCACACTTACGTAAATATATCTCACTCTCGCGCGTCAAGAACGAAGACGATATTAAATAAATAGTAATAATATATATCTACATATATGCACATATATGTTAAGAACTGCAAAAGCGTTATCACAAACTATCATAAGAAGAATATCGTCCGAAAAACTTTACATCGGCAGCAGCAGTAATCTTCATCATCATCGTCGTCGTTATTACGACAGTATTGAGAGAGAGAGAAGGAGAGTAACATCAACAACGATAACAACAATATCGTCGAACGACAGAAATAATAATCATAATAACAGAAGAAGAAGAAGAAGAAGAAGTGGAAGGAATAGTATCAATAGAAGAACATTGGTAGTGATGAGTCATAGTAATAGTAATAATAACAAACGAGAGGAAGAGGAAGAATCAGAATCGTTCTCATTATCGACAGATACGTTCTTCTTAGATGAATTCGCGCAGAGACAATGGGACGACCCGGATTATTCAGGAACGATTATCGATTTTAACAAACGAGAGTTCGTACAAAAAATCCACGACTATCATACTACTGCTCAAAATTATCCCTTAGTCGATGGATACGCACCATTTTGTAAACACGTATTCGTACCAAATTTCGTAGACGCTAAAATAAGCACGGTTAAGATCACGAAAGAGAACGAACATTTAATGAAATCTGGATACTCGTCGAGGAGCGCGAACGAACTCGCCGTTTTAACTCGATGGTTCACTACGAAGGACGTAAAAGAAGTTAAGACGAGTAAGATGTTAGATATTATTTTATACAGTCGAGAACAATTAGTTAAGGAACGCGAGGCTACGGGTAAGACTAATATAAATACACCGTTACCAAACGCGCCTTGGGGAATTATCTCCATTAAAGCGCAAGACGAAGCGTTTGAACTTCCAATGCAACCGATTACGATGATGAGAAACGCGCTCGGGAAAACGGAAGGAGGGAGTGGGGTTCCGTTAGATAAATCAAAATACGATGCGTCAGTTGAATATTGGAGAAATCACGCGCCTTTGTTGAAAACAGAAACACCGAATGGTGACTAAATGTAACAGATGATGCTTAAATAATATGTATAAATATATATGGATGATTACGATGATTATGACGATTATGATGTATGTCAAAGTATGTTAATATTTCTTTTGTAAAATCTCGAGCACGGCATCTTTCTTCTCCTTATTGTTCTTACCAGCAACATCGATGGCGGTTAATCCATCTATACCTTTCACAAAAGGATTTGCCCCTGCTTCCATTAATTCGACTAATTTAGGCGTATCGCCTTCTTGCGAAGCGAATAGTAAAATAGCATCGCACGGATGGATGCCAGTTTTCATTAAAGCTTCCATTCTGTCATACGTTCCTTCTACGGCCAATAATCCCATATAATTGAAATAATATTCAACATCAACTGATTCGTAATCATCTTTCGCTTGTGATCCGTAAATCCCTGCCGATTTCGAATCCGGTCTTAATGATTGCACTTGCGCTTTTATATCATCGAATATCCCGAAAGTTTTCACATCATTATTTCTTCGTGTTTTAGTTGTTTGTTTAGTTGTTTGTTTAGTAGTACTACGATGATAATTTTTATGATTATGAGAAACTTGTGTCGATGACGGTGAAGCGAGCGTTTTAAGATTCATTTGATTATTATTGTTAGTTTATTCTTCTTCTTCTTATTATTAATTTTAATTATATGGAGATCTGATTACCAGTCTGCCAGTAGCATATCTTTTCTATCCGAAAGAAATAACGGGTAAGTGGGTACTGGGAACTGGGAACGTAGAAAGAACACAGCAGAGAAAGAACGCAACGCAAATATTTTGTACATGATCTATACTTATACAATATAGTAATAAATAATTAAGTCTTTGGCTTTGGCAATGGAATGCTCATCTTCTTTGTTGGAGCAGCACCGGCGGCGGCGGCAGTAGCGGCAGTAGTAGTGGTAGCAGTGCTTACTCTTGACGATACTACTCCTACGTTCGTGTTTGGTGGTTTCTGTTCTTTCGTAGACTTCTTCTTCTTCTGCTCCTTCTTTTTATTTAGAACGTTCAAGGTCTGAGGAATATTTTCGAGCTGTTGTTGCGCCGATGTGGGGGTCTTCTTCTTCTTTACTTTATTCTTCTTCTTTTTTGCAGTCTCTCGAGGAACGTTGACGTTGGTATCGTTTGTTGTTGTTAATGATGATGAATGTGTTATATTTCCTCCTCCTCCTCCTCCTCCTACATGTCCCACATTCGTGGTCGAGGAAGGTTTCGTTGATTTCTTGCTCTTGTTCTTCTTTTGTTGTTTCGCCTTTTTAAGTTCTTCTTCCTCTTTTTTTCGCTCTTTTTCTACCAATTGTTGATACGAAAACCTTTTCTTTGCAACGAAGTTTACTAACGCAGATAGTTTCACTTCGTCTTTTGCACTAGCGTCAATATCTCTCGGTTGCACTGGCCCTCGACTAACGTTTTTTTTAATCCTACCGCCATTTTCTTCGAACAATTTCTTGAAGCTTTGAAAATCCTCGTCCGTCAAAAGTGGCGAAGAAGAAGAAACGTTCTCGTTTGTGTTGTCCTCGTTTACTTGTGTTTTTGATGTTGTTTGTGTCGCCATTGTTGCCTTCTTCTGCTGTGCTCCCAAAGGAACGCGTTGATTCATCGCAAACTCGACTTTCGCTCTTTGTAACTCTCCCTTTACTTGAATAGGCGCTCCATCGAACGCTTTCACGAACTTCTCTACTGCTTCGTTCCCTCCTAAAGCGAAGTCTATGATTGCCATCCCATTCGTGTTTAACTTTTTCAGCTTTTTCTTACTCTGATTCGTTATCGCTGTTGATGTCGTCGTCATCGTCGTCGGTCGTTCTTCTTTTTCTTCTTCTCCCTTTTCTTCTCCCTCTGTTGTTTCTTGTGCTACTGCTACTAAATCAGTAGTACTATCATAATGCGCCGCGTTCTTGCCACTGATGAAATCGAAATAGCAAAAATGTTCAAACGAGTTCAATAAAACTTTGTTCTCTAATAAATCCATAAACTGCTCCTTCGTCATTTGTGATGGTAAGTTTCTTATGATCACTTTAGTCCTCCTCTCTCTCTCTTTCTCTCCCATCTCGTTGTTTTGACGAGCGCGTTGTCTTCCATTAAAACTACTGCTATTATTTTTGTTTCCTCCTTTTCTATTTCCTCCTCGTACGAAAGTATTATTATTATTAATAGTAGTAGTAGTAGTAGTAGTAGTGGGTAGTGGAGGTATGGAACTCATTTATTTATTTATTATTATTAATAGTATCAGTGTTATCAGTTTTATTACTACCAAGTACGAGTGTTTATAATCAAAACCCTAAATTTGAGTACCTTTCTTTCTAAAAAAGCCCCAAAACGGAATCTGTAGCCGCATACGTGCGCTCTTAAAGCCGTCCTCTTCGCGTGTTTATTAGAGTATTATTATTATTCAAGAGAGACAAACAGAGAGTGATTATTATTACTTTCAATAATAATAATAAGTAAATATGTTCCCAGAACAACAAAAAGAACGAGATGGGAACGGATTCGTTTTCCAATCCTGCGAGGACTTGGAAAATGGGTGGGGACCTACAACGCTTGGCTATTTAGCCATCGAAGATGATTGCGTTGAAGCGATTATTTACTCTCCTTTCCTTAAGACCGACAAGTTCGGAAGAGCAGCGGATTGGACCGGTAACTCACAGAATCAGAACGGTCGATATAACAAGAACGAACAACGATATCAACGCGAAAGAGAGGAGAGATATCAAAGAGATTTTGGTCAACGACAACAAAATAACAATAACAATAATAAAGAAAGCGGCGGTCAACAACAACAACAACAAAGAGATAATGATCGCAATAATGATCGCAATAATGAGAAAAGAGATGGTGACTTTATCAATGAGAATAATAGTGGTGAAACAACTTCTATGCAATCGACCGGGTTCAACTTTTACGCCGCCGATAAAGAGGACGATCAAAGTTTTTCTTTAGTCGACACGGCAAAGGGAGGATTCAGCGTGCAACGCAAGTCGACGTTTCAAAAAAGACAATTTCAACAAGGCCAAGGCGGCCGAGGGTTTGGAAGAGGGAGAGGAAGAGGACAAGACGAAAAGGGGGTTTTGGGAGACGAAGGTATTGGCGCCGAACGCGAACGCGCGAGACAAATGCGAAAACAAACAAAGAAACAACAACAATGGTCTACGTGGGGATTCAATCGCAAAGATCAACAAGCTTCGAACGAAGCGTCGGTGGAGATTAAACCGACGTGGAATGTTATTGAACAGATTCAGTTGACCGCGTTTGCGAAAGTCACGGAAAAGACTATAACGCCGACTGATACGCCGGAGACTTTGAAGGAATTTGGCGCTTTGAAATCGTTCGATAAAACGATCGACCGCGTGACTCCAAAGACCGAGAGAGTTTTGAAAAGATTGACTCAAGTATCGCAATTGAACGGTGCCACAGCTTCAAAAGATCCAACAATGATGAAGTTAGGCGAAGAAAATGCTACTAAAAATCCAAATAAAGTCACCGTGTTAACGACTGATACGACTTTGGCCGCAATCATGTGCGCAACGCGTTCTGTTTTTGGCTGGGACGTCGTTATCACGAAAAATGGAAACACAGTCACGTTTGATAAACGTCCTAGAGGGTGCATTGATTCATGTACGGTTTCGGAAACAGCGCAAGAGGCGATTTCAGATGACAAAGATAACATTAACGGCTCAATGAGATTGGCCGAAGAAGCTACGTTAATGTCAGCCGCGTATGCCGCTCAAGTCGCTTCGGAAGAACCAGAAGTTGTTTTAGGCGGGGAAAGAAAAGTACCTGTCGAAGATGCTCCTAATGGAGTTGCATACCGATACAGAAAGTGGCAATTGAACGATAAGAGAGATGCAATCGTGCGAACAGAAGTGAACGGTGTCACAGAGTCTCGCGGTCAAAACGCGCTTATTTGTGCGCGCGCGTTGCTAGAATACGATTCAAAGGTTTCGCAAACCGTCGATTGGCGAGCAAAGATTGAGACACAAAGAGGTGCCGTCATTGCAACTGAATTGAAAAACAACTCAAGTAAGTTGGCGAGATGGACGTGCTGCGCAATCTTGGCCGGGGCTGATTTACTTAAACTTGGCTTTGTTTCTCGTGTCCATCCAAAGGATCCACACGCGCACGCTATTTTGAACACACAAACGTTTAAACCGAAGGATTTCGCTGCGCAAATCAACTTGAATGATTCAAATATGTGGGGCGCTTTAGGATATGTATTGGACCTCGTTGAAAAGCAAGTCGATGGAACGTACATTTTAGTGAAGGATCCGAACAAACCGCAACTCAGAATGTATAAAGTCCCTGATGATTACATGCAGTATCAATTTGAAGGCAATAATCAAGAAGACGAAGTGTTGGATATTTGATTAGCTGAGATTTTTAGATACTAAATCAAACTATATATTACCACTCGCGTACTATATCTATTACTACAACTACAAACAACTGAAATGCGCGTGCGAACAGGAGCAGTATGCGCTACAATTTCACGGCAATAGTCAAAATTATTCTTCTTCTTCGTCTTCATCCATCTCCGCATCAGCGGCGTCGCTCCCTGGTGTCGTCGTTTTTAACGATTTTTCACACTTCTCTAGGCCTTCTTTTGCCCTCTGATTATTAGGCTCTATTCCCAACGCGTTTTGAAAATGTAACACGGCTTCCGTTTTTTCATTCAACTCGAAGAGTATCCCGGCATACTTCACGTGTAACATTACTTTACTCTGCGCATCTTTTGGAGGATGATTTTCGAGGATATTTTTAATCACAAACTTTGCACGTTCGACATCGTTGCTATCACGCATACACGCATCTGCTAATCCAAACGCTGCTCTCAGCAAACTTGGATCCATTTGCAAAGCTTTAGCGAAAGCGTCTTTGGTTCTCTTCAACCCGATATCGCCGCTGACGCGTTTATGCGCATCGCCCAATAACGACGCGGCAAACGCGGAATGTGTATTCAATTCTGTAGCCGCTTGCGCGCTCTCGATTGCTTCTTTACGTCTTCCCGCCGCCGAGTACGCTTTCACGAGCCCATGATATGATTTCAAACTCGGTTTAACTTCGTTAGCGCTGCGAAAGGATGCTATGGCTAACTCTGTTTTCTTCAGTTTCATCGCACATTCGCCAAGCGTAACGAGAGCGACTTGATTTCTTGGATTTAAATCTTTCGCTTTTTGCGCAAAAGCGAGTGCTTTTTCTTTATCTTTCGATAAATCTGATGCCATTGCAGATGCGACCCAGGACTCGCACGCGTTTTCATTAATCGCAAACAGTCTTTGCGCCAAATTTTTCAATTTTTCTCCTTCTCTTGAATCTCGAAGCGCTGCAGCGTATTTTTCCATGTTGGCAACGCGTTTATTGTCCATTTGTGAAACAGCTTCGTAAGCTTCCAACGCTTTATCTGGTTTTCCTCTTAGTCCGTCCCATCTTGCTCGCATGATTAGAATTTCTGGTTGTTTCGGACGTTCTTTGACAAGTTTCTGAACGTGCGGCGACGCTTGTCTCACGCTATTTCTCTCCAAGCCTTCCATGGCATCTATCCAACAATTTATTGTTTTCCTATACGACGCAGATCCGCCGACGAGTTGGTCGTATTTCGCCGCATGCTGTTTGGTCGTCGCAATGTTTGTGTTTTTTTCGCAGTGCATTTTAAAAATCTCTCTCGCTCTTTGTCCTCCAACTGGAGAAAGCGATATCAAGTTCGGCACGCATTCTAAATAAGACGCGTCTTTTGAAAATACGAATTCGTACTCTTTCATTGCTTTTTGCGTGTGTCCCAAAGCGTGATGCGCTTTCGCTTTGAACAAATGATACATCAACGGTGACTTATTATTACTATTTTTTTCGTTTGAATTCTCTCCGCCGCTTTGTTTAGTTTGCGTCGCCGTGTTCTTTTCATTCGGTTTATTCTTCTTTGCCGTTCTACTTTTAATATTAATATTATTAATATTAATATTATTATTATGAGGAGTTTCATTCATCATCGTTACCTCAGTTGTTGTTGATGTTGCTCTTGCTTGTGCATCAAAAGTAAACGAAGCGAAATACTCCGTCGCTTCAAACTGCTGAATGCATTGTAAATAATCTTGCAATTTAAAGTGACATTCGCAAATATCAAACTTCACAGCGTCCGAATTGAATGAATCTCTCGCGAATTTCAAAACCTTCGTAATACTATTAATTTGAGTATTATTTACATCGTCATCGTCATCATCAACATCATCATCACAATCTTCTTCTTCTTCTTCTTCTTCTTCCATAATCGTCTCTTCGTTAGCGTTTTTATTATCGTCGTCGTTGTTGTTGTTGTTGTTGTTGTTGTTGTTCTCACGTCCTTCTTTCGAATTTTTGATAGTCTTCGCTTTGGATAGAGTTCTTTTGAAGAACTCGATTACGCCTCGACTATTGAACGATGAAAACTTTTCTTCTCCTGCTTCTCCTTTACTCGACTCAGCTAAAGCGGTCCTTTCGAAGTTCTCCTCGAACGATAGCGAGCGCTCGAACCAGCTCAAAGCCCTCACTAACTCTCCTTTCCCTTTGAACGCTGCACCGAATTGATAGCAATCGATAGCTCTTAATCTCCACGAGAGCCTGTTGTTCACTACGTTCTTGAGTTCCGTGATCTCGTTATTCTGTTGTCGTTGTCGTTGATGATTCGTGTTATTATCGTTCACTGAATATGCGCTTTGTTGCGAAGGAGCGTTCGCTATGAACGAGCATAAGATCTCGGCCGATTCATAGGCCGAGCACTCTATTAATTGCTTAACTTGTTCGCGACCTCCTTTCGTCCATATCTCGATCGATGCTCGTTTTTCTTCCCGAGTACTGTTGTTATTATTATTATAAGAGGAGGAGGATGGTTTATGCATTCGTTGCTTAGTTATACGATTACTACTACTACTATTGTTACTACTATTATTATATCTCCGCTTCAGAGTCCTTTTTTTGAACATCATCATCAGCATCATGCAGCAGCAAACAGACAAAAGCAAATAAAAAGCTTTTGCGTTTTGTACAAAACGGCATCAGTACTAATAATAACGCGCAAGCAATACGATATATATATACACATATAATTTTAAAAGAACAGGAACAAACATCGCATACAGAATATACGTTCGCAGACGACAGGATGGGAAAGAAAGAACACAATGGGGAATAAGAATAAGAATAACACTGCTGCACGATCGTCATCATCGAAAGTAGGGAAAGGAGAGCAAATCGTTAAAGTGAGACCGTCAGAGATCTATTTCACGTTTACTAAAATACTGAACACTTTCAGTGGTTGTGGGAAAACTTTGAGCGAGACCTTAAGGGAGCTTAAAGATGGTGAGGTAGTGATCGGTCAAATACCAATGATTGCTATAATCGAAGCAGATAAACCTACTAGGACTGAGAAACTATTAAACGATTCGTCAGGTGAATGTACATCAGATCATGATGATGATGAAGATGGCTATGATGATAATGAGAAGAAGAAAAAACACATATCGTGCAGGGCGAAAGCGAAACAGGAAAATTTACGAGAGAAAATTTATTGTTCGATGAATAATCGACGTTTATGGGTGTTTAAAGAATTAGAGAAATTAGGTAAGATCGAAGAGATAGAGTGTAGATTACAATCTAAAGAGGTTGGATTGAGATTAGAAAGGAAAGGGTCGAGGAATTTTAGAATCGATCGCGTATCATTAGAAGCGAAAATTAGTATTTTTACGGATAAAGACGCGGCGCAAGTGAAAGCAGTAGTAGAGAATACTTCTAATAGCGATAATCAATAGCAATAATAGTAATAATAGCGATCAAACAACTTTTTAAGCCATCGTTTTGTTCGATAACAAAACTAACAAGCCTTGTTTTCCTAATAAGATTTCGTTGAAGAACGAAATCATGCCGACCCAAATAATTGGACTCACGTCGACGCCGCCAACTGGGGGAACCGCGCTTCTCGTCGGTTTCAAAAGCGGTTCAGTCGGTAAGTATGCAATTATCCATGGTAATTTCGTAATAGGAACCGATGGATACCACGTCATCACGATTCTTACGATGAATAAGATTTCAGAAATTGCGAATAACGGGCCGAGAACGTTTGCGATTTCTTTCGCAGTTGTTGGATCTAAAGCGTCCGCGTTCGTTGAAGCGAATGCTGCGAAATTAGTCGAGCACGTAAGTGCGAGAGTTCCTAATATCACAAAGTTTTTCCTTTGTTGTTGTTCAAATATCTCCTTGTCGTTGTTGTTGTTGTTGTTGTTGTTGTTGTTCTTCTTCTTCTTCTCATCAACACATGTGTAGCTATCTAATAAGTTCAACTCTTGTTCTTGTTCTTCTTCTTCTATAGAACGAACAAGTGCATACTCAGATTCAGATTCAGACGATGATGAGCAAATCAATCCTTGTTGTTGTCGTTGTCGTTGTGATAATGAAAAGCGTATATGTTGTTGATTGCGTCTCGTCGTTGATGACGACGAAGAAGAAGAAGAAGAAGAACAAAAAGATTGTTTGGTAGTTCTAGTTCTATTATTAATAGTAGTAGCACATTTCGATGACGATGACGAAGCAGAAGATGAGGCTCGTAAGTGTCGTGGTGATAATAATAAGAATGTTGTTGTTGTTGTTGTTGTTGTTGTCGGTATCGTCGTTGGTATTAATTGAAACATATCTGTCGAATTTTATTTACTTTACTTCACTGTTTGCGCCCTGCTTTTAGTGCAGTGTTTCATTAGCTTTGTCAGTTTTGGTGAGCGAGCTATGGAAGTTTAAGAGCAGCAGTTCAGTTACGTGAGTTACAGGCGAGCACGGCCTTTATCTGTATTTGTCCCCCTCTGTACTTTTGTGTGCTACAAGTACGTTTTTTATCACACTACTAAAAAAGCTAATATTATGTTAAGATGCTCTTAAAGTTGTTTCTATAATTGTTAGAATAAGTTTTGCGTACTCTTTGCAAACCCCGTCCTTTTCCTCTTCAAGATTTTTTTCGTCTTTTCTGAGGAAACATCATCCGAGGTTTGTGAAAGCAGGCCAACTAAATTAAATATGACATTTTGTTCCCTTTCGTTTTTGTTATGTTCTCGAACGGGGGACGTACCCGTTGTTTCCAGTATCGTTATCACCATGTTGCTACCACGCTTATGCTTTGACGAGCTTCTAGTTTTGTGTATCATAACTCTAGAAGAAAATCGCTCGTCTATAGCAGCGGTTGCGCGGATCTTGGCTATTTGAACTTCGTTAGCTCGTTTCCAAATCATGTCCGAGTTTTTGGTAAACTCGGAAAAACCTTCTTTCCCATTCGCGCCATTAAGGAGAATTTCCACCCGCTGAAGGAAAATTTTCCAATAAATATCACCGTGCAAAGCACGTGCTGCAAAAAGTCGTTCGAGATTGGAGTTTAACTCTACATTTTCTCTTTCGTCATTGCTGCGAATAGAGGACGCTCCCATTGTTTCCAAGTTGTTGCGTCCTAATTTTGTTATCAGTATCATGTTGCTACCACGCTTATGCTTTGACGAGCTTCTAGTTTTGTGTATCATAACTCTAGAAGAAAATCGCTCGTCTATAGCGCAGCGGTTGCGCGGATCTTGGCTTAAAATGCTATAAAACTATCACCTAACTAAATAAATAAGACTTTTTGAAAGTTTGAACTGGGAGGTTCAATAAGTCTTTTCTTTTTTGCTAAACCTCGTAGGTAAAGATGAATTGAAGATGGAGCTGCAATTAAAACAATCGTTAGTAGTATGGTCAGTAGCTAAATGCAAAATGAATACTGGTCTGCTTGTGTTTCTGCAGTGTATGTTTGAAAACGAACGAACGAGGATTTCTATAGTCGTTGGGAAACCCAACGATGTAGTCGTTGGGAAACCCAACGATGTAGTCGTTGGGAAACCCAACGACGTTTGGAAAAAGGGAAAACGCGAAGAAAGAGACGAGAACAAAACGAGATAAAGAGGGAAAAGGAGAAGAATAAAACGCGTGGCGATTTTGAGACAGTGTCGTTGTCTAGACGGACAGTTCCATGTATGCTTCGGAGCGGTTAATGATTACTATTTTATTTTTTAT